>Ga0209467_1002601_pt1 | contig 12688 bp, 11 predicted proteins | sample Higcelwee11metaG_FD_187175 | JGI IMG/M metagenome (GOLD analysis project Ga0209467, IMG submission 187175) | Freshwater pond sediment microbial communities from the University of Edinburgh, under environmental carbon perturbations - High... | ecosystem: Environmental > Aquatic > Freshwater >...
TTTCACAAATAACCCCTTAAACTTTAGTAGTTGACTGTTTATTGTATCTAGGTCTTGATTTGAACCAAATTTCAAACAAAATAATCAACTAAACTTTTAAGGGTATTCCTTTACTATGCGAATCCGCTCAAAATAAAATTTTAAAATATAAATATTTTAAAATTAATATTGAAATATTTGATCTACTTCCAGAAAAGCAAAAAGAAATTTTATGGAAATTTTATGATGAAAAATCATTACAGTTAACACTAAGATATTCCACCGAGATAAAAAGTCTTCTGTTAAATAAGTATATTGAAAATGTGCGAGATGTTGAAAATTCAATGGCAATTTATCGATTGCACAACAAGACATTTGAATTGTTAGCTAAAAAACGTGAGAATCAAATGAGGAATGATTTAGAAAATCTTTCAGATATTGAAAAAGAAATTCTCAATTTATTTTATGATGGTATAGAAAAAGATAGGTATGATGCTTCTGATTCTAATGGAATTGATTTACTGATTGAAAATATGATTATTAAACGTAAAGATGATAAATATATTGAAATTACCAAATACGCGAGAAAATATTTAAAAGTTTTTCGATCTGATGAAGCTACGAAAGAGAACGTTGAAATTGGAAAACACAACATTATAGCTCCAATGAATAGTGGTGGAAGTGCACAAGGTGGTAGTATCCCGCGTTAGTAAAAAGAGGGATTTAGGTGTCAGGTGAAACCTATAACTAATCGGAAGTGGGACTTTAGTCCCACACTATGGCGAGGCTAAAGCCTCACTTCCAAACAAGAAAATGGAAGAAAATAGGTACAGGCTAAATTAAAATGAGTAAGCGATATGATATGAAACGAGAGGAATAGTATATGGCTGTAAAATGGAGTGAGTTGTATCGCTGGTCGGTTGTCGAAGTGGAATTTGGCACACCCAAAAAATACGTCGAAGCTCCCATAGACTGTGTCGATCTGATGGGAAAATATCCCTATGGTATCAATACCGATAACGAATTTTCGATGCGTCACATGGCTATCGTGCTCTCTAAAAATCTCACAAATAGCTCAATCACCGTCGTTCCGTTGACCGAAACAAAACATGGTGATGCGGAAAACTCCTCACGCGTTGTATTGGAGCACCAAAAATACAAATATTTTCTTTATAAAGATATGACTATACTGATAGATAACATTGTGACCATCGAGAAAAAAGTACGTATTAAAAAGATTGTTTTACAGTGGGTTCCAGAACCAGTACGGAGAAAAATAAAAAAGGCGATGTATGAGAGCTTTAAATGAAAGAAGCCTCGCCGAAGCGAGGCAAGACCCCAAGGGTCAAAACAAAATATCCTACGACATGTGTTCGAATATGTACAAAGAGATTATATCACAAAAAATAAAATAAATACAAAATGGAATGAAGCTGAATAATATGAGTAAAAGATTTGAGAATAAAGAGATTTTGACGAGTGGAGTAATAAAATAATGTCACAAGCCCGATGGTATGAGTACCTAAAAAACAACCCGAAAAATCGCCCCGAAATTCTCCTCTGCGAGGATGCCAAAGAGGCCTCTGAACTGAGCGATGTATCGACCTTTTTAGAGCTACCCCATATCGTATTGCCCGATTTTCGTGCAACATATATGGACGATTTACGCCCGTTTTCTGAGGAGCTTTTTGCCCTCTTTGCCGCACTTAGAACTTACTATACGGCGTCCAAAAAACCGCTCATTATAGCACCTCTTAAAACCCTTCTTTTCCCGATGCCCGATCCTTCACTGCTTCAAAGCGAGACCATCGAGTTCGCTTCAAGGATCGATTTGGGTGTGTTTAAAGAGAAGCTGATCCACTGGGGATACACCTTTGTCGATATGGTGGAGATGGAGGGGGAGGTATCCCATCGCGGTGACATCCTCGACATCTATGTCCCCAACCAAAGCAACCCGTACCGTATCAGCCTGTTTGATGATGAGGTCGAAGAGATCAAAGCGTTCGATGTCGAAACCCAGCGCACCGACAAAGAGGAGTTAGCGAGTATCGAGGTGACGAGTGCTTTTTTCTCCCTCGATGCACAGCAGTACAAACATTTCGAAAAAGCGATAGCTCAGGCGCAAAGCGACAGTTTCGTCAAAGACATTGCTTCCCTCGGTTTTTGGATATTGGGGGAACACGGCATTGATCTGTGCGAAGGGAAGAAGGTTACACGTATCCGTGAGATGAAAAGCGTCCTCGATGAAGCGTACGGCCTTAATCAGCCCGTCTTGCCTCGCGAACGATTGGAAGCGGATATTCTCCCTGAGTCGGAACGGTATACCCCTCTGGGCGGAGGCAATTTTGAGACCCTGCGCAGTGTCCATAAAAATAAAAAATTCACCCTCATCGCCGCCAGCGATACGCAGCTCAAAGCGGCGGGGATATTTGATGTTAAGGGAATCACCCTCAAAACATCAGGGATCGTCCTTAACCTGATCGGCCCTGATGAGATCATATTCTCCCTTAACCGCCATGAGAAAAAACGGCGTCGCCGTCGTACCTCCATCCTCCTCGATGATCTCAAAGTGGGGGATTATGTCGTCCACGAAGAGTATGGGGTGGGGATATTTGTTGGGATCGAGCAGGCGGAGATCCTCGGAGGGATCAAAGATCTCGTCGTGATCAAATACATGGGGGATGACAAGCTTCTCCTCCCCGTTGAAAACCTCGATGCGATTGATCGCTATATCGCATCAGGGAGCCTCCCTGTCCTCGATCGTCTCGGCAAAGGGAGCTTCGGTAAGCTCAAAGAGTCGGTCAAAGCGCGACTGTTCGAGATCGCTTCGGAGATTGTGGGGATCGCGGCGAGCCGTGCCCTGATCAAAGCCTCCGTTATCAACGTCGATGCGGGGGAACTCCGTCGTTTCCAAGCAGAATCAGGATTCGATTATACCCCTGACCAAGCGAGTGCGATTAGCTCCATCGTTCGTGATTTATCTTCAGGACAGATTATGGATAGGCTCCTTAGCGGCGATGTCGGTTTCGGGAAAACCGAGGTGGCGATGAACGCGATCTTTACTGCCGCCAAAGGGGGATTCCAATCGCTTCTCGTTGTTCCGACGACATTGCTCAGCTCTCAGCACTTCCAATCGCTTAAAACCCGCCTTGCTCCGTTCGGGCTTCGGGTCGCAAAATTGGATCGATTCGTCAGCACCAAAGAAAAAAATGCGACGCTGCGAGCACTCGAAGCGGGAGAACTCGATTGTGTCGTGGGAACTCATGCCCTGTTTGGGGTGAGCTGTGCGAAGCTGGGGATCGTCATCATCGATGAAGAGCATAAATTCGGGGTGAAACAAAAAGAGAAACTCAAATCGCTCTATGAGAACGTCCATCTCCTCAGTATGAGTGCGACGCCGATTCCTCGAAGCCTCAATCAAGCCCTCAGCTCGATCAAAACGATGTCCGAACTCCTCACCCCTCCGAGTGAGCGTTTAGGGGTACGGACGTTTGTGAAAAACTACGATGAGAAACTGATCAAAGAGGTAATCTTGCGCGAGCTTCGTCGCGGCGGTCAGGTGTTCTACGTCCACAACTCGATCGATTCGATGATTATCAAATCAGGTGAGCTCAAAGCGATTTTGCCGGAGTTGCGTATCCTCATCCTCCACTCCCAAATCAGCGCGACCCAAACCGAAGAGGAACTCGCCAAGTTTGCCGACCGTCAATACGATGTATTGTTAGCGACTTCGATTATCGAATCGGGCATTCACATGCCGACGGTCAACACGATGATTATCGACGGAGCGGATCGTTTCGGGATGGCGGATCTGCATCAGCTTCGCGGTCGTGTCGGACGGGGGCATATCGAGGGGTATGCCTACTTCATCGTCGATGACAAAGACCACCTTACCGAAGAGGCGAAAAAACGTCTGGTCGCACTCGAATCCAATTCGTTCCTCGGAAGCGGCTCGATGCTGGCGTACCACGATCTCGAAATCCGCGGAGGGGGGAATCTCGTCGGGGATGCCCAAAGCGGTCATATCAAAAATATCGGCTATGCTCTGTATCTGCGAATGTTGGAAGATGCGATCAAAATTCTCACCAATCAATCGACCGCAGTACGGGCTAAAGTGGATATCAAACTCACTGTCAGCGCCTTTATCAGCGATGAGATCGTCAGTGAAGACCGTTTGAGACTTGAGCTCTATCGCCGCCTCAGTCAGTGTGAATCTCCGAGCGATATTTACGAAATCGAAGAGGAGGTAGGGGATCGTTTCGGCAAACCCGATACCTCTACGAAACAGTTTTTCGAGATTATGGTGATTAAACTCCTCTGTATCGAGAAGAAGATTAAAATGGTAAGTAACTATAACCAAAACATCACGATTGAGTACACGAGTGGTGTGAAAGAGACACTACAAAGCAAGAGCAAAGATGATGATGATTTGATCGGGACAGTTTTGCACTATCTTCGTAACGTAAAACCAAGGGGGGTCTAATGAGCTTTTGTTCCTATTTCGATGCCCATTTTTGCCATTCATGCGGTTGGATCGATTACCACTATGCTGAACAGTTGAAACTCAAAAGCGAGCAATTAGATGCACTTCTTAATCGATATCAGCCTAAAGTTTGGCTAAAGCCTGCTACATCACCGATCAAAGGGTTCCGAAATAAAGCCAAAATGGTGGCTACTCCTACTTTGGAGGGTGTGGTACTTGGACTCTCTGAAGAGGTGAATCTAATCGAGTGCCCGTTGTATGATATCAGTATGCAGAAAGTTTTGCATACGACTCAAGAGTGGCTTCGAGAGTTGGGGGTCAAAGGGTATGATGTACGTTTGCGAAAAGGGGAATTAAAATACGTTCTCCTTACCCGTAGTAAATCGAACAATACGATGATGATCCGTTTTGTTCTCAGGTCTCACGGTATTATTGCAAGACTGCAAAATGCTCTGGATGATTTACTGACACGTGCACCTGAATTAAAAGTGGTTACTGCCAATATACAGCCAGTTCACATGGCAATTTTGGAAGGGGAAGAGGAGATATTTTTTACAGAACAGCGCCGACTCGAAGAGCGACTAAACGGTATCCCTCTGTATATTCGTCCTAAAAGTTTTTTTCAAACCAACCCTGAAGTAGCTGAAAAGCTTTACCATACTGCGAGCGAGTGGGCGGGTGAGAGTAAACCCAAAATTTTATGGGATCTTTTTTGTGGAGTAGGGGGGTTTGCACTCCATTGTTCTGTGGCAGAGTGTCAAATAGTTGGGATTGAAATCGAGCCTGAGGCGATAGAGTGCGCCCGTGATTCGGCAGCACTGTTGGAGATGAGTAATATCCGTTTTGAATCTCTTGATACAGCGACATTCAGTGCGACGTCTGGAGACAAACCAGATCTCATTATTCTCAATCCTCCTCGTCGGGGATTGGGTGAGCAGATATGTAAATGGCTCACTCGTGTAGGGAGTGAACGGATTCTCTATTCGAGTTGCAATGCGATGAGTTTAGTCAAAGATCTCGAATCTCTCAGCGGGTATACGTTGAAGAGGGTACAACTCTTTGATATGTTCCCTCACACGGCCCATTATGAAGTTTTGGTGGAGCTGGTACGCGAATAAAGTTCACCAAATAAATCGAGGTAGGTGAGATAGAGCCTTACTTCAAATTCGAGTTGATGATACTGCGGTTCGATATGGCTGCAGAGCTTGTAAAACGGTTTATTATGATCTTTCTCTTTGAGATGGGCGAGTTCATGAGTAACGATCATCCGTAAAAACGGTTCCGGGACTTTTTTAAAAAGATGAGAAATACGAATCTCATTTTTCGCTTTGAGCTTTCCCCCTTGTACCCGTGAGACAAATGTGTGGGTGCCGAGTGCGGAGTTTAGATCGCGAATTTTGGTGTCATAGAGTACTTTCGAGATAGGGGCAGAGCTGCGAAAATGGGTGTTTTTGATCTCCATCACGTAATCATAGAGGCTTTTATCGGTAGAGTAGGTATGAATATCGGGATATTTGTGTAATAGACGCTCGCCGAGGGTATCCGTATCGATCAGGGTCTGTACCTGCGAACGTATCTCTTGGCTGTAGTGGGAGAGATATTTAAGCGGTTTATTCATTGCTTATTGAAGGTAATTTCATTGTCCAAACGAATGATATGTCCGTGATGGTCATGGTGAACCGTAACCAATTGACTATCGACACACGTTTGTAAGTGCGTATCATCTACTTTAAAATAGTTTGAATAATCACTCGAGGTATAGATCAAATGCTCACTGGGTGCTTGATGTCTATTCAGCCTTGAGAGTATAAACAGGATAACAGGGGTTGCGATGAGCATAGAGAGGGCATTTTCAAATGTTACGCTGTGAATATTGTCATAAATCCACCCCGATATCTCTTCAGGGGGTACTTTCATCGTAAGGATTCCGTAAAAAACGATCAGCAAAGGTTTCCATAAATAGATAAAACCGATCCAGAGTAAAAAAGTTATGATATCCCAGATCAATCGTTTGGTTTTCGGCAACTCACGACGTTTGTTAATAATTAAAGTTTCCATAGACATCTTAGCTCTTTTTCTTCAACTGTTGATGGGCACCGCGATCGGGACTCACCCATCTGGCACGACCTTTTTTACTAAATAAAACTTTGGGGAAAGCGGCAACGGCGGTAAAAAGATTAAGTATCCAATAGGCAAACGGATACCAAATCATCCAAAAGTAATTTTTCCCTAAACCCTCATCATAATGGCCATCCAACCATTTACTGACCGCAAACTGTATCAAACAAGCCCCGATTAAAATGACACTGCTTTGGTCGGGTAAAATAGGAGATTGCTGAGGCATTAAATAATTGATGGGGGCAAATAGACTGATAAACCAGACTAAAAACACCAATGCCATACTGTACGCCCACAGCGTACTTAACATAAGCTCGGTCATAAGACCCCAAAGATGGGTTTGTTTGTGCGAGAATAAAACTTTAAAATTTTTCAACATCACTTGAACACCGCCCATAGCCCAACGTAACCGTTGTTTCCATAGCCCACTCAATGTTTCCGGCATCAAAATCCACACAAGAGCGCGAGGTTCAAAGCGGACATCCCAACCGTTGCGTTGCAGTTTCCACGTAATATCGATATCTTCTGTCAACATATCGGGACTCCAGTAGCCCACCTCATGTACGGCCGCTTTTCTAAACCCGGTAATGACCCCTGATACGGTGAATATCCGTCCAAAACTGCGCTGTGCACGTTTGATCATCCCGACAATAGAAGAAAATTCGCCCACTTGAATTTTTCCCAATAACGTCGTCCGATTTCGTATTCTCGGGTTACCCGTTACGGCGGCAACTTGAGGGTAGCGGATAAAATGTTTGACCATCCAGTAGAGACAATATTTATCCAGTAAGGCGTCTCCGTCAATGCACACTAAATACTCATGCTTAGCCATTAAGGCACCCGCTTGAAGACCTAATGCTTTACCCTGATTTTCAGCTAAGTTAACCACTTTTAATTTCGGATTGGTTTTTGCCAACTCAAGTAATATCTCTAACGTATTATCTTTACTTCCATCGTTAATCGCGATCACTTCAAATTCAGGGTACTCTACGTTAAGCGCATAGGTAATAGTTTCGATTGCATTTTGCCCTTCATTGTAACAAGGGATTAAAATACTCACCCCTTGCCAACTTTCTTTGTTTCGCAATGGGGGAGTAATGTTTTTTAGATAAGGTTTCTCATTTTTGTAATAAAAAAAGATTGCTCCAATAATCCATAGAGTAGACATAAAGAGCGGATAATAAAAGACATATCCCAAGACAAAGTGCCAGAGTGAATGCCAAAATATGTCGAAAGTCATAATGGTAATCCTTCTTATTTGCTTAGCATGGTATTGTTGGGTGTTGTTTGATGAATATAAGTGGACTTTTTCCCAAACGCGTGCTTCATCGTATCGGCATCAGGGACATTTTTGAAGACACTGTCGGGATAATAAGCCATGTGGTGAACCCCTAACGAATACAAATGGGTTATCGTCTCATCCAACTCCGTAGGTGAAATGGGTTCATCGTTTTTTCTCCAGTTGACGGTCTGCAGTTCCATGACGGTGCGCTCTAGCCCACACTCTTCTTGTTTTACGCGGGCAACAATTTTATCATAAAATTTTTGTGTATCATCTGCTTGTTCCATATAGGGCATTGCCATGATAGCCGTATAGTCGTACCGCTGGATTGATTCGCTCAAACCTTGCGCATACCACTCTTCGGCATATTCATTGAGTGCCACTTGGGCATATAAATTTCGTGCTGTTTTTACCCCTGGGTGAGCATCTCGTATGATTTGAGCCAACTGCATCGCAAAACCGTCTAAATGATCTGTTTTGAGGTTGCACCACTTTTCATATTGCTCTCTGTTAGCACGAATTTCGGTCACACTCGGTGCCAATCCCCATTTTTTATACTGTTTGCGTGCGGCTTTACTGTCATCTTCATAGTCGGAGAGGGTGACGTCATCATGAAAGAGTACCCCGTCAATTCGCGGCGATACAGCTAAATCTTCATAAATCTCTTTGATTATGGTTTGTGCTTTCGAAGAAAACGGTGAAAGCCTCGGATATCCCATGTTGAGATGGGTGTTATCTACTTGCAGCGTCACGACGCTCTCTTGGGAAGCAGGATGGTTTTTAGGGAGCTGCCATGCCAGCATCGGCATCCACGCATAAATCCGCTTGACTTGGGTGCGCGTTGCGATTTGCCACGCTATGCGGTTAAACAAATCGGCACGCATCGGAATATGGCGGTTTGGGAAATAGACATAATCGGCCGCACCGTTGCCATCAGGGTCAGCAAATGCTTGGAGATAGATGGTATTGACTCCCAATTTTTTAATCCGATCGAGCAAATCTCCCAAATTTCTCTCTTGTTGCAACGGATCGGCATCATACATATAATCCAAATCGATATGGGCCGCTTTGGTGACGCGGTCGTTGTCGGTGAGATTTGCGTTTCGTGACCACATATCTTGCTCTAACATTTTGAGCGTCATTGTTTTTTCGATCAAAATTCGTCGAAGCCCCCACAAAGGAGTGATAGCGGTGTTGCTTCCATCATCCAATGTTAATCCGATCGGCATCCCCAGACGTTCTGCGATGATGCGGACTTCTTTATTGTAATAACCGTACGGCCAAACGATGACGCGCGGTTTTTGTCCCGTATAACGTTCTATAAAAGCGTTGTTTTTTGCCAAGTCATGAGAAATGCGTTGTCGATAGGTTTTTTGATCTTCATACCTTTTTTTGTCACTTAACCATTGGCGTGTAATGATGGCGGGTTGCATATTCCCCTGAGGATTTCCGACAATCCCTTTGTGCAAAAAGTAGGTATGACTCCCGATTTCAACCAATCCACTGTTCACCATCTCTTTAATCTGAGATTGGCTGAGGAACTTATCGCGAGCGATCATTTGCCCGTCAAAATCGACAACCTCTTTAGCCTCCATCCAGCTTCCGACCAGTGCAATAACGACAGGGATTTTATATTTTTTGATTAGGGGAAAAGCATGGGTATAGACTGAGCGGTACCCATCATCAAAGGTCATTAAAACCGCTTTTTTAGGGAGAGCTTTCCTCTTTTTTCGATACGCTAGGATATCATCGATACCGATAAAGTGATAACCGCTTTTGATGAGCCAAAGAACCTGCTCTTCAAAATGTTCCGGTGTCACCGCGTAACTGGAGTCGAGGGTTTCACTTTTTTCCGAAATTTCATGATAACTGAGTACTGTAAACTCATTTGGATTTTGATCCCGACTGCAGAGATTCGGTAACTCGGTTGCCGTAACATTCGTGTTGACAATAACAATAAAAAGTAAAAGAAATTTTATGATTGGTTTGAACATCAATGGGTGTACTCTTAGGTTAGATTTTAATCGGAAATTATACACTATAACCCCTTTTACATCCCCATTTTTACTAGATATCTTACGTGAGCTTTTGCTATCTTGTAGTATAGTTGTATACTTGAACCAAAGGCTCACGATGGAACACCAAAAAATCGACGAACTGGTTGCGAAGATCAAAGCGCTTGAATTGGAGCTAGAAGCCCAATTGCATCAAGAATATGAGCAGTTCACGTGCGAAATTACTAAAAAACGGGAAGAACTTCTCGCTTCGTACCGAAAAGATCGTCAGGGATTATTACGCTATTTGGCGACGACACCGATGTTGCATCTTCTGAGCGCCCCGATAATATGGGTTGTTTTAATCCCTGCGTTTATTTTAGACGGATTCGTCTCATTCTATCAATGGGTCTGTTTCCCGATTTATAAGATTACAAAAGTAAAGCGAAGTGATTACATTATTTTCGACCGTCATCGTCTCGCTTATCTTAACATTGTTGAAAAATTTAACTGTCTTTATTGCAGTTATTTTAACGGTTTGATGGGATATATTTCCGAAATCGCCGCCCGAACTGAGCAGTATTGGTGCCCCATCCGCCACGCATCACGGGTAAAATCGATCCATTCGCGATATCAAAGATTTTTTGAGTACGGTGATAGCAGTAACTATCGGCAAAGCGCAACTGACCTAAGATCGGAACTCATAGAGGAGAAAGAGTGAAAATAGCATTTATCGGAGATATCGTCGGACGTCCGGGACGGATGATGATCAAAGAGCACCTTAGGAAGCTCCGTCGCGAACACGGAATCGATTTCGTCATCGCCAACTATGAAAACGCCTCTCACGGTTTCGGAGTGACGATGAAAAATGCCAATGAGTTGTTTGGGATGGGGATCGATGTCATGAGCGGCGGGAATCACACGTGGGATAAAAAAGAGATTGAACCGCTGTTGGAATCACTGCCTCTTTTGCGTCCGCATAACTACCCTGAGGGAGTCAAAGGGACGGGGTGTCGTATTTTCGACGTGGCGGGTGAAAAACTCGCCGTTCTCAACATTATGGGACATTATGGGATGCCCTATGTCGATAACGCATTCCGATGTGCTCGCGACACGGTAGCAAGCCTCAAAAATGATGGCGTTAATCATATCTTTCTCGATTTTCATGCGGAAGCCTCCAGTGAAAAGCGCGCCATGATGATGCTACTCTCAGGAGAAGTGAGCGGCATTATCGGAACCCATACCCATGTGGGGAGCGATGATTTTCAGATACTAAAAGGGACGGCATATATGACCGATATCGGTTTGAGCGGTTGTCGCGACAACGTCATCGGAATGGATTCAAGAGTTCCTCTCGAGCGGTTTATCACTGGAGTATCGGGACGATTCGAAGTGCCTGAAAAATGTCGCAAAATCCTCCAAATCGCTATAATGACATTGGAAGAGGGAAAATGCACCGAAGCGTTCAAACTCAAAATTTTCGATGACGGGCGTATTTATAAAACGGATGCGTGGGTGGAAGAGTAATTATTTTCCCGTTCGTGGTGAGCTTGTCGAACCATGAACTGCATACCCTTCGACAGGCTCAGGGCGAGCGGACAGACATCCAATAAAGGAGCTTTTATGCAGTTGAGCGATTCTTTCGAACTTTTCAGCGCATTAGAACAACTAAAACTCTTAGAGGATTCTCCTCCTCTTTGGTGGCCTGCCTATGGAACCTTTGAAGTGGTCGTCGGTGCCATCCTCACCCAAAATACCCAATGGTCACGTGTTCAAATCTCCCTTGAAAACCTCCGTATCAAAGAGCTTTTATCCCTCCATGTCTTAGCCCATTGCGATGTCGAGGAGCTGATGGAGCTGATCCGTCCGAGCGGTTTGTTCAAAGCCAAAGCCCAAAGCCTTATCCGCCTCTCTCAAGCGATCCTTGAGGATTTTGGCGATTTCGAGACCTTTTCCCTCAGTGTCGATAGAGAGTGGCTGTTATCTCAAAAAGGGATCGGACCTGAGACGGCGGATTCCATACTATGCTACGCTTGCGCCCGTTCCGCGATGGTGGTGGATAGCTATACGGCACGGCTCTTAAATGCGTTTGGGTATGAGTTCGAAAGTTATGATGAGTTGCAGGAGTGGTGCGAAGCGGGAATCAGAGGCTATTTTGACACCGTTCAGCTCCCTGCTGCGTTTGCGCGGTTTCATGGGATGATATTGGAGTATGTGAAGGGGAATAGTAAGGGGAAAATTATAAGCCTTAATAGCATTTCTAGTATACTTTTAACATGACAGTTATTAGCCAAAAACCACACACTATAGCAACCAAAGAGCTTGAAGCATTATCTCAACTCAAGCATTATCTCAACTCAAGCATTACTATCTCAACGGTGATAGACCATTTTGTTTGGTGTTAAAAGTATCCATGAGGTAAAAGGAAGTAAAAAAAGCATATTTTTGTAAATTGTAGTAAAAAGATGTAGTAAAACCGATTTTAAAAAGTGCTTTAAACGTCGTAAACGAGGAGAGATTCGAAAAAAACCTACCTCGTTTTATGCTAATTATTGCCGTATTTGGGGGCTGGGGGCACCCCAGTATGAGCGGGAGCGAACCGCTTTTGCGTGGGGGAATAGGTGCGCAGCGCCCTTGTCAACTTATCAAAAGTTTTCAGACATTCTACTAATACGCTATAATTCTCTTATGAGTAAATTAGATGACTCAACTTTCGCACATAGATTCGAGTAAAAACATTCACTAAAATCCATCTACGAAAGCCCATAAATAGGCACTTTAAAGTATAATTTGTTTACCACAACAGATAAATACAGAGGCTTTTTTATGGGT
>Ga0209467_1002602_pt1 | contig 12688 bp, 9 predicted proteins | sample Higcelwee11metaG_FD_187175 | JGI IMG/M metagenome (GOLD analysis project Ga0209467, IMG submission 187175) | Freshwater pond sediment microbial communities from the University of Edinburgh, under environmental carbon perturbations - High... | ecosystem: Environmental > Aquatic > Freshwater > Pond...
CCCGCCGCCCCCTTCCTGGGAACCTGTGTCGATGATGAGCGGCAGCTTCCTGGCCGGGTCGATGCACAGCTCGGTGCGGATGGTGCGCACGCTGCCCACCACGCCCTGGAAGAAGGCCATGTCGCGGGCGGCCTGCGGGTTCCTGCACTCGGGCCGGCGCGCGGGATAGGGCTGGAGCGCCAGCTCGCGGTCCTGAACGCCCGGCAGCACGCTCCAGATCTCCTGGGTCACGAAGGGCATCACCGGGTGCAGCAGCACCATGGTCTCGGAGAGCACGGTCAGAAGCACCGTGCGCGTGGCGTCCTTGAGGCCCTCGTCCTCGCCGTAGAGGTCGCCCTTGGCCATCTCCAGGTACCAGTCGCAGAACTCGTTCCAGATGAACTTGTAGAGCGTCTGGGCGATGTCGTTGAAGCGGTATTCGAGGGTGGCGCTCTCCACCTCGTCCTTGACCTCTTCCAGGCGGTTGAGGATCCAGGCGTTGGCCAGGCCCGTGGCGGCCGCGAGCCGCGCCTTGGGCGCCCCGGGCAGGTTCATGAGCGCGAAGCGCGCGGCGTTCCAGATCTTGTTCACGAAGTGGCGGTAGCCCTCGATGCGCTTCTCGGAGAGCTTGATGTCGCGGCCCATGGCGGCAAACGCGGTCAGGGTGAAGCGCAGGGAGTCGGTGCCGTATTTGGCGATCATCTCCAGCGGGTCGATGACGTTGCCCGTGGACTTGCTCATCTTCTTGCCCTGCTCGTCGCGCACCAGGGCGTGGATGTACACGTGGTGGAAGGGCACGCGCTCCTGGAAGTGGATGCCCATCATCATCATGCGCGCCACCCAGAAGAACAGGATGTCGAAGCCCGTGACGAGCACGCTGGTGGGATAGTAGGCCTTCAATTTGTCCGTCCGGCCGTCCTTGTCGCCGGGCCAGCCCAGCGTGCTGAAGGGCCAGAGGGCCGAGCTGAACCAGGTGTCCAGCACGTCATCCTCTTGCGTCAGCGCGCCGCCGCACTTGGGACAGCCGGTCTTCAGGTCGGCGGGGTCGTCCGCCTGGACGAGGAGCTCGCCGCAGGCCTCGCAGGTCCAGGCCGGGATGCGGTGGCCCCACCAGATCTGCCGGCTGATGCACCAGTCGCGGATGTTGTCCAGCCACTCGAAGTAGGTCTTCTCCCACTGCGCCGGGAAGATCTGGGTCTGGCCCGGCACGGCCTCGCGCGCGGCGCGGGCCAGCGGGCCGACCTTGACGAACCACTGCTCGCTCACGTGGGGCTCGATGACGCTCTTGCAGCGGTAGCACTCGCCCACGCTGTGGTCGTGGTCGCTGATGTCCACGAGCAGGCCCGCGGCCTCCAGGTCCTCCACGACCTTGGCGCGGCAGGCGGCGCTGGTCAGGCCCTGGTACGCGGCCGGCGCGTTCTCGTTCATCAGCCCCTTGTCGTCGATGACCGTGACCACGGGCAGGGTGTGCGTGCGCGCGAGCGCCCAGTCGTTCATGTCATGTGCGGGAGTAATTTTGAGGCAGCCGGTGCCGAACTCGCGGTCCACGTAGGCGTCGGCGATGACCGGAATCTCCTTGCCCACCAGGGGCAGGATCACCGTCTTGCCGATGGCTGACGTGTAGCGCTCGTCCTCCGGGTGCACGGCGACCGCCACGTCGCCGAGCATGGTCTCGGGCCGGGTGGTGGCCACGATGAGCGCGCCGCTTCCGTCGGCCAGCGGGTAGCTGATGCGGTAGAGCTTGCCCTTTTTCGGCGCGTGCTCCACCTCGTCGTCGGCCAGCGCGGTGTGGCAGCGGTTGCACCAGTTGACGATGTAGTTGCCCTTGTAGATGAGGCCCTCGCCGTACAGGCGCACGAAGACCTCGCGCACGGCGCGGGACAGGCCCTCGTCCAGGGTGAAGCGCTCGCTCGTCCAGTCCACGCTCGCGCCCATGCGGCGGATCTGGTTCAGGATGCGGTCGCCGTACTCCTTCTTCCAGTCCCAGACGCGCAGGGTGAACTTCTCGCGGCCCAGGTCATCGCGCTTCTTGCCCTCTTTCTTGAGCTGGCGCTCCACCACGTTCTGGGTGGCGATGCCCGCGTGGTCCGTGCCGGGCACCCAGAGCACGCTTTTGCCCTGCTGGCGCATGAAGCGGCAGAGGATGTCCTGGAGGGTGATGTTGAGCGCGTGGCCCATGTGCAGCGCGCCGGTGACGTTGGGCGGCGGGATGACGATGGAGTACGGCTGCTTCTTGCCAGACAAGACTTCCGCCGGGTCGGGCGTGAAGGTCTTGTTGTCCTCCCAGTGCCGGCCCCAGCGGGCTTCGACGTCGGCGGGCTCGTAGCCCTTGGGCAGCGCGTTTTCGGTGGAATTGGACATGGGCTCTCCTTGCACTCGTTGCATCGCGCGGGTTCCGCCGCTCCCCCGGACCCTCCGCCGACCCCAAAAAAGGGGGCCGAAGGCCCCTTGCCAGGGGGGGAGGGGGCGGATAGGGTGCCCGGAAACCCTGGGAGGCGGCAAGTGGCGCGCGTTTTCGTCTTGTGGGATGAATCGCACCTGTGGGGCCTGCTCGTGCTGCGCGCCCTGCGCGCGCTCGGCGTGTCCCACGCGATTTTGCGCGCCCATGACATAGCCGAGGGCGCGCGCTCTGGCAAGTCCGCCCCCTTCGCCCCCTTCGGGGGTTCCAGGGACGGAGCCGGCGGCGCCTCCGTCCCGCCAGCGCTGGTGATCGCGCCGGGCGGCTGGGCGCGCGGCCGCGCGCTTAAGCTCGGCGCGGCGGGCATGGACGCCCTGCGCGGGTTCGTGGAGGGCGGCGGGAACTACCTCGGCTTCTGCGGCGGCGCGGGCCTGGCGCTGACCGGGCGGCGGCCGGACGAATCCCTGGGCCTGTGCCCCTGGGGCCGCATGGGCTTTGCCGGGCGGCTGCAACATTTCCTCTCCGGCCACGTGCGCCTGGCCCTGGCCTCCGGTGAGCAGCTGACCCCGCCCTGCGCCTGCGCGCTTTTGGCCCCGGTGTGGTGGCCCGCGCAGTTCGCGCCGCCCCCCGCCGCAAAAGACGACGGCGGCGTCACGGTGCTGGCGCGCTACGCCGGCCTGTCCGACGACTTCTGGGTGGCGGACCTGGAGCTCTCGCGCATCCCGGCCGAGACGCTGTCGGACTGGGAGAACCTGTATGGCGTGCAGATCCGGCCGGACTTCCTCTCCGGCCGGCCGGCGGTGATCTCCGGGAGCTTCGGCGCGGGCCGCTACGTCTTGTCCTACCCGCACCTGGAGACGCCGGACTCGGTTGAGGCCAACCTCTGGCTCACCCACCTGCTGCGCGAGCTGGCCGACGCGGACTGCACCGCGGCGGACAGCGTGCCGCCCTGGCCCCTGGCCGGCGAAGCGGTGCGCTGGGACGACCCCGCGCTGGCGGAGGCGCGCGCGGCGCTGGAGCAGGCCATCGGGCTGGGCCAGGACCACCTGCTGCTGTTCTGGCGCAACCCCTGGCTGCTGGGCTGGCGGCGGGGCATCCCGGGTCCGGGCATCAACAGCCTGTACGCGCTGGTGTGCGAGGCGCAGGCGCAGGCCCCCACGGAGGCGGCGCTGGCCTACTGGCGGGAGCGCGGGCCGAAGTTCGCGCGGCTGGCGCAGCTGTTCTGCTCGGGTTTGGCGGGGCTGCTGCTGGCCGAGCGGCTGGACATGACCGTGCGCGCCACCGACTCCGAGCAGGCCTTCACCGCCAGCCTGCGCGAGACGCGCCGCGCGCTGTTCGGCGTGGCCCCGGCCACCGGCGGCCTGTGCGGCGAGCTCTTGGGGACGCTGGAGGAGCTGTGCGCGAGGTTGTGGGGGGCTAGTCCCGAATGAGGGTCTCCTCGGGCTTGGGCGGGAAGGCCAGCCAGAAAAAGACATCCGCGGCCTGCTGGTCGCTCGAGAAATCCTGGACCTTGACGATCTGGCCGTCCCTCAACTCGTAGGTCCGCACCCAGAGGAAATCCTGCCTCACGCCGCCGCGCTGCACCTCGCCCTGGCGCAACTCCACCACGTAGCGGTCATCGGCCTCACGAAACAGGGCCTCGCCGGCAAGTCCGACGCGCCTGAGCTGCCACAGCAGGGGCAATATCTCCGCCACCCCCTTTCTGGTTCCGATGAAGGGATGCTGGCCGGGAATCGTCCATTCCGCGTCCTGCGCGAAGCAGGCACGCAGGCGCTCCACGTCCCCAGCCATGTAGCCACGGAAGCATTCCCGCACGATGCGCGCGCTGGGGTGCGTTTCTGCGGCCTGTCCGGCCGGAGCTGCCGGTACTGGCGCGGCAAGGGCCGCGCAGAGGATCAGCGCCAGGAACACACTGCGCGAGATGCGGTGGCGGAGGCAGTCTGGCATGGGAATTCTCCCTTTCTGCCCTAATTGGGCCGGTTCAACGGCATTGCCGCACGCTACGCGTTCCGCCACGGTTGTGCAACGCCGGTCGCGGTCCTGCCGCCTCCGCATGAAAAAAGCCCCCGCACCAACTCGGCGCGGGGGCTTTCGCGAAAAGAAACGGGGGCTTGCTTTCTAGTAGCGGCGGGGCGGGCGAGGAGCGCGCTCCTTGGCCTCGTTGACGCGCAACGTGCGGCCGCCGAAATCCTTCCCGTCAAGGGCCTCAATGGCCTTGGCGGCGCCTGCGTCTTCCATCTCCACGAACCCGAAGCCGCGGAAACGCCCGGTCTCGCGGTCCATGACGAATTTCACGTTCTGCACCTCGCCAAACCCGGCGAACAGATCGCGAATCTCGTCTTCCTTGGCGCTGAAAGGCAAATTGCCGACGTAAATGGACTTCATCGCTTCCTACTCCTCAAGTGAAAAACTCAGGAAATCCGCCTTGTCCCGCCGCTAGTGCAGCACTCACCCAAAGCGTTGCACGGCGCTCCAAGCTGCCTTGACCTATGCCCGCACTATCCCAGGACTTCAAAAACAGCAAGGGGGGAAACCCCCTCTAATTCCAGGCAAGCTTAAAATAATTCGGCCCTGGCGTATCCCTTTCCCGCAGCCCCGAACCGCCCCTCGCCCGGAAATCCGCGCGGCTCAACCCTTCACGTGCAGCACGCCCGTCCAGCCGGCCTGCTCGATCCTTCCGTCGTCATTCGCATTTTCTTCGCCCTCAACCGCGTCGTACAGGTTCAGCAACTGGCGCTCGCGCCCGGCCTCGCCCTCCCGGCGCGCGGCGAACACCTTGAGCACCGGGTCCGCGGCCAGCCCGGTCGCCTCCGGTTCGAGCAGCGACTGCGCGCCGGAAGCCAGCGCGCCCCGCGCCTTGGCCGAGAGCTCCGGCAGCAGGCCGTCCTCCCCGGCCAGCACGGACCGCACCCGCTCCGGCGCGGCGAACAGCGCGGCCAGAAAGCGTTCGCCGTCCAGCCACAGCGCGCCCCCGGCGCTCTCCCGCACGCCCAGGCCGGCAAGCTCGCTCACGCGCTCGCGCACCGGCGCGGCCCAGTCCTCGGCCTGCCCGGCCTTGACCAGCGTGCCGCCCTTGAGCAGGCCCTGCACCTCGTTGTACGCGACCAGCACCCCGGCCAGGCCGTCGGCCAGCGTCTCCGCGGCCCCGCTCACGCGCACCTGCTCCGTCTCGCCGAAGCCGCCCGTGGCCTGGAGCAGCACGCGGCCGCCGTCGGCCGTGAAGGAGCCGTCCGCGCTCGTCTGCGCCACCCCGTCCACCACAGCGCGTCCGTCCGTGCCGGGCTGGGCCGTGGCGTCCAGGCCAAGCGCCTTGAGCAGCGCGCTGGAGGCCGCGTCCGCGCCGGAAAGCGAAAGCCGCCCGGCCGAACCGGACTCGGCCGAACCGATGGCGATGCCCACGGCGTCCACCAGCCGGCGGTCCTCGCCGTCCGCCGAATCCCAGACGCGCTTGGCCGGCGTCAGGCGGGAGATTAGCGCCGGGCTGGCCGAGCCGAACACCCGCGCCATGCGCGAGAGCACGTCGGCCCAGGTGTCGCCGCTGTTGACCACGAGTTCGGCCTCGCCGCTGCCGCCCGAGCCGCCGGCGCCCACGGCCCAGGCCAGGGTGTAGGCACCCGGGGCCAGCGTGGTGGGCGCGTCCGGGTCGAAGCCGGCGCTCTGGTACAGCGTGGCCTGCGCGCGCGTGTCCACGCGGACGCTGTGGCTGCCCGGCGCGGCGTCCCGCGCGGCGAGGGTCACGGAGAGGTCGGCGGCGCTGGCCGTGGTCGAGGCCAGGCGCGTCGCCGGGAAGGACTGCCAGGAATCGGGCCAGGAGAGTTCGCCGATGCGCGCCTCCAGGCGGCGCAGGGCGCGGTCCAGGGCGGTTTCGAGCACGCCCGAGCGCTGTCCGTTGCGCGCGCCCTGGCGCGGGACGCCGGAAAAGACCCCGCCGGAGCGCTCGGTCTGGGTCGCCTCAGTCAGCCCGGGGAGCGTCGCCCCCTGCCATTTGATGCTCGTGGTCATGCCTCGCGTCGCCGTACTCCACGCGCTCCATGCACAGGCCCCGGGCCGGGGCCGTGGGCAGGCCGTGGTTGCGGTCGCGCCTCAGGAGGATTGATCGGACGGCCTCGGGCGCGACTTTAGCCTTGCCCACGGCCACCAGGCAGCCCACGATGTTGCGCACCATCTGCTTGAGGAAGCCGTCTGCGCTGATGCGCCAGGTGATCTCCGCCGGGGTCTGGCCTGGGGAGCGCCACAGGGCCGTCACCGTGCGCACCGTGCCGCGCGGGCCCATGGTCGTGCCGGCGTTGCGGAAGCTCTCGAAATCCTGCGTACCGATGAAGATCCGCGCGGCGGCGTCCATGGCGGCCAGGTCCAGCGGCGGCACGTCCCAGACGAAGCGCCGGCGCAGGGGGTCCACGTGCGTGCGGTCGTGCCAGAGGGTGTAGGCGTAGGTCTTGGAGGTGGCGCTGAACTGGGCGTGGAAGCCCGGCGGCGCGGGCCGCGCGTCCACCACGCGCACGTCCGGGGCCATGAGGCTGTTGAGCGCGACGCGCCACGGCACATGCGACAGGCGCTCGGGCGCGTCGAAATGCGCGCGCTGGCCGGCGGCGTGGACCCCCGCGTCGGTGCGGCCCGCGCCCTGCACGTGCAGGCGCTTGCCCACGATCCTGGCCAGGGCGGCCTCGACCTCGCCCTGCACGGTGCGCGCCCCGCCCTGGAGTTGCCAGCCGGAGAAGTCGGCGCCGTCGTAGGCGAGGTGGAGCATGATGCGCGGCATGGGCCGCACGTAGCACAGCCCCGCCCGGCCGTCCATTCATGGACTCCGGACGGGGCCGCTTCGCGCCCCTTCGGGGTTCAGGGGCCTTGCCGCCCGGGCCGCGGGCTTGGGCTTGGCTCCTGAAAATGGCCTCGGCGAGCTGACTACTGCCCGGGGGCCTGGGCCTGTATCCTGGTCATGGCCTCGGTGAGCTTGGCCGCCCTGTCGGTCTTGATGTAGGTCATGATCTCGCCGGCCACCTTGGGCTTCATGCCGGTCAGGATCTTGACGGCCAGCTCCTGGTCCATGCTGGAGAGCACCTCGGCCGCCTGCTTGGGCTTCATGGCCTGGTAGGTGTCCACCTGCCGCTTGATGCGCGCGTCCTTGAGCACGTCGGCGTCGTCGAGCAGCTTCTTGATGCTGGCTTCCACGCGCTTGAGCTCGGCCAGCTTGTCGTCCACGCTCTTCTCCATGGCCGTGAGCGCGCGTTCCTTGGCGGCCAGCTCGGCCTCGCGGCTGTTGGCGCTCTTGGCCTCCTGGCTCTCGCCCACCTTGGCCGGGGGCACGGCGTTGGCGGCCAGCATGTCCGGCTCGCCGGAGGCGCTTTCCGCGGCCGGGGCCACCTCGGGCGGGGCCGGGGCCTGCTCGCCCTTGCCGCTCTTGGCCGCGGCCAGAGCCTTGGGGATGGGCAGAATGTCCTCGTCGCTGAGCTGCCGCCACACGTCGAGGCCGATGGCCCCGAGCACGGTCAGCTTGAACACGGCCACCAGGGCCAGCACGCCAAGAACCTTAACGATCTTCGGGCTTATGGCGAATCGTGGCCATCTCATCGAATTCTTTCTGCTCGGCGAGGTTTTCGGCGACATGGTGTTTTTTGGCCTGCCGGTCCTTGAGTTTTTCCAGGAGCTTCTTCTCCCTGGAGCGGAGCACGGCCTCCTGGCGGCAATTTTGCAAGATCAGGGCCAGCCGTTGCAGTTCGGCCTTCGCCGTGGAGAGGTCGCGCTCCAGCGCCTCGCGGTAGCAGGTCCACAGCCAGATTTCCGCCTGGGTGACGTTCCGGCCGAAGCCCTGCTCCAGGTGCGCGCCCAGGCGCGAGGCGATGTCCGCCAGCAGCCGCTCCTGCTTGTCGTGCCGGGCCTGGGCCTGGGCCAGGGCCAGGCGCGCCTGGTCCTCCAGCTGACGGCGGTACTCCAGCACCTTCTCCAGGCGGAAATGAAACGGCTTGGCCATGCCGTGTGATGCCACGTTCCGCAACGGCGGGCAAGCTCCGCACGGCAACGGGTTCGGCCGTCTTGCGCCGCCCGGCCCAGGGGTGTATTCCTGCGCAAAAGCGCGCACGCGCAGAGCAAGGAGCCCCATGACCGCAGCCCCCCGCGCCCTGATCTTCGACCTCGACGGCACCCTCCTGGACACCCTGGAGGATCTGGCCGACTCCGGCAACGCCGTGCTGGCCGCGCTGTCCCTGCCGCAGCACCCCACGGACGCCTTCCGCTACTTCGTGGGCCTGGGCGTGGCCGAGCTGGTGCGCCGCATGCTGCCCGAGGCGCGCCGCGATCCGGCCACCCTGGAGCGCGCCCTGCCCCTGCTCGTGGCCGAGTACAAAAAGCGCTGGAACCTCAAGACCCGGCCCTACGCCGGCGTCCCGGAGATGCTGGAGTCGCTGCGCGGCCGCGGCCTGCCTCTGTGCGTGCTGTCCAACAAGCCCCAGCACTACACCGACCTGACCGTGCGCGAGTTCTTCCCGGACTATCCCTTCACCCAGGTGCGCGGCGAGCGCGAGGGCACCCCGGGCAAGCCCCACCCGGCCGGGGCGCTGGCCCTGGCGGCGGAGCTCGGCCTGGCCCCGGGCCGGATCGCCTTCGTGGGCGACTCCGCCACGGACATGAAGACCGCGCGCGGCGCGGGCATGCTGCCCGTGGGCGTGCTCTGGGGATTCCGCGACGCGGCGGAGCTTGCCGAAAACGGCGCGCGCCACCTCATCGAGCGGCCCGCGGGGCTGCTCGACCTGCTGGACGCCCAAGGAGGCTAGGAAACCCCATGCGCCAGGCCCCCCCGCCAATCCCCAGCCAGGGCCCGCAGCCCCACGACGCGGCGCTGATCAACGCCGTCAACGCCGGCGTGCTGCTGCTGGACGCGGACGACGGCCACGTGGTCGCGGCCAACACCCGCGCGCGGGCCATGCTCTGCGGCGCGGGCGAGCTGCCCAGCCTGGGCACGATCTTCCCCCAGGGCCAGTTCAGCCTGGCGGAGCTGTCCGTCGGGCTGGCCGGGGTGGAGTGCCGCGTGCCCGGCCCGCTGGGCGCGCCGGTGCCGGTGCTTTTGGCCTCGCGCCAGGTGGCGCGCGAGGGCGGCCGGCGCTTCGTGGTCCTGACCCTGACCGACCTCTCGCTTTTGCGCCAGGCCGAGGCGCGCTACCAGAGCTTCTTCGAGAACGTCATCGAGGGCGTGTTCCAGTCCACCAAGAGCGGCCGCTACCTCATGGTCAACCCCGGCTGGGCCAAAATCCTCGGCTTCGACAGCCCGGAGGAGCTCATCTCCCACTTCAACGACCTGCGCAGCCAGCTCTACGTGGACCCGGCCGACCGCGACACGCTCTTCCGCGTGCTGGGCGAATCCGGCCAGATCACCGGCTTCGAGACCCAGTTCTACTGCAAGGACGGCTCCACCAAGTGGATCTCGCTGCACGCGCGCGAGGTCCGCGACCCCACCAGCGGCGAGCTCCTCTACATCGAGGGCCTGAACATCGACATCACCGCGCGCAAGGAGGCCGAACGCGCGCTCAGGGAGAGCGAGGAGAAGTTCCGCCACACCTTTGACCAGTCGCCCATCGGGGCCTCCATCATCAGCCTGGACAACATCTTCCTGCGCGTCAACGAGGCCTTCTGCCGACTCACCGGCTACTCCGAGGAAGAACTCAAGCGCATGACCTTCGACTCCATCACCCACCCGGACGAGCGCGCCGAAAGCCTGCGCCAGTACGAGCGGGTCAAGCGCGGCGAGATCGAGGGCTTCGAGCAGGACAAGCGCTATCTCACCAAGGACGGCCGCGAGGTCTGGGTGCACCTGTCCGCGGGCATTGTGCGCGACTCCCAGGGCCGGGAGCTCTATCTGTTGCCCATGGTGCAGAGCATCAACGAGCGCGTGGAGGCCGAACGGACCATGCGGGGCATCTACGCGGAGAAGGAGCGCCTGCAGGCCAACCTGGAGGCCGTGTTCCGCTCCATCCCCGACGCCATCATCACCGTGGACACGGACATGCGCATCCTGCACACCAACCGGGCCCTTTCCGAAGTCTGCTGCATCGGCGAGCAGCTGGCCACGGAGCAGGACATCTCCTGCGTCACCGGCTCGTGCAAGCGCGCCTGCTTCACCGTGCTGCGCACCACCCTGGAGACCCGCAAGCCCGTGCTGGAGCACCGCGTGGAATGCCACACCCAGTCCCCGGGCAAGGTGGTGGTCATCAACTCCTCGCCGCTGCTCGACCGCGAGCACAACTTCGCGGGCGCGGTGCTGGTCATCCGCGACATCACGCGCCTGGCCGACCTGGAGAAGCGCCTGACCGACCTGCACTCCCACCGCGGCATCGTGGGCAAGAGCAAGGTCATGCAGGCCATCTACGCCGTCATCGACCAGCTCTCGGACGTGGACTCCACCGTGCTCGTCACCGGCGAGTCCGGCACGGGCAAGGAGCTCATCGCCGAGGCCCTGCACTACGGCGGAGCCCGCTGCAAGGGCCCGCTCATCAAGGTCAACTGCTCGGCCCTGTCCGAGAGCCTGCTGGAGAGCGAGCTCTTCGGCCACACGCGCGGGGCCTTCACCGGGGCCATCCGCGACAAGGTGGGCCGCTTCGAGGCCGCCGAGGGCGGCACCATCTTCCTGGACGAGATCGGCGACATCTCCCCGCGCATCCAGCTGAACCTCCTGCGCGTGCTGGAGCGCAAGGAGTTCGAGCGCGTGGGCGACTCCAAGACGCGCAAGGCCAACGTGCGCGTGCTCACCGCCACCAACGTGGACCTCATGGACAAGATCCGCCAGGGGCTCTTCCGCGAGGACCTGTACTACCGGCTCAAGGTCATGGTCATCCACCTGCCGCCCCTGCGCGAGCGCACCGAGGACATCCCGCTGTTGATCGCGCACTTCATCACCCACTTCCAGGCCAGCTTCGGCAAGCACATCGCCAAATGCTCCGACGAGGTCATGCGGCTGTTCATGACCTACCCCTGGCCGGGCAACGTGCGCGAGCTGAAATACTCGCTGGAGCACGCCTGCATCCTCTGCCCCGGCGAGGAAATCGGCCTGGCGCACCTGCCGACCGACCTGCTGCGCTTCCACCAGGGCCAGCCGCTGCAGCGCCTGACGCCGTTGCCGGCGCAGCGCCGCGGCGGGCTGGGCCTCACGCGGGAGGATCTGCAGCGGGCGCTCTCGGCCACGGGCGGCAACCGGGCCAAGGCCGCGCGAGAGCTCGGCGTGGACCGCCGCACGCTCTACCGCAACATGACCAAGCACCAGGTCTTCTAGCCGCGCCGGCCGGCCCGCCGCCATATGTGGCGCCACATGTGTGTGGCGCCATACGTGTAGCTCACGCCACACTTATTCTCCCGCCCCCACAAAATCACACCCCCGAATGATGCTTGACAACGCCCTGAAATGGCAAGACAAGCACCAGGAACAACCGCGCGCGTCGGAACGCCGGCCGGCTGGCACAGCTATTGCTCACATCCAGGTGCACGCACAGCCGCCCTCCCTTTCCGCAAGGGAAAGGGGGACCCCTGCACGTGCCTAGGCCGAGGGGGCCGCAACGCTGTCCGGGAACTCGCCCGGACACAATCCGGGGCCGCGACGCAGGCGGTCTTAAGGAGCACGGGCATGGCAGACGCAGCAGTCCAGAAGAAAAAGCCGATCTACAAGTCGCTGTATTTCCAGGTCATCACGGGCATCTGCATCGGCATCGCGCTGGGCGTCATCTTTCCCGGCAAGGAAGGCTTCGCCGCACACATGAAACCGTTCGGCGACGCCTTCATCAAGATGATCAAATCGATCATCGCGCCGCTGATCTTCTGCACGGTGGTCATCGGCATCGCCAAGATGGGCGACATGGGCAAGGTCGGCCGCGTTGGCATCAAGGCCATGCTCTACTTCTGGGCCATGACCCTGCTCGCGCTCGCCATCGGCCTCGTGGTGGTCAACTCCTACAAGCCCGGCGTGGGCATGAACCTCGACCTGTCCAGCATGGACATGAGCGCGGTGGAGAAGTTCGCGGGCTCGGCCAAGAAGCTCTCCAGCATTGATTTCGTCCTGAACATCATACCGAACAACGTGGTGGAGGGCTTCGCCAAGGGCGATATCCTCCAGGTGCTGTTCTTCTCCATCTTCTTCGGCCTGGGCCTCTCCGCCCTGGGCGAGAAGACCAAGATGGTCGTGACGTTCATCGACGAGTTCGGCAAGGGCCTGTTCAAGGTCGTGCACTACATCATGTACTTCGCGCCCATGGGCGCCTTCGGCGCCATGGCCTATGTGGTGGGCGCCCACGGCGTGGGCTCGCTCCAGCAGCTCATGTACCTCATGGCCGGGGT
>Ga0209467_1002604_pt1 | contig 12686 bp, 3 predicted proteins | sample Higcelwee11metaG_FD_187175 | JGI IMG/M metagenome (GOLD analysis project Ga0209467, IMG submission 187175) | Freshwater pond sediment microbial communities from the University of Edinburgh, under environmental carbon perturbations - High... | ecosystem: Environmental > Aquatic > Freshwater > Pond...
GTCGGCAGCGGGAAGGTCCACAATTCGATCGGGTGCAAGGCCCAGGCATCAGGACTGGCAAGCAGGTAACCGCCGCTCCCGACAGATCCTCCGCCAAGTGATAAGACGGATTCACCTACAGTTCCAAGTTTAGACCAGCTGTCTGAGCCCTGGTCCCATTCCCAAAAATCATTTTCAAATGAATTAGTGCCGGCTCCGACATATCCCTTGTTACTTATTGAGAAACCGACAGCATTGACCCTTGCCGATCCTGGAAAGTCAGATTTTCTGATCCATCTGTCAGCAGCCTGTTCATATTCCCAGAAATCTGCAAGGTCCGGACCCTCAGCCGGTGTACTGGAGGGAGGAGGGAGCCACATCGGATCACCGTCCCAGGAATCCGGGTCAAAGAATGCCTGACTGCAATTCCCGGTTCCGATGTAGCCATTGGTCCCCAGTGCAAAAGCGAAGGCTTCTGTGCGGCCCTGGCCAGGGAAATCGGATTTCCTTGTCCATCTGTCAGTTGCCTGGTCCCACTCCCAGAAATCATTATTGTATACCGGGAGATAGCCGCCCGGATTCAAACCCAGTCCTATGTAGCCCTTTGATCCTATTGAAAATGCCACAGGCGATAATCTTGATACTGCTGACGGAAGATTTGATTTCCGGGTCCATTTGTTCAGTGCGGGATCGAATTCCCAGAATTCATTCACTGCATTACCTTCATTGTCATAACCGCCGCTTGTAAGTACATATCCTCTTCTACCTATTGAAAATCCTTTGGGGTTACTGAGAGTACCAGGGAAATCAGCAAGCCTGGTCCACAGGTTTGTCTCCTGGTCCCATTGCCATAAGTCACGAGCCGGTAAAAAGCCCAGCGCAGGACTTACTCCCAATCCCACATATACATTATTTTCTATTGAAAAATTGATTGAGTGATTCAATGATTCACCAGGGAAGTCAGCTTTTCTGAATCCGTATATTGCCAGCGTTTTGAAACTCATTTCGGGGCCGTATGAAATTCCGGCGCTGCTGATTACGTAGGCTCTCATGTAATAGGTTCGCGCAGGTTGAAGTCCGGTAAGTAGCAGTGTAAACCTACCGGAACCCGTACCAGCAGATTCTCTTGAGCTTTCAATTGTAGGTGACGGGACTACACTCCAGCAAACTCCCCTTTCCGCAATTTCTCCGCCTCCTGAGTTTAATACCTCACCGCCTGCAACAACAGTCACTGATGTAATATATTCAGGAACACGTGTTGAGACAGTTGCCGTTGTTGCCGTTGCAGGTGTGGTGATCATTATGGCATTGCTGTAGGATGTGCCTTCCGGGTTGGAAGCGTAGGTGCGGACATAATATTCTGTGCCCGGTAAAAGACGAGTTATACGGCCTGAATAACTGCCGGCACCTTTTCCGAGGGCTACCTTACTGTCACTGATTACAGGTTCCTGCTCAGTGCTCCAGCAGAAGCCACGCTCTGTCACCGCTAAACTTCCCTCTTCCAGGACCATTCCCTTAAGAACTGCGCTGGTTACAGAAATCTCTGTAACTGACGGATCAGCAAGCAGGGGTGGTGTTGATTCAATAGGTTCTTTCTTGCAGCCGGTAATCGTTACCAATCCTGAGATAAAAAGAACCAGGCTGATAAAAAACAGACTATTCTTCATGACTGTCAATGTATTATATTACTTACCAAATATGGATTACCGTCTCAGTCTAAATATAAAAAGTGTCATTCCCCGGTTGAGTTCCATGCTTCAATTCAACAGGCACTTAGTATTGAGTATTTATTGGTTGTCATTTTTCGGAAGTCAAAAGGAAGGTCCATAATTCCACTGTCTGGGATTCAGATGCGCTGTTGGCCAGTAAGTATCCGTTACCATTGATGGATCCCCCGATCCAGGCATAGCTTGGGGAAGCCACAGTCCCGACAAGATCCCATTTGTCCAATGCCAGGTCATATTCCCAGAAATCCTGATCCCCCAAAGCACTGTTATAGTAGCCGGCACCCAGATATCCTTTATTGCCGATTGCAAAGCCAACTGCCTGTCTCCTTGGTACTCCCGGGAAGTCAGCTTTCCTGGTCCATCTGTCAGATTGCTGATCATATTCCCAGAAATCCGCAAGCGACTCCACTGATGCACCGCCTGTCCCGACATATCCCCTGTTCGCGACTGTAAATGCAACAGCCTCTGATCGTCCATTACCCGGAAAGTCTGCTTTCCTGGTCCACAAATCGGTGGCCTGGTCCCATTCCCACAGGTCTGTCAGGAATTCAGCCTCGCCCTCTGCAGTGCTCCCCTGACCTAATCCAATATATCCCTTTGATCCAATCGAAAATGCAACAGGATAAATTCTGAAGTCACCGGATGGGAAGGCTGACTTCTTTGTCCACCTCCGGTTTTCAGGATCGTATTCCCATAATTCATTGGGTTGATAGCCGCCTGTTTCGCTGTCATACCAACCGTAAGTAAATACATAGCCCTTTTCTCCGATTGCAAAACCAACTCCCATGTAGCTGGTTCCCGGGAACCTGGCCAGCATGCTCCAACGGTCTGTAACCTGGTCCCATTCCCAGAAATCTTGCAGAGCCCATTCGACAAACCCGTCTTGTCTGAACCCCAAACCCATATACACCTTGTTCTCTAATGAAAAGGTAACTGAGGAGCTCCTTGTCTCACCCGGAAATTCAGATTGCCTGATCCCGAGAAAAAGCGGGGTTCTGAAACTTATTTCGGGGCCATATGAGACACCGGCGCTGTTTATGGCATAGGCTCTGAAAAAGTATGTTCTTCCAGGCACAAGGGTGGTCAGTAAAATTGTAAACCTGCCCGATCCGATAAGTGAGACAGGTGCGACTTCCCTGGTGTTCTCAACTGTCGGAGACGGATCTGTACTCCAGACGATCCCCCTCTCGGTCACCTCCCCGCCACCTATGTCAGTAATATTTCCGCCGGAAAGTGCCCCGGTACCTAAAAGGTATTCAGGGGTAATGGTTTCAAGTACAGCCGGTCTGGCCGTCTCCGGTGTGCGGATCATCTGGGGAGGGCTGTAGGATGTGCCTTCGGAATTGGTAGCCCAGGCACTGACATAGTATTCAGTACCCGGAAGAAGTCCCGCAATACGCCCTGTGAACTGGCCGATACCTTCGCCCTCAGCCTTTTTGTTGTCTTCGAGTGTCGGTTCGGGGGTAGTACTCCAACAGAATCCTCGTGACGAGACTGCTGAACTTCCCTCGGTAAGGATCACTCCGTTTACGACTGCACTGTTTACCGTTATTTCAGTAGCTGTTGTGGCTGCAAGGAGAGGCAGTATTTCTGATTCTGTCTCTTTCTTACAACCGGTAATTGAAGCCAATGCCGAAATAAGGAAAGCCGAACTGATAAAAAACAGACTTTTCTTCATGACTGTCAATGTATTATATTAATTACCAAATATGGATTACCGTCTCAGTCTAACTAGAAAAAGTGTCTGGTCTGAAGATTAAATATAAAAACACCTTAATATCCTAAATGTTCAAATAAATCAATTGTTATTATAAAAATGGTTGACATAATTCAAAAACTCAAAGCAGTTTGTTAATTTGGTACGGCACCGGTCAGATATTCGTCCGGGCCAACTCAATTTACTGTCAGAACTAAGCTTAATCTTCTAAAAAGTGTCATTTCCCGATTGAGTTACATGCTTAAATTCATCTGTCACTTAATATTTCTCAGTTTATTAAGTTTATAATAAGAAGAAGGACAAATCATATGACAAAGAAGAACCATAAGACAATAATATATTTTTTATTGCCATTCTTTCTTGTGCTTTCAGCATGTGAGAACGGGGATATTCTGGTTGAAACAGGGGAGGTATCAGATATTCTGACAACGACGGCAAAAGTCACTGGCACCATTCTCGGCACAGGTGACGGCATAAAGAATTACGGTCACTGTTATTCCATTACGCCTGGCCCTACTGTAGCGGACTCAAAGACTGAGTTTTATGCAGCAATCGGAACAGGGACGTATACCAGTTTCCTCCAGGGCCTTGAACCTGGAACCAGATACTATATAAGGGCTTACGGGAGCTGTGGCAACAGTGTTGCCTACGGATCAGAGATCAGCTTTGTTACTTCACCTGCAGTTACCCCCTGATCAGGTAACGCAGCGGTCACGACTGCTACTTTTCGTGGTACAGCAAGGTTACATCTCCAACCAGCATGAATGGCTGCCCATTGGTGAAATCGCCGGTACACTTCCATACATAAACATCCTGCTTTACAAGTTGCCCTTTGTAGTAACCATCCCAGCCTATCATAACGTCATCACTTTCATAGATCAGAGTACCCCAGCGGTTAAAAATCTCCAGGTGGTACAATTCAACTCCCTCCCAGTGTGGATGGAAAATATTATTCAGTGATGGCTCACTCAGGCTATAATATCCCCCGTTCGGACCGGTCATATCAGGTGCAAATACGTTCGGGAAAATAATAATTCCCTTGCCAATAACAGTCACTGCGTCGGGTTTGATCAGCCTGTCGGTGCATCCGTGCTGTGTCCAGGCATCCAGGGAAATATCATAGACTCCGGTTGCTGAATAGAGATGTGTCGGGTTAATATCCGCCGAAGTTATCCCGTCGCCAAAATCCCATAACCAGGTGACACCGTTTTCAGAAAGATTGTACAATTTGATCATCTGATCAGGAAGCATCACCAGTTCAGGTGCCACCCTGAAATCCACTTTTGGTTTCGGGTAAACCTCAACCTGCCTGTAGGCGTAAGCTATTCCTCCTTCTCCGCTAACCGATAACTTCACGTTGTAAATTCCATATTTAACAAATGTATGGGTGGGTTCGAATTCGGTAGAACTTGTACCGTCATCAAACTCCCAGAGAAATGCGTCTCCATACAGGGAGGTGTTTCTGAACTGAACCGTCAGAGGTTCGCATCCCGCGATAACAGTATCAAAGGCCGCAACCGGGGGGCCCGGGAAGATGCGGATCAGATGTGATACAGTATCATAACAATGGGCAGATGAGACATAAAGGGTAATGTCATATTCACCCCAGGTTGCATATGTATGCGGAGCCGGCTCCATTTCAGACGTTGTGAAGCCGTCATTCAGGTCCCATGAGTAGGTCCAGGTACCCGGACTGGTCATGTTGGCAAGAGTGACGGTTGATGATGGATAGACCTGGTGCCCGGGCAATGCAGTAAACTCTGCCTTTGGCTGGGGGTAGACAACTATTGTATCTGTTTTCAAGTCAATGCAGCCGTATTTTGATGCTGAGGTCAGGGTAACATAATAGGAAACATCATCCGGAGTAAAATTGAAGAAATAATGTGTCGGATTCTGGACCGACGTTCCTGATTCGTCACCAAAATCCCAGCTGAATGTTTCTCCCAGCACGGACTCATTCGTAAAATAGCTTGTCAACGGACTGCAGCCCTCATTATTAACTGAAAATTCGGCTACGGTTGCTGGGTAGACATTTATTCTTTGCCGGCTTGAGTCAATACAGCCAAAATCTGACCTGGCTGTCAATGAGATATTGTAAGTGGCGATCTCAGTTGTGAGGTTATCAAAAATATGGTTCAGCGGGGCAGGGGAATCGGTGTTATAAGAATTTCCGTCTCCGAAATTCCAGGTATAGTGGTCAGCATTAAGGCTTGAGTTGGTAATCAGAACATCAAACGGAGGGCAATCTATGACCTCATCAGTCTCAAAGATTGCCTTGGGTTTCGGATGGATGGTTATTTCACCTGTAATCTCACTCCGGCAATTAAAGCTCGAGACGGTTGTCAGGCGTACCTGCCTGGTAATGACTGTATCCGTAAAGTTGTTGAAGGTATGGCCGGGGGAATCCGCGTTGCTTGATGAACCGTCACCGAAATCCCATAAGTAAGATACGCCTCCGCTGCTTAAATTCCCAAAGCTGACTTCCAGCGGGTGACAACCCTCAGTCTGACTTTCATTGAATCCGGCAGTGACATTGGGCAGTACCGTGATTGTCCTTCTGATCTCACTTGTACATCCTGCATCATTTTCCGCTGTAAGTGTTATTTCATAATCTTTCGGAACAGTGAAATCAGGATTGACAAACCGATGAACGACAGGCTCCGTGTTGAACGTGACAGTATCAGTTCCGTCACCGAAATCCCATCTGAAAAGGGTTGCCTGAACTGACGAGTTATACACTGTAACATCAAAAGGATTGCATCCAAGCTGGTCAGGTATTGTGAAACCGGCCTGAAGATACGGGTGGACAGTTATCCTGATTGAGGCAGTATCCCGGCAGTTATTCACCGGTGAAAGTGTTGTCAGGATAACAGTATAGGTTGTATCAACGTTGCTGTTATTAATAAATATATGAGACGGGTTTTCCTGGCCTGAGGATGTGCCGTCTCCAAACTCCCATAGGAAGCTCTGGCCTCCGTCAGTCAGGTTTGTAAAATCAACGGTCAGCGGATGACATCCTACTGTTGGAGTCGCCGAAAAGCTGGTCCTGATATCAGGATAGACAGTAATCTGCCTCCTGGCAACACCCGTACAACCCTCATCATTACCAGCCGTGAGGGTGATCTCAAAAACCCTGTTATTTATGAAGTCGGTATTGACAAATGTGTGCAATACAGGACTAAGGTCAGTGGTGATAGTGTCGGTGCCATCTCCGAAGTCCCAGTGATAACTTGTTCCTCCGACGGAAATATTTTCCATTATGACCCCGAAAGGATTGCAGTCAATTACATCCGGGATGGAGAAGCGGGCGATCACCTGCGGGTGGACGGTTACCGGCCAGGAAACTGATTTGACGCATACCCCGTCTGCAGTGGAGGTAGTCAGTGTGACTGTGTAGACAGAATCAGCCATCCCGTAGTTTGTGAAAGTGTGGGCTGGCGAAGGTTCAACAGAGGAGGATCCATCGCCGAAATCCCAGTAATAGTTGACTGCATTAACCGAAAGGTCAGTAAATGTAACTGTTAACGGATGACATCCTTCAAAGGCATCTGCTGTAAAATTGGCTGTAATCTCCGGATGAACAGTGATGTGGGTCATCAGGGTATCCGTGCAGCCTTCATCATTCCTTACAATCAAACGAAGCGTATAGACCACGGCTGTGCTGCCGGGATTAAGGTAAAGGTGATCAAAAGTAGCTTCGGTAGTATTGGAAACAGGGCTTCCGTCTCCGAAGTCCCATATGTACTGGTCAGCTCCGGTTGACTGATCGTCAATTGTAATTACAAACGGATGGCAGCCAACGATATCATTTACGGCAAATGCTGCTTCAATATAGGGATGCACAATTATGTCATGGTAAGTTGTATCCCTGCAAAACTCCTCTGAAATTGCAATAAGGGTGACTGTATAAATGGTGTCATGACCTGTCATGTTCCTGTCATAGAGGTGAATTGGGTTAGCCTCAATTGAGGTCCCGCCGTCGCCGAAGTCCCAGTAATAATCAGTTGCCCCGGTTGAATTGTTCAGGAACTCGACCTCGAACGGGGAACATCCCTCGAACCTGTCAGGTGCAAATGAGGCGTTGATCTCCGGGAATACAACCACATCACGCAAAATCTCATCGAAACACCCCTCTTCGTTATCAACCCTTAACCTTATCGTATAAGTAACCGGTACAGTATCATTGTTGACATAGACCTTTGATATCTGCGGACCGGCGGATGTTGATGAGGTTCCGTCGCCGAAGTCCCAGTAATAGATGTCAGCGCCGAAGGACTGGTCCGTTATGAGTATCTGATGAGGTGTGCAGGCAAAGACTGTATCGAAGACAAAATTTGCCTCGATATAAGGCATGACCGTGACTGTGAGAGATGAGGTATCCCGGCAGTAAAACGGTGAAATGGCAATCAGCCGAGTTTCATATGTGATGCTGTCAGGGCCAAAAAGGTTTCTGAAGGTATGCAGGGGATTCTCGTCGATTGAGGAGCCACCGTCGCCGAATTCCCAGTACCATGTATCTGTGTTACCGTATGAGTTGTTCACGAACTGCACCGGGAGGGGGTCACATCCTCTGTCTGCCCCGTCTATTGAAAATTCGGAGTAGATCTCCGGAAACACGACAATCGTTTTCGTGAAGATGTCTGCGCAGCCGCTTTCATTCTTGACGAGGAGCGTCACAGTATCAATTACAGGCGCGTTTGTGGTGTTGATGTAAGTATGGGTGATTGTGAACGGATCCGGATAGTTTGGCGGTGGTGGGTAGGGAGTGGCCGGGTTAAGGTCATACCTGATGAGGTTGCCGTCGATTTCATATTGCCAGGAGTAAGCCGCAGTTGACTGATCCTCAAAACGGACCTCCAGCGGCGAACAGCCTGAGGTGACATTTGTCTGAAAAAATGCCACGATCGGCGGTGAGACTAGTATTGTCAGAGGTATGCTGCCGGTATTACAGGCACCTGATACCTGAACAGTATAGTTATGAGGGCCCGGAGGCAGGTTGATTGCCGTGGGCAGATTGCTTGTGGCGTCATCAAGATATGTATCCGGGGTCCAGAGATAGTCAGTCCCGCCATATGCAAAGAGCTGCACAGAATCACCGTAGCATGCCCTGACGACTGTTGAATTGGTCCCTGCCACGTTGGCGCCAATATTCAGTCCGCCGAAGTCAGAGTAATAACCGTAATACAGGCCTCCCTGTCCGGCCCCGGGGAAACCGTTAAAAATTCCCAGGTGGAAGATATCTCCTGTGTTCTCCACAAGGTGCTGGCCAATAGAAAGAGTATTGACGTTGATCGAGTTTGAAAACCATGCCATATAGCCACCGGTGCCAGGTATTTCGGTGAAGTCACCCGGCGTGATGATGTCAGTATCGGTCTGTGGCACTCCGTCCAGCAGGAATTTGTCTTCATTCCCTTTCATGACAATGATGAAGAACTGGAATTTGTTTTCATCTCTTGCCCTTGTAAACGACAGCTGGGTGTTACCGGTACAGCCTATTGCAGGAACCAGCGCTCCGCCGCGGGCCTGGTTTTCAACACCCATCTGAAACACATAGAATGTCTTGCTGCTGTTATTTGATGTTATGTACGCAAATTTGGATCCTCCCGGGACAATCACCAGTGCCTGTTGTCCCCTGTTCAGGGTTGCGTAAGGGGTTGTCCCGATCGGAATTCCATTGGCATCAGTGACATAGATGGGTGTATTATCCTCTGTTGCCAGTACATATACATGATTGGGATTCCCCATGTCGGGAACTATGTATCTGCTGCCAACAATATTCACGGGTACTATCTGGTCACCGATTACATCTGCTCCCTGTGAGCTGACAGCTACTGCATCATCTTTTAATGTGACACATATGGGAGCAGTTGATTCGATCCTCGTTCCGGCAAGTCTGTCAGTTGCGAAAATACTGTAGTTAACAGGAAACAATGAGAAGGTCTGGCCCCTGTCCAGAGTCAGGGTGTAGGTGCCGCCTGCAGGGATAGTTGTCAGAAGTGATCCGTAGCTTGCCGCCTTCCCGGGGGGTAATGTGAATGTGACCTGCGTATTGTCCTCAGTGGCAACAACGTCAATTGCAGAATAAGTCCTTGGAGTGAGGTTCCTGTTATTGTAGAAGGTCTGGAATGGCGTATAGAACAGGGTACCCATGGCATTTCTCCCTTTCAGGGTCCAAAGATCAGAACCGTACGCATAGTTTACCTCCCAATAGCAGGTTATCATATTCGTTGCAGTGATATGAATTCCAAAATCATTAATCCCTGCCGGGGTGAGAGGCTTGTTCTCCAGACGGTTATTTGTGGGGTTCGCTGCAACATCAATAAGGGATGTGAGATTGACCGCTGCTGATGAATTGGCCGGGATATCAATTACAATATCCTGAAATCCGCCCGGATTTAATGTCGGATGGTAAGGATTCGCCGGCATGCTGACGGTGACAGTTGCAGGAAGTTCAAGGGTGGCAATTCTGAATGTTCCCGGTGATCCACCTGTATTTCCCCTGTGTGACAACTCCGGTACAACAAACCAGAATTCCGTGTCTACCTGTGAGTATAAAGGAGATGCATGCCCGATGAAGAGTATCAGCAACCCTGTAAAAAGCAGTCGTCCGGCATATTTTATTTGGCTTACTCCTGACAAAATCAATTGAGAATATTGAACCCTTATTGGCAATTATACGTAAAATTGGATATTTGGTTTTGTTTAGATTGTGTTTTTTCAGAAAACAGGTATGTTTAATCTAAAGGTCAGGCTTAAATATTTCAGATATATATTGGTTTGCCTCGCGGTTTCGACGGTCATCCCGCTGAAGTCGCAGGTATACCTTCAGGAGGGATTTGAGCTCGGGGCCAAGCCTGAAGGATGGACTGAGGAGTATGCCTCCGGTGCTGAGCCATGGAGGTACAGGAACGGCGGACACAGTCCGAATGACAATAACTGGAGCGTGCCACCCGGGCAGGAAGATATCACCCGGAATCCTCCTTCGGCATATGACGGAACGTATAATGCAATCTTTTTCAAGCAGGGTGACGACCACGAAAGAACAAAACTTATCACACCGGCAATGAACCTCCTTGGCGGTGCCAATATCGAACTGAGTTTTTATCTCTGCCAGATACCCTGGTATTTTGAGGGATCAACAGGATGGGATGTTTTGCGTGTATATTACAAGGTATCCGAAAGTTCTCCGTGGGTGCTTTTGCGTGAATACCTCGACCCGGTATATGAGTGGGAGCAACAGACGCTGTTGCTTCCCAATCCGTCATCAACATATTACGTTGCCTTCGAGGGACATACACGCTGGGGGTACGGAACCTGCATTGACAATATATCAATCGAGTCCAAGGGGTCTCAGCCCATGTGGATCAAGTCGATAAACTTTGAACAGCCTTTTTCAAACTATATTCCGTCAGGGTCACCTGACGAACCTGTAATGAGGGTTGACTTCACTGTTTACGGTAATTCCGATACCGTCAGGCTCAGTAACATCAGCTTCACTTCACTGAATACATCCGACACTGACATAAAACTCAACGGGGTTAAGCTTTACAGCACTCTGAACCAGACATTCAATACTGAAACACCCCTGGGCCAGGCAACCGGTTTTATCTCCGGTGTGGCAAGTTTTACGAATCTGAACCATATTCTCCCTCCGGGTCATTCATATCTTTGGCTTGCTGTCGATCTGAAGACTGATGTCCCTTTCGGAAATATTCTTGATGTCAGGATGGCAGCAAACAGCATCCTGGCGAACGACACTCTCTATCCGGCAACGGCTGTTTCCCCCGTTGGCAGCAGAACAATTTATACGACGCGGTATTTTGAGGATTTTGAAGGAACCCACAACTGGGGCCTGACTGGAGAATTCGAAGTAAATCAGCCTGCTGGTTCAGGTGGAATGCCAGGACTTCCCGATCCCTCATATGCCTTCAGCGGCACAAAGATCCTCGGAACCGATCTCACAGGCCTCGGGCTCTTTCCGTACAACTATGAACCGGATCTGAATGAGGAGTTAAGCTACCGGGCTACCTCTCCGAACCTGAATATGTTTTACTATAAAAACCTTAACCTGTTCTTTCAGCGATACCTTAATCTAGAGGTCTGGGACAGTGCATTTGTGCAGGTTAGTATTGACAACGGAAACTCATGGTTTAATATCTGGGATAACTATAATAAATGGATCAGTGATTTTCAGTGGACCCAGCAGCGTATCCAGATCCCTGATCAGTTTTCGAGGACAGAGCAGCTGAAAATACGGTACAAGCTGGGCCCTACAAACGGAGTGGATAATTACTCGGGATGGAATATCGATGACATCTATCTTACAGGAGAGTTTATCACCAGGGATGTGGGTGTCTCGGAGTGGATATATCCCCTAAGCGGCAGCGGTCATTCGTCGGCTGATTCAGTCATTGTATGCATTAAGAATTACGGTGGCGCACCAATCACTGACCCGGTGCCTGTGGCCTACTCTTTTAACGGAGGTGTGTCATGGACTGTGGACAACATGAACCAGGATATCCCGATAGGGGATTCAGTCATCTTTTCATTCCCGACAAAAGCGGATCTTTCCGTACCGGGTCTGAAGCCCTCGGTACTGGCTAAAACTATTTTCCCGGGGGACCAGTATACTGGAAATGACCAGATTTCAACACAAATCTATATTGTTCCGACCTACCCGACACCTTACTTTGAAAACTTCGAATTCGGAGAAGGATTCTGGAGATCTTCCGGAAACGGCATATGGGAGTACGGAGCACCTGAAGGCATGACAATTAATTCGGCTTCCTCCGGCTTAAACAGCTGGGTTACAGGATTGGATCAGACGTATGAGGATATTATAACGCGAAAAAACAAGATCATTTTTGAAGATGACTTTGAATCAGATCTGGGCTGGGCCTTCACAGGAGAGTTTGAGAGAAATATTCCCGATTATGTATATCTCCCGTATTTTGCATATTCGGGATATTACTGCATCGGTACAGACCTGTCGGGTCAGGGAACACAACAATTCAAATACGAGAACGGAGTCTCGCCTGCTTCAGCTTACCGTGCCACTTCGCCGGTATTTGATCTGAGAAATTACAGCAATGTCTCTGCCGGGTTCCTTTCATGGATTACCATAAGCCAGGGTGATTCAATTAAGGTTGAGGCCTCTGCAGATAACGGAGCAACCTGGCAGACAATCTGGAAAAACAGTGAGGGAGCAATTACCGAAGAAGATTTCATGTACAGGCAACTTTCTGTGCCTGATTCATTAACCA
>Ga0209467_1002605_pt1 | contig 12685 bp, 6 predicted proteins | sample Higcelwee11metaG_FD_187175 | JGI IMG/M metagenome (GOLD analysis project Ga0209467, IMG submission 187175) | Freshwater pond sediment microbial communities from the University of Edinburgh, under environmental carbon perturbations - High... | ecosystem: Environmental > Aquatic > Freshwater > Pond...
AGGTGGTCGTCGAAGATGGTGTGGCAGTGAATGATGTTCCAGAGCCGCTCGGACTCCATGCGTAGCTGTTCGCACCGGATGCTGCTATTGTTGAACTCTGACCGTTGCAGATCGCGGCCGGTGAGGCGCTCGCTGTAACAGTAGGCAGCGGGTTCACGGTCAGTGTCACGGTTGCTGTGCCCGTACAGCCGGCAGTTGAAGTCCCTGTTACTGTGTATGTCGTTGTCGAGCTTGGCGTGGCAGTGAATGATGTTCCAGAGCCGCTCGGACTCCATGCGTAGCTGTTCGCACCGGATGCTGCTATTGTTGAGCTTTCTCCGTTACAAATAGTTGCCGGTGTGGCGCTCGCGTTTACGGTTGGCAACGGGATCACGGTCAGTGTCACTACCGCGGTACCCGTACAGCCTGCTGCTGTTGTTCCCGTTACACTATAGGTGGTCGTTGAGGATGGTGTTGCTGTAAATGATGATCCCGATCCGCTCGGACTCCATGCGTAAGTATTGGCGCCTGAGGCGGCGATTGTTGAGCTCTGGCCATTACAGATCGCGGCTGGTGTGGCTGTTGCCGTCACGGTCGGTAGCGGGTTCACAGTTAATACTACTGTTGTCGTCCCTGTACAACCCCAGGCATCCGATCCGGTCACACTGTAGGTCGTGGTTGCGGCCGGACTGGCGGTGAATGAACTTCCTGTGCCGCTCGGACTCCATGCATAGGTCGTGGCGCCAGTTGCGGCTATAGTCGTATTTTCATTCAGACAGATCGCAGCTGGGGTCGCAGTCGCTGTTATCGTCAGACTTGGACTTATCGTTACTGTTACTGTGGCGGTACCGATACAACCTGCGGCAGTTGTGCCTGTCACTGAATAAGTCGTGGTTGCAACCGGACTTACTGTGATCGGGTTGGTACTCTCTGTAGTGCTCCAACTGTATGAATTCGCACCTGAGGCGGTCAGATTTATTGACGATCCGAGGCAAATACTTGATGACGCTGCAGTCGCTGTTATAATTGGCAACGGATTAACAGTCAATGTGACAGTTGCTGTACCCGTACAGCCTGCGGCGGTTGTACCGGTTACGGTGTAGGTGGTCGTTGTAGTCGGGCTCGCAGTGAATGAGGCTCCCGTACCGCTTGGACTCCATGAATACGTGTTTGCTCCAGAGGCGGCTATCGTTGAGCTCTCACCGACACAGATGGCGGACGGTGTGGCTGTCGCGGTAACGGTTGGCAGCGGGTTCACTGTTAATGTCACGGTTGCGGTACCGGTACACCCGGCAGCAGTTGTGCCTGTTACACTATAGGTAGTTGTCAAAGATGGTGTGGCGGTAAATGATGCTCCTGATCCGCTCGGACTCCATGCGTAGCTGCTCGCACCAGAGACGGCGATTGTTGAGCTCTGACCATTACAGATCGCAGCAGGGGTTGCGCTCGCTGTCACTGTCGGCAGCGGATTCACAGTTACACTTACCGTAGCAGTGCCTGAGCATCCCATGGCGGTTGTGCCGGTTACACTATAGGTCGTTGTCGTCGTCGGATTTACTGAGTATGGATTATTGGTCGAGCCACCGTTCCACACGTAGGTTGATCCACCTGAACCCGTCAGTGACGAGCTCTCTCCGTTACAGATTGTAGCCAAGCTGGCACTCGCTGTTATCGTTGCTGCAGCATTGACTGTTACTGTCACTAAGGCCGTGCCCGTACAGCCAGCGGCTGAGGTTCCGGTAACCGTATAGGTTGTCGTAACAACAGGATTTACTGTCGTGCTTCCACTACTCCAACTGTAGCTTGATGCTCCCGATGCACTCAGTGTTGAAGTCTGTCCGGGGCATACTGTTGCAGGAGTGGCACTCGCTGTTACTGTCGGTTTTGGATTTACTGTCACGGTTACCGTAGCAGTACCGGTACAACCGGCTGCTGTACTTCCTGTTACTGAATATGTTGTCGTCGTCGTCGGATTTACTATTACTGGCGTACCCGATAAACTACCTGGATTCCATGAATACGTTGTGCCTGCCACCGTCGATGTTCCGCTCAACGATGAACTTGAACCGTTGCATATCGCTGACGGTGATGCACTGGCAGTAACTGTAGGCAATGGGTTCACTGTTACCGTGACTGACGCGGTACCTGTACATCCAAGGGCTGATGTTCCTGTTACGGTATAGGTCGTTGTTGTTGTCGGATTGACCGTACGTGGATTCGTTGTAGAGCCACCGTTCCAGACATACGTGCTGGCACCGGCTGCTGTTATTGTTGAACTTCCACCATTACAGATTGCGGCCGGTGATGCACTGGCAGTAACTGTAGGCAATGGGTTTACCGTTACCGTGACTGACGCGGTACCTGTACATCCAAGGGCTGATGTTCCTGTTACGGTATAGGTCGTTGTTGTTGTCGGATTGACCGTACGTGGATTCGTTGTAGAACCACCGTTCCAGACATACGTGCTGGCGCCGGCTGCTGTTATTGTTGAACTTCCGCCATTACATATTGCCGCTGGTGATGCATTCGCAGTTACTGTCGGAGTTGCATTAACAACAACAGTTGTCGTTACAGCAGCACTGCTTGTGCCACCTACGGTAATTATCAATGAATATACACCTGCATTTGCAGAAGTAACATTGGTTATCGTCGGGTTCATGGTGGTAGATGTAAACCCATTAGGGCCCGTCCATGCATATGTAGCACCTGCCACAGGGTTGGTCACGGTAAGCTGAAGTGTTTGCCCAACACATAACGGTCCATTATTCGTTATTGGTGGAGCAATAATGGAACAATCAGTTGCACCTGTTCCTCCTGTTTGAGAAAAAGAAAGATCCCCTTCGTCATTAGAAAAATTAGTAATTAGAAGCATATAATACTGGCCGGCAACAGCACTTGTAATATGGCATGTTTCACTAGATTGCCAGTCATAACTGCAATCTACAATGTTTCCCGAGGGGTACGTGAAAGTTCCCAAATTTGTATTATCCGGACAGCAGCCTGTTGGATTTTGAGTGCCTGGATATTCACATGATACTCCCGTTCGCTGCAAACAGCTTCCGGTAAGTTGAGCCGTACAAGGACCGTTAGCAGATGTAAATGGGCCCCAGCAAATAAAGTCAACATCATTTCCTGTTGGTGAGGAAATAGAAATGTTAATATTGCCCGAAGTAGCAACTTTCAAATAATACCAGACAGGGTTAGGGTAAAGGTACAGACATCCATAATTTGGACCTGTTTCAGCTGTTGTGTTAACAGCCATCGGGAAAGTGTATGTTGTTCCAGTGCAGAATGGATCAGCATTATTACACGTCGTAGCTGTTGACTGGCTGTATGCAGTTCTTATTAAAAACACCATGTTTAAAAGAACCATAACCAATAAAAAAACGAGCTTTCTCATAGATGTGTTTTTTAAACAGGTTAATTAAATTTGCTTAGCTTGTTTTTCGTTTCTTCAATCAACATTTGCAATTCATCAATATATCCATTCAGTAAGCTCTCGGAATAATTTCCCATTGAAACCAGAAGCTTTGATTTATAATAGGAAAGTCGGAAAATATAACATTCTTTTCTGGTGGTATCGTTATATTCAACTCTGAAGGGCATTGGTTTATCATCAACAAGTGTTGCAGCATAGGCCTTTGCCTCTTCCGGTGTCATTAAGTTTGCTGTTTTGATTTTTATGCTGTCTGCATAAACATATTCAATATTGTTTAATTCCAAAAAATTTCTGAAACCAATAATGGAATTTGTCAGATCAACAATAATGTTCTTCTTAATGGCATTTATTTCGTTTCGATTTGGTTGAATAACAGCAACACTTTCACCCGATTTAATATTGTCTTTATAATCAATTTGTCCCTTAAACATTAAACTACAAGTTTGTTTCTGGTTGTTATCGGACAATATGAGCCTGAGATTTTCTTTCGAAATGCCAATACTGTTTTCAACAGTTTGCTGAGTTGAAAAAGGTATTTGTGCAACCGCGATTAATGTTGCTAAAGAAAACACCAAAAGCACAATTGCTGATTTAAAGTAAAGATTTGTTGTTCTCATATTTGCAGTTTTGAAATTGATTTGCAAATATAGATGTGGGCAAAACGATGCACAGACTTTATAGTATATACAAATAATGTATATTGAATAATCCAGGCATTACATACTATGTATTTGGCAATTTAATAATCAGTAATACAGATATATATGGATACTGTGAGTTTGAGTTTTCGTCTAAAATGTATTCCTCGGTGATATTTAACTTGATCCGGCTTAAAAAATTCGAAATTCAACTATTTAGATATAAAACATAATATCATTGCTATGTTTGTTGTATTAGATGGTCTACTGGAATAGGACCAATATTAAATCAAAGGTAGTTAATAAGATTCACAATGAGGGGGTCCAGGGGGAGACTCATAACTTCGGTTTGTTGTTAATAACTCTAAGCAGCAATTTTGAAAAGCTCTGAAGGGCTGATGTATCCAAGGTTTTCATGCGGTCGTGTTTTATTGTAGTATTCAACAAATTCTTCACAGACGCTAAACAATTCTGTTCCGTTTTGCGGCATCATCAGATAGATTTTATCGTGTTTTATACTGCGCCAGAATCGCTCAATATAAATATTGTCCAGGTAACGGCCTTTTCCATCCATTGATATCTTTGTCCCCTCACAGCTTTTGATGAAGTTTACATAGTCGTCGCTTGTGAATTGGCTTCCTTGATCCGAGTTGATTATTTCAGGCTTACCATGCTTTCTGATGGCTTCTCTGACTGTTTCGACAACCCATGGTGCACTCATGCTATTGGACAGACTCCAGCCAACAATAAACCGGCTGTAATGATCAATGATGGCTACCATATACATGAACCCTCGCCGCATTGGAATATAGGTTATGTCAATTCCCCACACCTGATTGGGCTTTGTGATCTTGAGTTCTTTAAGCAAATACGGGTACTTGTATTTTGCCGGATCAGCAATGGTCGTTCTGGGCTTACAATAAACCGCATGAATACGCATTGTGTTCATCAATGTGCGCACATGTTTGCGGCCAATATTGTACCCCATGCGCACCAGCATTGCTTTCATACGCCGGGTTCCAAGCGTGGGATCCATGAGATGAAAACAATCAATTTGCTTCATAATTTCATCATCTGCATTGCTCGGCAAATTGGGCGTATAATACACTCCCGAACGATGTAGCTGCAACATGTCGCATTGCTTTCTGATACTCATTTGCGTATCGCTTTTGTCAACCATTTCACGCCGCTGTTTCAGAGATATGGCCCCAACTTTTTTTTTAACCAGTCATTCTCTGTTTTGAGCTTCCCGATTGATTGGTATAGCTCATCCTGAATCTTTTGGGCATCTTTATCCGAATCGGGCTGGTCAAAAACCGTTTCAGCCTTTTCCAGAAATTCCTTTTTCCAGTTGGCTATCACATTGGGATGCAATTCATATTTCTGTGCAAGCTCGCTCAGCGTGCATCGTTCGCTCAGCGCTTCCAAAACCACCTTCACCTTGAAGGCCGGACTGAATTTTCTTCTTGTTTTTTTCATGTCGGACAGTTTTACGTTTGTTTTTCACTTTTAGTTCCTGTCCTATTTTTTTAGACCACCTCATTTTAAACCAACAACTTTTCATTCGGATATTTAGCAACATACAATCGTATTTGGGTGTTTTTAGTGAACACAAGTGCTTTATAACTAAAAACACATACAGAGCCAACCACTCTAATCAACCGAATTTGCTTCACTTATATCCGCACTCGCATTAATATAGGATAAATACTAAGCACTTTGATAGCAATCAAAGTGCTTAGTTATAATCCAAAGAATTTGGAAATTGCCTACTTCAAATCTCCTATTTTTTTATAATTTTAAAAGATTCAAACTTATCATTTGATTCCACTCTAACCGTGTAAATCCCCGGGGCTAAACCTGAAACGTTAAGTGATGTCTCAGTTGCATGAATAGATTTCGAGATAACTGGCTGTCCTGTTACATTGTAAATGGTAACATTTGTGATTTCTTTGTCTTCAAACAGGCAAAGAGTATTTGTCACTGGATTAGGATAATACCTCAATGTTGACACAACATTATTATCATCTATAGGCACCAAACCAGACTTGGAAAATCTTATGGCATTTCCAACATATGCCATATTGTATTCATTTACATTATCATTTGGTTCAACAACTGATGAAAGGATCGCGATCACAAGGTGGTTGTCGTTTTGCGCAAAATCCGACAACCAAAATTTATTAAAATCTCCTTCTTCTCTTGAAATTTTAACTTCTGAGTTGTATTGCAGATTACCCTGATAGTCATAAATTGCAAATATGCTGTATTGATTTGAAGACTCATCAGCAGAGTAACCCGAAAAGTACAATTGATTTTCATCTCCAATAACAAATTGCCCGTAAATTGATTTACCTGTTTCTATAAAATTATGACTCCATAGTATTGCCCCAGATGTATCAAAAGCTACAAGTTCAGATTGAGTATTTCCAAGAAGATCGACGGTTGTTCCAGCAGCATACACTGCCGTATCTCCACTTCCGTATATTCCATAATAGTACCCCTCATTTGTTGTTATATTACTCCAGACTTTCTGTCCTAGAGCATCAAGCTTAATAGATACTCCTTGACTGCTTGCTTGCCCCACCAAATAGGTGTTACCTTGATTGTCACCATATGCTTGACTTATCAAATCCGCACCACTATAGTTTTCACTATATTCCCATACCTTTACACCACTAGAATTTAGCTTTATGGCATAAACGATGCTGTTATATGACGCATCTTTTGTTTCTCCCGATACAATTATATTGTTGTTATTATCCGTAGTTAAATGATACACATTTTTTCCATTTGTTGCAGTATCACTGATATAGTCCCATATCACTGTACCCGCTGGAGACACTTTCGTGATATATATATCATATACTCCATCTGAATAAGCAACTTGAGAAGCTACAATAATGTTTCCATCGTTATCAATATCTACAGATTGGACTCCGCCATTAAAAAAACTTGGATCACTTAGCGTAAGACTCCACCTTATTGTTCCGTCCGGATTAATATTTATCAACACTGGTTGGAATGGGCTGGAAAGAGCGCCTCCAACGATGACGGAATTATCTGATAATACTTTAACCGTTGCAGCGTAACCATCAAGACTGCTGAAATATTTGTTATTCCAAACTACAACTCCAGCATCATTTAACTTAGTTAAATTGAAATTCCTTGAAAAATTCTCGTATTTGCTACTACCTGCTAGGTAAGTATTATTAGATGCATCTAATGCAGTTCCATATATTTGCAAATCAGAAGAAGCTTCTTTTTCAACAAATTGTGTCCATTTAATATTTGCACTAGCATTTATTGCAGTTAAAAATAAATCATATCCAGTTTCGCTCATACTTCTTTGGTTTCCGCCTACAATCAATTGTCCATCATAATAATTGAAGCCGTCATAAGCATATACATAATCATAACCCGTTTCAAGTGTGTTAAAATGATTTCCTGCTATTAAAACTCCCAGTGAATCAATTGAGACGGCGGTTAGGGTGAAATTTTGCCCCATTCCTCCAATAACGACAGAATCATGCTCATTTGCATGCATAAAATAAGAAAAACCATCTCTTATTTCATAATCCACACTGCTGCATGGGTAAAAATTATTGTATTCCACAACTCCATTTGGCGTTAATTTAATCACGTTAGGACCTGTGCTTCCAGTTTGAGTTAGCACGAAAACATTTCTTTTACTATTCAAACAAATATCTCCAGGACGTCCCTGATAAGTTGTGCCAGTTAAAGTTGTAGCCCATATATCAACATTATCTTTAGTTATCTTTGTAGCAACTAATGCTGCAGAGGACGTGCCAGTTAGCGTAACGATAGTATCATTTAACACATCTGCAGCCGTAAGTGCTTTAGTCGTAAGTTGATTATTCCAATTTATCATTCCGCTTGAATTTAAATTGAAGAACATATATTTATCAAACAATACTAAAGAATTATCAGATAGTAACCTTGATTTTCTGTATGTACCAAACTTCATTGTTTTAGTACTCGGATAAGGAATCGCTTGTGTCCACATAATATTTCCACTCTGGTCGAACTTGTTAACAAGGTAATATTGGTTTAATCCGTAATCTCCATTGATTTGTGAAATAGCAATAATATTATCTTGTGAGTCAGCCAGCAACTCCATACCTTTTACCAAAATGAAATCAGGTTGAGAATAATATTCAGTCCAAACAACATTACCAGAAGGCGTGTATTTGGCTAAATATGTTTCTCTGTTTACACTATCTCTAATGACTTCTCCAAAAACAAAGATATTATCCTGGCTATCAGTTACTACTTTTGACCCCGCTGTAAAATACGCATCTGAAAATTCTTTTCTCCAAATTTCCACTCCATTGTTTTGGGTCTTTACGATAACAGCTTTATAAGTTCCTCCTGGATTTCCATTAGTAGCTACATATACATAGTTCCCCTGTGTGTCTCTGTGAATACCTCCAAATTTCACGGTGGCATAAATACTAGTATCGGTTATTCGTTTGTACCAATCTGGTGCAATTATAGATTTTACTCCTGTTGTGGTTTGCGCTCCTTCATAGATTCCTCGAGAAGGAGAAATTGGATAAGTGTGATTTTTCTTCAAAAAAGGTCCATTCAATTGCCGATTTGTAAATGGCAACTGTGATTGTGCAACTGCTATTGATGCAATTAAGCAGCACCCAATAAGCATAATTGCTTTCTGCAACACGAAATTCGTTGTTTTCATTTTTTTCATATTTTAAATAGTTTCGCAAATGTATCGTTGCTTTAAAAGATGAAAAAATATTTTGTATTTACAATTAATATACAATACATAGAAACACATTACAATATATATACACACTTAGTCAATTCATTGAATATACATGTATTAGTATTCCATTCGATTAATGTGCAAAGTCTAAACCAACATCTCTGAAAATTGGTTTTTCTAATCCAAATATGGAGAAAATAATCGGCCATTTAAATAAAGCAACATTTTTTCTCTATTGTCTGATTACTAATAAAGACGAAATAACAGCAACAGTATTGTAGTGCTCCCTATACGACTGCCTAGTCTTCTGTCGCAATCAGCCTAAAAGTGCTTGAAGCAATGACAAAGGTGTTTGATTCGATGTTGCTTTTGCATGTAAAATGAGTGAAGATAGAAGTAGCACACATAGCGAAAGTGCATTTATTATGTTGCGGATTTTACCATTTGAAAAAAACAGTTCCGACCGAGCCTGCACAAAAAAGTCCCCAAAAATACGGCGAAAATCCACCTGCTTTCTTCACTGAGTATCGGGTGGAAAATAAATCGCATAAAAAAGAGCTAAGGTACTTCATCATCAGATGGCTGATTGCCGAAATGATTAAACTTCTCGCGACATAGGGCAACTGGTATATCGTTGATATAGAAACAATGGAAGCGAGCAGTCCAATCCTGTGCCGCAGAATTACCAAGAACACCTGTAATGTGAAAGTATGCTCAACAAGTCACATTGCATTTGACGAAAACTTATTTGACAAATACCTTTTTGCAAATCATATTGTCATCGCTGTAATAGTTTACCAAATACACACCAGTACTTAAAGAAGCTGAGCTAATCTCAACTTCATTCAGCCCTTTCATTGCTATGCCAGAGCTTACAGCAACAAGCCGACCATAGCAATCGAAGATTTTAAATATATAATTTTCACCTTCAATTGCATCAAAACTAAAAATCATTTCGTTGTCTTCGTTGTTGTAAATAGTAATCTCCTCAATATTACTGCAGTTGACGGCAGCTATGCTACTGTATGAAATAGTTCCGTCATAATCTGTTTGTTTCAAACGATAATAGGATGTGATTTTTTGTTCCACGTTGGCATCAGTGAATTGATAATATAATGAAGAGTTGCTGTTACCAGCTCCATTCACGATTCCAATAGGGGTAAATGCTATTGCATCTGTAGAGCGTTCAATAGTGAAAAAGTTGTTATTGGTTTCACTTGCGGTTACCCAGGTCAATAAAGCGCTGTTATTTTCACAAGTTGCCTCAAAAAGCATAAGCTCGATAGGTAAAATTGAGCAATCGGTTGCTCCTGTTCCACCTGTTTGAGTAAAAGAAAGATCCCCTGTGGCATTTGAAAAATTAGTAATTAAGAGCAAATAATACTGGCCGGCAACAGCACTACCTGGAATATGGCAGGTTTCACTTGCTGCTGGGTCGTAACTGCAATCTACAATGTTTCCTGATGGGTAAGAGAAAGTTCCCAAATTTGTATTATCCGGACAGCAGCCAGCTGGATTTTGAGTGCCGGGATATTCACACGAAGGGCCTGTCCTATGTAAGCAACTTCCAGTAAGTTGAGCTGTACAAGGACCGGTAGCAGTGGCAAAAGGACCCCAACAAACAAAGTCAACATCGTTTCCTGTTGGTGAGGAAATAGAAATATCAATATTGCCCGAGGTGCCAATTTTTAAATAATACCATACAGGGTTTGGGTAAATATACAGGCATCCATAATTTGGGCCTGTTTCACCTGCACAATTTGTTTCCATCGGAAAAGTGTATGAAATACCTGTACAGAAAGGTTCCGCGTTTTTACATGTGCTAGATGATACACAAACTGAGGACAAATACAATACACTGTTGTTTTGGTTTGCAATCCTTATGTAATAAATATTACCAACAGTGAGACTGCTTAATGAAACTGTTTCTGTTTGTGCTCCTGAGGTGGTATTATTGTTTGCACATCCTATTGGAGTTAATGATCCACATGTTCCTGACAGCACCTGAACTAGTAATTGTTGGTTGTCGGATTTTACTGTAACCTCAACACTTACTCCAATCGCAGTAAATTTATACCAACCTTCTCTTAACATTGCACCACAAGAGGATGGGGAAACTGGCGCTTCTATTGTAGCGTCGGATATGCTAGCGTCCGCATCACAAGCCCCGTCAACAGTGATGCTTTCTGCAGCCGCACACGATATCCCTTGAGCAAATGTCTGATAATTGAATCCTGATAGCAGGATTAATATTAATAAAGAAGCGAGCTTTCTCATAAATGTGATTTTAAAGCAGTTTAATTAAATTTGGACAGCTTGATTTTCGTTTCTTCAATCAACATTTGCAATTCATCTATATATCCATTCAGTAAGCTCTCTGAATAATTTCCCATTGAAACCAGAAGCTTTGATTTATAATAGGATAGTCGGAATAAATAACATTCTTTTCTGGTGGTATCGTTATATTCAACTCTGAATGGCATCGGATTTTCATCAATAAGTGTTGCAGCATATGCCTTTGCCTCTTCCTGTGTCATTAAGTTTGCTGTTTTGATTTTTATGCTATCCGCATAAATATATTCGATATTGTTCAATTCCAAAAACTTCCTAAAACCAATAATGGAATTTGTCAAATCAACAATAATGTTCTTCTTTATGGCATTTATTTCGTTGCGATCAGGCTGAATAACAGCAACACTTTCATCCGATTTAATATTGTCTTTAAAATCAATTTGTCCCTTAAACATTAAACTACAAGTTTGTTTCTGGTTGTTATCGGACAATATGAGCCTGAGATTTTCTTTCGAAATTCCAATACAGCTTGCATCGGTTTGTCGGTTTGAAAGAGGCATTTGTGCAGCTGCAATTAATATTATAAAAGAAAACACCAAAAGCACAATTGCTGATTTAAAGTAAAGATTTGTTGTTCTCATATTCGCAGTTTTGAAATTGATGTGCAAATATAGATGTGGGCAAAACGATGCACAGACTTTATAGTATATACAAATAATGTATATTGAATGATGCAGGCATTACATACTATGTATATAAAATGGGAATAAGCTGTGTAATAGGTTAATAAGTGTTTCGGGAAATGCCTGGTTACTATTGTTGAATTAAAGCACTTTTCAGTACTCAAAGTCATCTGGAGTTGATCTTTGTGCAAGATAAATACAAAACAGATGTTGTTTTCGGTTAGAATATCAAGCGTGTGAACCGGAAAATAGCTGATTAAAACAGGTCTGAAATTGAGGCACCATCACTGGAAATTTCGCACTACATTGTGCCTACCCCCATTTTCAGACAATGCTAAAGTAGACTATTTTCTTTAATTGATCCTATCCCATTTTTAGGACAGTTCAAAAATAGAGATTTCGGATTTGTTTTTCATTTCTGAACATATCTGATCTGGCGTTAATCCTTGCAAAGAGCTATGTGGTCTGTACCCGTAATAATCACTACACCAGAACTCAATTTTATCTGCTGTGTAAATTCAATCCATTGAGCTTAGTTAAACGATGAATCAGAAAATTATGTGTGCTCCAACTTTGTTAGTAATACCAATTCCATACTTTTCTACCAAAATTGTATAAATATTGTTCAGTTTTCATTTTTTTGTATTTTTGTATTGGGCAATAATTTAAATGACTATTGGTGTAATGGATGTAACCCATATTCAATTGAGAGAAAAAAATTAAAATCATGCAAAAGCATTTGGATTCATTTCGTTATCATTGATAGTCTCAACACTTCTTCATATTCATTTCCACCGAGAAAGATGAATATTAATACCAAATATATGGAAAACGAATCAACATTAATGGAGAGTTTAGACAAACAAGTTGTTCTGACCTCACATCGTATAAGACAAGAATGCAAGTT
>Ga0209467_1002608_pt1 | contig 12679 bp, 12 predicted proteins | sample Higcelwee11metaG_FD_187175 | JGI IMG/M metagenome (GOLD analysis project Ga0209467, IMG submission 187175) | Freshwater pond sediment microbial communities from the University of Edinburgh, under environmental carbon perturbations - High... | ecosystem: Environmental > Aquatic > Freshwater >...
CCTGCGCAACGGCCAGGACAACAGCATCCACATCCCCTACACTGTGCTCACGGAGCTCGACCGCCTCAAGCGCGACCCCCGCCTGGGGCACGTGGTGGCCCAGGCAGTCAGCACCATTTTGAACGACCCGGACGTGCACATTTTTCCGCCGGGCGGCAGCGCCCTGCCCCTGGCCACCGACGAATCGCCCGACGACCGCATTCTGCGCGAGATAAGCCACCATCCCATGCACGAGCCCATCCTCGTCACCAACGACCGCATATTGCAACTCAAGGCCCGCGTCTCGGGCATTCCCTGCGAGGGCTACCGCGACTCCGTGCCGTTCCAGAGCGAGTCGCAGATCTACACGGGCTTTGTGGAAGAAGACGAGGAGCCCGTGCCCAATTCCTTCCGCTGGGAGGCGGGCACCCCGGTGTTCCACGGCCCGGACGGCCCCCGGCCCATAAGCTACAATCACGAGATATGGGGGCTCAAGCCGCGCACCGTGTACCAGAATCTGGCCATGGAGCTTATGCTCGACCCGCGCATCGACATCGTTTCCGTGCAGTCGGAGGCCGGATACGGCAAGACCTACCTGGCTCTTGCCGCCGCGCTGTACCTGACCCTTGAACGCAAGGACAACCCCTTCAAGCGCATCTACCTGGTGAAGCCCGTGGTTGAGATCGGCGCCAAGATGGGATTTTTGCCCGGCGACGTGGACGAGAAGATGGGCCCGTACGTGCGCTACATTACCGACCTGCTCCTGAAGCTGCACGAGATACGCCCGGCCAACCGCATTTTCCAGGACACCCAGGCCGACGTGCTGAAGCTCAATCCCAAGCGCTTCATCATCCAGCCCATCGCCTACATCCGGGGCATGAACCTGGAGAACTGCGTGGTCATTGTGGACGAGATGCAGAACATCTCGCGCGGGGAAACCCGCGCCCTGCTCACGCGCATGGGCGAAGGCGTGAAGTGCATCTGCCTGGGCGACACCCGCCAGGTGGACAACCCCTATCTGAACGAGAGCAACAACGGCCTTAACTGGACCGTCAAAAAGCTGAAAGGATTTAAGAATTACGCACACATGGTGCTCAAGGGCGAAAAAAGCCGCGGGCCGATCACCGACATCGTGCTGAAAAGCAAGCTGTAGAACTTTTTTTCATGCACACGCCCCGCACGAGTTGCATTAGATCTGATCAGCCGATACAAGGATTGATATCCTTGCGGCACGTTCACCGACCCGCAACACCACTTCCGGACGATCCGGCGGGGTTGGCGCAAGGCGCAACCTGCGAACCTCAACCGAAGGGGGGGTATACCATGCGACAGTGCGCCCGATCCGTTGCTCTGGCGGGGCTTCTTGTCTTGTGTTCGGCGGCGGCCTCATTGGCCGCGGACATGGTCGGCACCGACGAGATTCTCAAGCAATTGGAGTCGATGCCGAAAACGCAGACCCCGGCGACGCACGGGGGGCGAGGCGTCCGCATAAGCCCCTCGACACAGCTCGACACAGCGCCGCAGCCGCAGGCGGCGCCCGCGCCCGCGGCCCGGCCGAGCACGGAGCAGGCCACCCCCAAGCCGGAGCCGAAGCCCGTGCAGCAAGCCGTGCCCCCCACGCGGGAAACCGGCACGGTCGCCAATGCCACCAAGGCCGAGCGTCCCTCCGTCACCGTGTATCTCTACTTCAAGTCGGGAAGCGCCGACCTGGCGGACGAGTTCTCGCGCAGGCAACTGGCGGCGCTGGGCAAGGCGCTCGCCTCGCCCGCGCTGGCCGGGGCCCGCTTCGAGATCGGCGGCTACACCGACTCCGTCGGCTCGGACAGCCTGAACCTCGCCCTCTCCACCAAGCGCGCCGAGCACATCCGCCAGATGCTCGTCTCCTCTTACGGGCTCGCCGCAGAGCGCATCGAGTCCAAGGGCTATGGCAAGAACAACCCCGTGGCCGGCAACGAGACGGAGGCCGGCCGCGCAAAGAACCGCCGGGTGGTCATCAAGCGGCTTGACTGATGCTGCGCCCTTCGGGGTGCGGCACGTTGTGATTCAATGATGTTCCCAGCGGTTCACTTCTGGCACAGGCCGGAGGTGCGCCCCGGGAACATTCCATCTCCTTGCGCGCTCTTGGCGTGAAACGCCGCACCGAGCGGGGCGCGCCTTCACTTCCGGCGCTTCCGGCGCCTTTCCCCCCTGGAGCGCCTGGGCCAGACACTGGCTGTCTTGCTGCGGGCCGACAAAAACAAGGGGGAGGGCAGCGCAAGGCCACCCTCCCCCGATACGTTTGGACCTGATCGGTCTAGTTGCCGCCGACCTTCACGCTGCCGACGTTGGTCTCGGACTTCACGCCCTGGCCCACGCCGACGTTGGTCACGCTGCCGGCCTTACCCTTCACGGAGATGTTGCCGGTCTTGGCGCCGTCTTTCACATCAACGGAATGGACGTTGGTCTTGGCTTTCACGTTCTGCCCGGCGCCGACGTTGGTCACCTGGCCGACGGAGCTGTCGACGCTGATGTCACCGGTCTTGGCGCCGGCAAAGGCGAAGGCGGCGCTGGCAAGGACGATCATCATGCTGATTGCGAGCTTTTTCATGGTTCCTCCCGTTACTGATACAGGTTCAAGGTCAATTGCCATCTGACATTAAGGGACGCTTGTTCCCTGGGGGGTCACTTTGCCTTGGTCACAATCTTGACGGCCTTCTCCACCACTGCCGCCGAGGCACCCGCCACAGGCTTGGGCGCCTTTGCAGGGGCGGCCTCGCGTGTTTCGGTCGCAACCGGCTTGGTCTCAGCCGGGGCTATCCTGACTCCGCGCGAGAGGTTGGAGAGGGCCTTGGGGCCGCCGACGACGGCGAGCATTCCGTCCGAGCCGGCGCTGCGTGTCTTCACGTCCGGCAGGGGGGTTTCGCTCGCGTAGAGGACAATGCGTTCCGCACCGTAGGGCGGGGCCACATTCAGGGTGAAGCCGTCGGAATTCTCGGGGACGTTGTAGGTGCGGCCGCCCTTGAAGAAGTCGAGGCTGCGGTGGCCGTTGGGCAGCAGTTGCACCATCTGGCCGTCGGCGGTCACGTAGACGATCTTGCCGTAGAAGTCCTTGTTGCCCTTGATGGTGATGCGGATCTTTTCGCCCAGCTTGTATTCGGCCTTGTCGGTGGCGATGTCCACGCTCAAGGGCACGCCGGGCGTGGTGGTCTGGGCGGCGGCCCGCTCGGTGAGAGCGGGTCCGGCCGTGGGCTCGGCGCTTGCGGCTCCCGTCACGGTGATGCGGCTCTTTTCGCCAAGCACCGGAGCGTTCACGAACAACGCCTCGTAGAAATTGTCGTCCAGGCTTGCGGTATCGAATCCGTAGGCCGCGCCCACCGCACTGATGGCGGCCGCCGTCTCGGCGTCGAGGTTGCCGGTGCCGCGCAAGGTGCGGTAGCCATACACGTACAGCAGGTTCTGGATCATGCGCACGCGCTTCTGTGCATCGGCCTCAAGGAACTGGTCGCGGATGTTCTCAAGCACCACGGGATCGGGCTTGGCGCCCTGGTCCACGCACTTCCAGTAGGGCAGGTTGAGGTACTTGCCCAGGGTCTCGAGCACGGAGAGATCCACCAGCACGCGCACGGCTGCGTGGCGGCCCTGTATCTTCTTCACGCTGCTCTTGTAGCCGAATGTGGCGCCGAAAATGGAGAAACCGAGGTCGAGGTCGCTTGCGCCCTTGAAAACGCGCATGGTGTTCACGGCCTGCACGCGGGGCACCATGGCCATGGTCTCGATGTCGGTGACGTTCAGGTCGATGGTGATGCTGGAGACGGAATCGCGGTCCTGCTTGCCCGCGTCGATGCCGGGGGAGTTCTTGCCCGCGCCGAACTGCCCGCCGAAGTCAAAGCCCGTACTGCCCGACTCCAGTGCGCGGTCGAACTCCGTGATGCCGCCGTTGAGTACAATGTCCGGCCGCATCTTGTTCTCAAGGGTGGTCATGTTCAGCGCGGCCTGGTTCTTGATGTAGACCGGGTCGTAGGGGATGAACACGATGCTGCCACCGATACCGTTGATGGCGCTCATGATCATCTTGGTGATATCGAAGGGGATTTCCGCGCCGGTGGCCTGCGAGGACCCCGTTTCGTCCTGCACCTGCGTCGTCTGCACCTTGAGCGTGCCCACGCGGAACTCACGGGTGAGCCGCCCGAACCTCTTCAAGGACTGGGTGTAGTTGGTCTCCTGGGCCTTCGGGGCTTCCACGGGCAGGGTGACGTTCGGCTGCTTGCAGCCGGACAGCCCGACAGCCAGAAGCAAAAGGGAGAGGCAAAGCAAACGAATCTTCATGGATACGGTCTCCTTCTTGGCTCGGGAACGCGCGGACCCGCGCGGACTTCGTTACTTGCCCTTTACCACGTTCTTGTTGCCCTTGCCTTCGTCGATGATGACGATGTCGCCGTAGACGTTGCCGCCGACGACCGCGCTGTTGATGTTTGTGTCGCCCTCGCCGCCGTCGATGGAGCCGGAGGAGTTCTTCCTGGCCGCGGCCTTGGCCTTGACCTTTTCGAACTTGACGTTGGTGTCCTTCTTGAGTGTGTTGTCGAACTCAAAGCCATCGCCATGGTCAATCTTGTCGTCCACATCCTTGGCGAAGCCCGGCACCGGCGCCAGGGCAAATACCACCACAGCGGCAACCGTCACGACGAAACACCTCATAAGCCCTCCCCGCCCTGTTGGAGCGTTGACCTCGATCCTGCGGACGGAAACAACTGACTATTTCAATATACGCATAGAAAATGACAGAAACAATACTGCACGTCAAGGATGTTGAAAGAATAATTTTTGTCAGGACATGCCCTTGCGCAACTTTGCTCAAAATAGTATTGTTGTATTGGATAGAAGCCTATCGTTTTGAATTAATTTATAATTTAATCATGGGGCACACTATGGATATGATGCGCGATTTATCACGTACTGCGGTCCATATCTGTGCATTGCTCGCATTGCTGCTTTCCACAGCATTCTTGCCGGGCCTGGGCACCGGGTGGGCCGCGCAGGTCCGGGAAGGCGATCTGGTGCTCCAGGGCCAGGCGCCCAAGGCCGTCACGGTGACCACAGGACACGAGGCGACCCAGCAGACAAAGATCAACAAGGTTGATGTCAACAGCACGGCGCACACGGGTATCGTCAACGTTACCGGGAAGGCGACGAACGTGACCACCCAGGCGGCAGGCCAGAACGCGAGCGCCGCCAGCACCGTGGGCAGCGTCGACGTTGGCAACAAGTGACCTTATTTGTGGGCCTTCACCTGGGCGACAGGTTCTCCCGGCGTACGCGCCGGAACCAGCCTGCCCTGGTACAGAATCTGCGCGTCGAAGCCCGTGTCGGAGGCGTCCTTGCGGCCGCGCTCCTGCCAGAGCCAAACGTGTCCGTCCTTGGTGTCGACAAGGAGAACCTTGGGGGGGGTGAGGTTGTTGTCGCCGTACTGCACCACAACGGGCTTGTAGCGGATGGCTTCCTCGGCGCGGGCATTGCCGCTTAAGGAACAAAACAACCCCAATGTGCACAGAACGACAGCTGGAAGTGAGGTGAGACGCTTGGTCATGGCATCCTCCTTACTACGCGCGGCTACAGCAATGCCGCTTTTGCATGCGCAATACCACGCGCCACACAATTCGTCTAGCACTTGTTGGTGTCTGGTGTTGAAATCGCAACAGAGTGAAAAGGCTGGGCAATAGCGCGGCGCGCTGATCACAACGGCAGATGGAGACAAGTCATGCGCAACACCATAAGCACACTTTGCCGATTTCTGCTTTTCGCCCTCTTCATCGCCACCGCATTGGGCACCCCGGCAGCGGCGGGCTCCCTCGGCCTGGACAAGCCCACAGAGGAGCAGCTCATCGCCAAGGGCTACAGGTTCTTCGGCGAAAAGACCGACGACAAGTTCCGCGAGATTTCCGGCGAGGAAACGACCATCCGCGTCTACCGCAAGGGACAGGAGACCGTCGGCCTCTACCTGCTCCCCAACGGGCTCATCTACGGCTTCGCACTGAAGACCGGCTCCCAGCCCATCGCCGCCTACATCGACGAGTACAACACCGGCTACTGCTCCAAGGACGTGAGCGCGGGCGAGAATTTTCTCATCGACCTGCGCGCCTACCGCATGGCCCCGGGGACGGGGAAGGCCAAGGGCCGGGAGTGACGAATACGCCCGTCTGTCCCGTTCACCGGCGGGTCAACGCGATCGTTCGAGCAGAGCGCGCCACTGCTGGGCAAAGGGTCCGGCATGGCCCACTCCGGGCAGCACCACCTTGCGGGTTTTCGTGCCCTGCCCCTTGCTTATCCACGAGTCCAAAACCGCCTCCGGCACGACCTCGTCCGCCCCGCCGATGACGTGCAGCTGTGCGATGTCCCGCGTGGCGCTGGCCCGGTCCGCCGGGTTCAACGATCCCGACAGGGGCGCGTCGCCCATGAGGCGCGTCCACAGCCCGGTGTCCAGCACGGCAGCCGCAGTGCCCAGAAAACGCACATCGGCGCGACGCTCGGCCAGCAGGGCGGCCAACGCACCGCCGCCTGAATAGCCATACAGGGCGAGGCTCTCGGTCCCGAGTTCCCGCGCCACCTGATCTATGGCCTCGTCCATGGCGCGCACCACCGTTTCGGAAAACCGCGCGGCGGTCCATACATCGACGGAGCATCCGCGCCTGTCGCTTCCCTCAACATATTGGCAAGGCCGGGCCAGATAGAGCACCGGGCCGGTGGTGGGGTCCGCCATGGCCAGCAGCAACGCCTGCGGGTTGCGGGGGGTGGGGTCGCTGGAGGCTCGAAAGCGGCTCAGCCAGGCGTTGCCATCGCCCTCAATGTAGACCGCAAGGGTTTTACCCCGCCCTTGCCGCAACCAACCGGCGAGCACGAACGCTTCCGTCTGCGCGCGAACGGGCGTCATGCCCCGGCTTGCGGCCAACTCCCGGACGCGCGCTCTGCCGCCGGGGGCGCAAGCGCATAGCGCCAGACAAAGGGCAAACCAGACGAACCCTCGCCTCAACGCTTTCCCTCAACCAGTGTGAAGTCCGAACCACGCGAATGGGCCATGGGATACTGCGTGTAGTCCAGCAGCTTTTCACACAGCACCGGCACCAGCTTCTCCACAAAGCGCATGGCCTCGTCCACGCTCACGGTTCCGTTCTTCTTTTTGCTCGCGTCGCCGGAAAGGCCGCGCAGCAGCGAATAGGTGAACACGCCGTGCCCAAGCTGCGCGAACTCCTGCGCGAGCTGGTCGCGGTCCGTGGCGGCAAGCACATGCACCCCCACCCCGCGCGCCAGCATCCGCAAGGACTTCATGCCCTGGAAGATGCGCAGCGACTGCACGGCGCCGCCGGAATGGCAGGCGTCTATGGCGAGAAAGACCCGGCGCGCGCTGATGGCCTCCAGTTCCTGCTTCAGCTCTGCAGAGGCGATGCCGTACTTCTTCAGCAGGGGGACTTCGGGGCGCGGCAGATCATGCGGCAGGAAGTACCATTCCTTGTCCAGGTCCACGCCGTGCCCGGCCATGTAAATCAGCACCACATCCTGCTGCGGAACGTTCTGCAGTTTGCGCATCATGTCGAGGATGCCCTGCCGGGTGGCCGCCGCGTCTTGCAGCAAGACCTGCTGCACCGAGGCGAAGGGCAGCGTGTGCGCGGCCGAGTTGAAGAAATCGCGGACGCCCTCGGCATCGGCCACGGCGTAGCGCAGGTTCATGCCGCTGTCCGTGTAGATGTTGACCCCCACCGAAAGGATGTGCAGCCGGGGCTTGGCAGCCGGGGCCTGCGCCCCCTTCACGCGGACGCTCGCCGGAAGGCTCTCCACGCCATCGCCGTTCAGGGCCACTGCGTCCAGCACGTTCTCGCCGGACTGCAACTCCACACGGTAGCGCCGCTCCATCTCCTGGGAGCCCTCGGCGGCGCTCTTCTTCTGCGCTTCGGTCCCGGTGGGCGCGGGCACAAGCTTGCCGTTGTGGTACAGGCGCACGTCGGCCACGCCGCCCCCCTGGTCCTCTCCGTGCACCACCACCTCGCCAGCGGACTCGCCCCGGCTTCCGGCAAGGCGCACCTCGGCCTTTGCGGGCATGCGCACGCCCTCGGTGATGGACTGGACCGGGGCGAGGCTCTTCTGGCGGGTCTTGGCCATGAGCCCCGGCTCATAATACCCTGCGGAAAAGTTCGATACCGGCAGGTGGTTGTCCCCGTCCCGCCATTCCAGACTGGTGTCGGTGGCGCCGTCGCCGTCGAAGCGGCCCTGCCCGTCCACCACGGCCCAGCCGCTGCGGGTGGAATACATGCTCAGCAACTGCGCGCCCGAGTGGACGCTCCAGAGTCTGATGATTCCGTCTTCCGAGGCGGTAAGGGCGTTCTGCCCGGCATTGTCGATGCGGACGTAGGTCACCGGCCCTTCGTGCCGGCCAAGGACCCGGACGAGTTTTCCGGTGGCGATGTTCCAGGCCTTGACCTCGCCGGAGGTTGCGCCGGTGACGACGAACCCCTGCTTCAGGTCCAGGTCCACGGCCCGGAAGCCCGCCCCGGAATCAGAAGCCGAGCAGACGAGCTGCCCATCGGCAACGTTCCAGGCAAAGACCTTGCCCTGCGAGGTGACAGCGGCCAGCGTCTTGCCAGAAACGTCCAACGCCAGCGCCACCACTGCGCCTTCCGGCACCTTGTAGGTTTGCAGCGTCGTCCCGTCCTTCAGGTCCGTGCGCTTGACGAGGCCATCGGCCCCGGCGCTGATGCAGGCATCTCCTCCGGTCTCAACGGCCAGGTCAAGCAGCGCGCCGGAATGCGCCTTGACCCGCAGCACATCGCGCCCGGAGTCAAGGTCGCGCACGGTGAGCAGCCCGTCCTTGCCGCCCAAGACCAAACGGTTGGCCGCCCCGGCGAATCCGAGCCGGATGATATTCTCTGGCGCTGGCACGGCCGCAGCCACGAGGGATTCCCCGCCGCTCCACACCCGCACGATGCCCGCCGCGTCCACCGAGGCGGTGCGCTTGCCGCCCGGGGCCAGGGCCACGTGCGCTATGCGCTCCTTGTGCCCGGTGATGACGCCGATTTCCCGTCCGGCGTCGATGTCCCACAGGCGCAGGGAGCGGTCGCCCAGGGCGGCGATAAGGGCGCGTTCGTCGGCGCTGATGCTCATACTGAACACCGGTCCGGCGGGGTCCTTGACGACCAGCTTGGGCTTGAACACGAGGGAAAGGTTCTTGCGCACGGCGGCCTGGATGGCTGAGGACTGGGCGCGCAGGACGTTCACGGGCGGTGCGGCCTGGGCGGTGGCGGCCAAAAGCAGCAGGGCGAGACAGATGAAGCACGCAAAGCGGTGCAGACGCGGCATGTGTTTATCCTCCGTCGTTCTGTCCTATGAAAAGACAAGCGCGCCGCAGTCGGTGGGACTGCGGCGCGCGCTCATGCTGTATGCCCTCAGAGTCGGGCCTGGGCTACCACTCGTAGCGGAGATTGAGGCCGATGCGCGCGCTGTCTTCGTTGCGGCGGAAGCAGGTGTCGCTCAATTCCAGCCCCAGGTGCATCCTGTCGGAGATCCGCGCGTCGAGGCCGCCCACGAACTCAACGGCGTCGTAGTCGCGGGTGCGGGCAGAGGAGCTCAGGCTCGTGTCGTACAGATAATAGGCGCCGGCATAGGGGGTGAAGCGCTCGCCGAAGACGCGCTCAATGCGGGCGCCGCCGCGAAGTTCGCCAACGTAGGCGTCGCGGGCGTTGACATTGAGAGCGGCCACGCCGGCGGTATCGGCGGAGGCGGAGTAGCTCTGCGAACGTTCGTTGGAGTACATGTACCCGGCGCTGAAGATGGTATCGAAGATGGAGGCCGGGAGGCGGTAGTTCAGATTGGTGGCGAACATGTAGCGGTTGGACTCGTAGTCGCTCTTCTTATAGGAAACTACGCCCGCCGTGGTGCGCATGTCGCTGGAAAGGCGGGTGTAGCCGACGAGCGCGTCGACTGTCAGGTTATCGGTGATGCTGTAGCCGACGTAAGGCGTGATGGAGATGCCGTTGGCCAGCATGCTGCCGGAGTTGTAGTTCGTCTTGAGGTACAGGTGCTCATAGCCGATGGCGACGCCCGTGACGAGCTTGTCCGTCAGCTTGTAGTCCATGCCGACCAGCACGTTGGAAAGCGTGCCGTTGTTCTTTGTCTCGGAGGCGCTGTCGTGCATGAAGCTGATGGCCCCGCTGCCCCAGGCGCCGTACTTCAGGTCGGCTTCGCCGGCGGAACGGCCGGTCTGCTGCTGGTCCATGGCGTTGGCCTGCTGACCCACACGGTCGTAGGCCGTGGGCATGAGCATGCTCGAGATGCGCGAAGTCACAGTCGACACAACACTTCGGGCCGCCTCCGCGTTGGTCTCTGTGGTCGAAACTTCCGTTCCTGTAGAACCGCACTGATACGGCGATGCGTTAACGGTTGCGGGAACCAGCCCCACGGCCAGCGCCCCCAGCGCCAAGGCCGCACACCAGAATCCACGAACCGTTGCGTTCACTTTATTTGTAGCACAGAATCGACCACCCATACGCCCCTCCTCTAGAACATTTTGTTGCCAAATACCTGGACGCCACCCCGGTGTCAATACTATTTACGCTATTGACTCGACAGCTTTGCCATTTGTGTTGGAAGAAAAGATGTTTGCCGAATGCAATTTTTCTATGGATCAACACTGCCGCCTGGTTGGGCAGACAACGGCATTGCACTCACGACAGCAATCGGCTCTGCAAACGGATGTTGTGCGGCGCTTAAACCACGGTGTGCTGCATGCGCCAGGCGTTGTAGAGTGGGGAAGGCCGGTGTGCAAAGGCGTTCAACAATGGAACGCCGTGAGATATTGTGAAAGATTTCAAACTGATTTCCCAGGCCGCACCAGCTTTCGTCATTGCGGCGCAAGCTGTGGGGGGAGGCAAAGGCGCCGCTTCCGGTCCTTCCGGCTGGTCCTTCCGGCTGGTCCGACCGGCTGGCCCTCGCGGGTCCAGGGGGGCATGCCCCCTGGCCGCAGGTGGCAGTGCCCGCCTATTGCTTCCCGATCCAGCCCTCCAGCGCGCCGATGATCTTGCGCGCCTGGTCCTCGCTGGAGATGGTGAACTTGCTCTGCTGCTTGTATTCGCCATTCTGCTTGCGGTAGCGGCGGATGGTGAAGGCAACCGGGCCGTAGTCGGCCTTGGCCTTGTCCCAGGAGCGGTACTTGTACAGCACCGTGGCCCACGCGCCCTTGGACAGGATGACCTTGTCCAGTTCGTCGGTGACGACGACGCCGTCTTCCTCATAGCTTATGGTCAATTCCTCTACTGTTTCGGCCATTGCCCCTCCCATGAAAATGTTGTGGTTCCGCCTGTGCGGGCCGCGCTTCTATCCCAGGGCGGCCATGCTGTCCAGAATCTTGTCCAAGAGCCCGCGCAACGCGGCCAGCCGCTCCGGCCGGGCGGCCATGGAAGCGGCGGACTGCACGTAGGGCCACTGCACCGGGTCCACGGTGATCTCGTCGGCGCAGCCGGTGGCCAGCGCGGCCAGGCTTTCCGCATTGGTCTCCAGATGGAACTGCAGGCCCACAACGCGGTCGCCGCAGGCGCTGAAGGCCTGATGCGCGCAGGCCTCGCTTTTGGCCGTCCACAGCGCGCCCGGGGGGATGGAAAACGTGTCGCCGTGCCAGTGGAAGGCCTCGTAGGCTTGCGGCAAGGCGGAGAACACGCGGCTTTTTGCGGCGTCCGGCCCGGCCTGCACCTGGTGCCAGCCGATCTCGCGGTGCCGGTTCTGCGTCACCGCGCCGCCCAGCACGTCGCACAAGAGCTGCGCGCCCAGGCACACGCCGATGACGAGCTTGCCCGCCTCCACGCTGGCCTTGAGGAAACGCTTTTCCTCGGCCAACCACGGGAACCTGTCTTCCTCATGGATGTTCATGGGGCCGCCCATGACCACGAGGAAATCAAAGGTGTCGAGGTCCGGCAGATTTTCGCCGTCCCAAAGATTGGTGTGGGTGAGGCTGTGCCCGTTGGCTGCGGCCCAGACCGCTATCTCGCCTTCTTTTTCAAAACTTTCATGACGCAGGCCGTGCAGACGAAGCATGGAGATCCTCCGCGAGCGATAGGGGTTGGCTGCCGGGCGGCAGAATGCCCCGGATGCGGCCCATTGTCCAGGCCCGGCAGAACCCGCCCCAAGGCTACAGGTCGACGAGGGTGATGTCGGCGGCGCTTAGCGGCTGGCCCAGAAAGATCTCCCCCACCTTGGCGAAGCGTTCGGGGTCGTCCGTGGCGAAGAAGCGCACGGCGCCCGCCCCATTGGGATTGCGCAGGCCGCGCTCGGCCAGCTCCTGCGCAACGCTCTCGGCCGTGGTCTCGGCGGAGTCCACCAGACAAACGCCCGCAGGCAGCACCTTGCGGATGGCCGCGGCCAGCACCGGGAAGTGCGTGCAGCCGAGCACCAGGCAGTCTGGCCCGCCCTCCGGGAATTCGGCCATGAGGGGATCAAGGTAGCGTTTGGCCACGGCCTCCACCTCCGGCCCTTCGGTCCAGCCTTCCTCTGCCAGGGCGACAAACACCTGGGCCGGGCGGGTGGCGATGGTGGCCTCCGGCCTATGGTGCAGGATGGCGGTCTGGTAGGAGGCGCCGCGCACGGTGCCCCGCGTGGCGATGACGGCGATGCGGCCGTGGGGGGCGCAGGCGCAGCAGGCGCGCGCGCCGGGTTCTATGACGCCGACCACGGGCAGGCCGGGGTAGGC
>Ga0209467_1002609_pt1 | contig 12677 bp, 11 predicted proteins | sample Higcelwee11metaG_FD_187175 | JGI IMG/M metagenome (GOLD analysis project Ga0209467, IMG submission 187175) | Freshwater pond sediment microbial communities from the University of Edinburgh, under environmental carbon perturbations - High... | ecosystem: Environmental > Aquatic > Freshwater >...
AAGGATGCCGGCTGCTCTGGCAAGATCGAAGGAGATTGCCTCGCAGAACACTGCAAAAGGTATCATTGCAATGCTGAACGCAATGATGGCCAGGCCTTCAAGGAGTGCACTTGTTGAAAGAGGAGCCCTTCCTTTGCTGTGGATACTGGGGAGGCATGATCTTTACTTCAGCCCTGAAAAGGCTCTTGGGGATATAAAATTACCAGGTAATGCCAGGGTGGTTATCCTCAAAAACTCCGGTCATCTCGGGTTTGTAGAGGAGACAGATCTTACAGCAGAGTTAATAAAAGAGTTTGCAGGAGAGCTAAACTGGAAGTTAAGCACCCACTTAAAATGATATTCCGGGTTCGGTTTTTCCTCCGGGTTTATTTTGCCGCAATATAGTCACGCGCTTCCAGAAGAGTTTTGTCAATGTTTTCCCAGATAGGATAGAATCCTTTGGTGTCAAGAATATTGCGGGCGATATAGGCCTTCAGCTGCACATAAAGAATCTCACCTGAAATCTTAATGCCTTCCTGGTCGCGGGGCACACCATTCTCCTCTGCATACCTGATGAATTTCTCTAACAGGTTCTGGTCTGACAGCCAATTGTCAAGTGATTTCCAGTCGGAATATTTCTTCATGACAGCCCTGTTGTCTTCGGTGTATTTCATCGCGAACCTGATGATAAGTCCGGTATTCCTCATCTGCATAAAGTATCTTGACACACCGGTAGTATCCATTGGGATAAAGATATCAGGCATAATGCCGCCGCCACCGTAAACGGTTTTGCCACCAGGGGTGGTAAAACGAAGTGAATCAGGAAGATGAATCGAGTCTGCCTGTTCAAATTCACCGTTCATGTACCTGTTTCCGAGATCTTCATAGTATTTATCAACCCCCTCACTGTAAGATTTTTGAATAGATCTTCCGGTAGGAGTATAATACCGTGCAATTGTAAGCCTCATCCCGGAGCCATCGCGGAACATGACGGGTTCCTGTACAAGGCCTTTACCGAACGACCTGCGTCCGATAATAGTACCGCGGTCGTTGTCCTGCACTGCCCCGGCGAGTATCTCGCTGGCAGATGCGCTCCATTCGTCGAGCAGAATCACAAGCTCGCCCTCCTCGAATTCGCCTTCTGAAGTCGCTCTTACATCTTCTCTGGGTTTTGCTTTTCCCATTGTGAAGACTATCAGTTTACCGTCAGACAAAAATTGGTCGGCTATCAAAGTGGCGGCATCCATCACTCCCCCCGAGTTGCCCCTGAGGTCAAGGATGAGTTTCTTCATGCCGGCATTTTTAAGCTCCTTAAGGCCTTTTTGAAACTCTTCAAAGGTTGTCATTGCGAAGGTGGAGATTTTCATATAACCAACATCCCCGGTCATCATGTAGGAGACATCGATGCTGTAAATGGGAATTTTGTCGCGCGTGATTGTAAAGGGTAGAAGCTCCTTCGTTCCGGGTCGTTCGACCTTAATATTCACTTTGCTGCCACGGGGTCCTTTGAGCAACTTCATCACCTTCTCATCGGCAATGTTCTTACCCGCTATCAGCGAATCGTTTACAGAAATGATCTTGTCACCGGCAAGAATTCCGGCCTTTTCTGACGGGCCGCCGGATATGGTGCTTATTATCAGCACAGTATCCGTAATTGTATTAAATGAGACACCGATTCCCTCGAAATTGCCCTGCAGAGGCTCATTGGCCTGGGTAAGGTCACGGGCAGGAATGTATATCGAATGGGGGTCAAGTCTTCGGAGCATAACCGGGATAGCCTCCTCAATCAGTGCATCGCGGTCGACGGAGTCGACATAATCAGATTCGACGATATCAAGGATTCGGCTGAGCTTGTCGCCGGAGGGAGGGAAGTTGGTATACATCCCCGCCTGCGGATGTGGCATGTAGAAACCGATAAGGATGCCGGCAGCGATACCGACGGCAATTATAAGGGGGAGATATGCTCTGTTGTATTTCATTTCAATTGTTTTCTTCATCAATGTAAACAAGTTCAATTTCAGCCCTTTCCAGCAATTCAAGTCCCTCGGTATTACGGTATTTCTTGCTGTATACCACCCTCCTGATTCCCGCCTGAATTATCAGTTTGGCGCATTCCATGCATGGTGAATCGGTAATGTATAACGTGGCATTCTCGCTCGAATTGTTTGACCTTGCAACCTTGGTTATTGCATTGGCTTCAGCATGAAGAACGTACGGTTTGGTAACATTGTTCTCATCCTCACATACATTTTCAAATCCTGAGGGTGTCCCGTTATAACCGTCTGAGATAATCATCTTATCCTTTACGATCAGTGCTCCCACCTGACGGCGTTTGCAGTATGAGTTCTCCGCCCATATTCCGGCCATCCTCAGGTATCTCCGGTCAAACTGTGCCTGTTTTTCGCCGTAAGGGTGAACAGCGTCTTTCTTCGTCATCAACTTTTATTTCGACCGACAAACTTAGTTGTTTTTGCGCTAATTCAAATGTAAATAGCACCTTTTAAATAAAGTGCAGCATGGCCGGCAATAAGGGTGCGGTCACCGTTGAGCGAGCACTCAAGATAGCCTCCGCGGGCCGAGAGTTGTCTTGCTTGCATCGCAGTCTTACCCAGTCGCGCTGACCAGAAGGGTGTAAGTGTGGTATGGGCAGATCCGGTCACAGGGTCTTCGTCTATACCGGCCTGCGGTGCAAAGAACCTTGAAACAAAATCAACATCAGTCCCCGCTGCTGTGACTATGACACCCCTGCCATCAGCCGAAGCCAGCCTTCTGAAATCCGGGGTGAGGCTCAATACTTCATCTTCACTGTTGAGAAGGATCAGATAGTCGCTTCTTCCCATATAGCTTTCAACAGGACTGACACCAAGGCTCTCTTTAATGACGGCCGGGAGACTGCAGGCAGTAAGAGTATCAGTCGGGAAATCCAGTTCCAGCATATCACCTCTGGAAGAAACACTGAGTGTGCCGCGGTGCAGGGAATGGAAGATTACATTCTTTGAGCCGGGTTTTAGCTGGTTCAGCACAACATATCCTGATGCAAGGGTGGCATGGCCGCACAGGTCAACTTCGACAAGCGGGGTGAACCACCTTATTTTCCAGTCATTACCGTCTGGGATGATGAATGCTGTCTCTGCCAGATTGTTTTCAGCAGCTATCCTTTGCATAACATCATCGGGCAGCCATTCATCGGGTACACAAACGGCAGCAGGATTTCCGGTGAACGGGCCAACGGTGAAGGCATCGACCTGAAAGATAGGTATGGATTTCATTTGAACACTCATAATACATTCATTAAACGCAATCTGTAAAGTTAAATTATTAAAGAACAGGAATTCATCAGGTGGCTTTAAACATTCAAAAGAGTTGTATATTGGCGATATGATGGAACAGCTTAAAACAGCCGGAGGGACTGATGTTTACAGGCTGACTCCTGCAAGATGCAACATCTTTGTTGTCAGCAGGTACAACAGGCATATACTGGTCGATACAGGAATTTCCTTCGACCGGAGCAGAATAGAGAGTGCCCTTTCGAGGAAGGGCATTTTGCCGGAAGCCGTGGTGCTTACTCACACTCATTTTGACCATGCCGGAAATGCGGCATGGCTGGCCCGTGAATACGGAGCCGAAATAATTGTGCAGTACGCTGAAGGAGAATTCCTGGCTGCGGGAGATACCCCTATTCCTTCCGGAACGGACAACTTTACAAAGGGTCTTTCCGGGATCGGGAAAAGGGTACCACTTGTATTTAAGTATGAGCCCTGCCTCGGAGACCATGTTTTTGTAACGACGTTTGACCTTAACAGGTACGGACTTGACGGTTATGTAATACATACACCGGGCCATTGTGAAGGCCAGTCGGCGGTGATCATCGAAAATGAAATAGCCATTGTGGGAGATTCGATGATAGGGATATATCCCGGGAAGATTTTTCCTCCCTTTGCAGACGACACAAAAGAGCTGCTGCGAAGCTGGCAGAAACTTCTGGACACGGGCTGCCAGACATTTCTTCCCGGTCACGGAAATAAGATCACCCGTGAGGCACTTGAGGCTGAATACAGAAAGAGAAATAAAAACTGATTTATACCGGTATGAAACTTTAAGGTAATTTCCTCGTTTAATTTCATGTGATTGATTTGAACTGCAGTTGATCCGATATCCGAAATAGTTACAATTAACTCTGTGAAAAAAATACTCCCTGTCTTATTACTGTCGATTCCCTTTATTATTTTGAGTTCACGGACCATGGGCGAAGAGCCTGACAGTACTGTCGTGAGGCATACCGGAATGTATGTCCTTTCTCAGGTTTCAGACCGTACTGATCTCCCCTCTTTGCAGGTTCTTGAAACCGCACTTGCCGGTTATGAAATACTTAATCAGGCGCAAACCATTATCAGACCGGGCATTATTACAATAATTGACTTCAGTCTTCCTTCCGATAAGGAAAGACTATGGGTACTTGACCTTGCCAACAATAAAGTTCTGTTTCATTGCCTGGTGTCACATGGTCGCAATTCCGGTGAACTTATGGCTGAGAAATTTTCAAATATTCCCGGCTCCTTTGCCAGTAGCCCCGGCTTTTATGCAACCGGCGATACATACACTGGAAGAAACGGGTTATCACTTGTGCTCGAGGGACTCGAGGCAGGAATCAATGACAAAGCCCGTGCCCGTGCCATAGTTATGCACGGTGCCGATTATGTTTCGCCTGAGTATATAAAGGTAAACGGCAGACTGGGACGCAGTCAGGGTTGTCCGGCAGTTCCTGAGAAAATTAGCGGTGAAATAATTGAGTCTATCAAAGGTGGCTCATGTTTGTTTATTTATGCACCCATTTCGAGCTATATCTCGAAATCTCATATTATCAGCAAGATTTCCTCAACTACCAAAGCGAAAGTCTGAATTTAGCCTTTTCCGGTTTTTGACTTAATGCTGTAAGCACCGGTTCATCACTGTGATAGATATCCTTACGAAACTGAATCCGGTCTTTCCCGTCAGCCCATGCCGTCAGATATACCAGCATTACATCGACAGGCACTTTAAGGTGTACTGTTTCCTCCCTGTTTTGTTGCATTGCCGAGCGTATCCGTTCAGGAGACCAACCCGGTTCGTCAGCTAGCAGGAGTACAGCCAGATCAAAAGGTTTCTCCACCCTGACACAACCGGAACTCAAGGACCGGTTATCACTGGCAAAAGGTCCCTTTGAGGGAGAGTCGTGAATGTACACATCATATGGATTCGGAAACATAAATTTAACCTTTCCCAGGGCGTTTGACGGCCCAGGATCCTGCCTGACCATGTAGGGGAAATTGGCCTTCGAGATCATTGACCAGTCAACCTCACTGTAAGCTATCTCCAGCCCGCCCCGCCTCAGGAGCTTCATGTTTTTCTCTTCGAGGTATCCCGGGCCTTTCAATAATTGAGGAATCACATCATCCTCAAGTATAGTTTTGGGTACGGTCCAGGTGGGACTAAAAACCATATACGTAATCTTATCGTTGAATACCGGAGTCTTCCGGGGCTCCTTACCAACTATAACCCGCATCGAGATCAGGGTATCGTTTCCCCTGATCATATGCAGTTCACGGCTGGCAATATTTACAATAATATACTTTTCATTTCCCTGCAATGGAAACCATCTGAGCCGTTCCATATTGACTTTCAGACGATTGACGAATTCAGCCGGGGTTAAGTTGAGAACCTCGATAGTTGTTTTGCCAATTACACCATCTGTATTCAACCCCCAGTCATTCTGGTATATTTTTACCTGTTTTTCAAGATCACTGTCATATATCTCCGAGGTACTGTCAGGTAACCGGTATCTGAGGTTAATCAGCCGTTGCCTTATCTTCGGAATTATAGGATGCGACACGCCGGGTTTTATTGAAGTGTCAACCTTTATCTCCGGCCATGGCTGATCATTCAGACTAAGAAAAAATGACAACTCTTCTGACATTCTCCAGTAGGAGTGGTATGAGGGTGCCAGCAGGTCAAGTTGTTTGCCCACCTGGTTGGAAGCCAGAGCTTTTTCCAGTATCAGGTCACCGTGTAATACAGCCTCTTTACGCTGCATTTTCCAGTCTGCCCCTTCCTTTTCAGGGTCTACCTTGCCGTAGTGCAGGTGTGAACCAAGAGTCATGAAGGCATCAGTAAGCAGAATGTCCAGTTTGACCACATCTTCTGAGCGCGTCGGTAAATAGGATAATGTTTTCCATATATACTTTTCAATCAGAGACAGATTGTAGTCTTCGGGCAGCAGGCCGTGCCTGTCAATATGGCGGATATAATCAACCAGAACATACCCGTTTTTTCCGGGGAAATTATTTTTAAACCATGCCGGAACATAATTTCGGTTAACGTAAAACTGTTTAAGCTCCTTACCTGAATCAAGGTTCACTCCGTCAATTTTATAGGGCGCACCAATTGGTTTGCCTTCAATGTACTGTCTGAGTGATATTTCAGGATCACCGGCACTTGTTGCAATAACTGCAAACAGAAGAAAGAATATGGAAATTGCAGATTTCATTTACTGCCAGTATGCTTTAACCCTGAAAGTTACTTCATTAACATGAATCTGCAAGTTAAGTTCAGGGCAGACATTAGATGTTACAAAACTACCAAATAGAGTTACATTATTCACATACGGAAGGACATGCCTGGTTATTCAAATCAGTAACAGTCAGTCTTTATGGCTGAGTGTTCAGATCTTCAGTGTTATTTTCAGACGGGCAAGCAAGGCAGTGAGGCCAACCATCAGGAAAGCCCACAGGATTGACCCTGCAACCACTACAAGAGGTTCTGAGGATTGTTTATATATGAGTACCGGTATCCCGGTCATCCAGATGAGATGATAGAGGATATCCGGGGCAAGGTAAGTGGTCAGAGAATACCTGCCGGCAGGGTTAACGATGGCGGCCCAGCCGGTTTTTTTCTTAACATCAACAACCCAGTAAAGGCTAATGAAAACCAGGAAGCTGATCCCTGTGCAGATCATTCCCCAGCTTGGAGTAGCCCTGATCTTTGATATTATGAACCAGTTTCTAAGTAAAAACCCCAGAATCAGGCATAAGACTCCCAGTCCGATGAAAATCAGAATTATCTTTTTGTATTCCGCAGAAGGTATCTTCTTAACTATGATCCCTGCCAGCAACCCTGTGAGTACAATAAGGGGCACGTTTCCTTCGATAATAATTCCGAGCACCGGGCTGACCGGGTCAAGAAATCCGAGAAAACCCCATCCTGACAGCATATTAACTGCCAGGAAGAAAAGTATTACAATTGAGGTTTTGATTATTGATTCGCGGAAGAGGATGTAGGCAAATGCCGATACAAGATATCCCCAGCCGATGAGCCCCAGGATACCCCACCATTCTGTTACAAGCCAGCCGTTGTTTTCGGGTTGCCCTGATCTGAATTTAATAACCAGGAAGATCAGGGTGGCAATGCCCAGAATCTTCAGTCCGTTGCTTAAGTACTTATTGCTTTTCGCCGGGTAATCAATCCAGATAAGGAAAACTGAAATGTACATCAGCATTGCCCATAGGTTTTCACTTATTCCTGTGAGTTCCTCATTTACCCTGCCGGTGTTGAGCATCAGCACTCCTATTAAAAGCAGGCTTAATGTCCTGATCAGAATATGGATGCTTAATTGGAGGACTGACTGGCCTTTTGAAAGCCTGTTTGAAAATGCGAAGGGGATAGCCATTCCGACAATAAATAGGAAGCCGGGGAAGACCCAGTCTGCAAGTCCCATTCCGTCGAAATCGGCCGGCATATGACCGAGCCATGCAGGTGCGACTTTCATGTTGAGGTCATTGACGAAAAGCATCAGCACCAGGGTCAGTCCCCTCATGATGTCAATTGAAGAAATCCGCAGGTTGGAGGACATAAGATTATTATTCAAGTGTTATTGTAACATGATTTTAAAACAGAGTCAAGTTAAAATTATTAATTGACTTGCGGGCTCTGATTTGATTCCATTCTCAGGTCATTTCCCTTTGTGACATTTTTACTAACTTGGAAATATAACGGGGGTCTGCAGCATAGGGAATACTTTTAAGGAAAACCAGGTAAAACTCATTGTCATCACCGCTTCCTATCTTGTATCCCCGTGACTGATAATACTCCTGCCAGAGCGCATAATCTATCACAGAATCTGACCAGTGTGTATATTTTGCGTGCTCTTTATAAATTCCTGCAGCAACGGTTGGCCTGCGACTGGGGTACTTCATTCCAAAGAGGTTATTCCCGTTCAGAAATATATCAGAGGAATAATTGCCTGTTTCCAACCGCGACTGTAAAATAACAATATCCTTGTACTTAATTCCTTCATATTCAAGGCATTTCTTCAGAAGATCTTCACTGAATGGCAGGTACCTTATATGGTAATAAAAGAATGCCCTGTCAGACTGGAATCTCTTCTCTTCCGTCATTTGCGGTTTGCCTCCCGGAACTTCAAAAGAAACAAGGCAGAATACCGTGCATATCATTAAGATACGTGTGGCAGACTTGTTTAACGACGTCTTGACCTTCAGATTCCGGAATGACTTTCGGGGTCTTTCCGTGACGCGTAAACCTGAAGAAATCTGATTGAATGTCTTCATGGCTGTTCGTTTTTATCTTCGGGTCAAAGGTAGGTCACTACCCCTCACGACGCAAGCCGATAATCTCTGATTGGTGTGATTCAGAGTGTGTTACGAAATCCGTTAATCAAAAATTTATGATGCTTTATTAACCAGAAATACCGGATGATGGACGGATTGATACCTTTCGTCAAAATGAAGCCGGTTTTTACGGCGAAAAGGAATATTTTATCTCTTAACAGCTCCTCATACTGTCTATAATACTAATTATCTGTTTTATAGAATCACCAGGATCTGGCTGCCTGAGAATACGGTATTTTGACTAACCGGGGTATGGAGAGGATAAGATTTGAAAAGACAAAGTTTCAATCAAAAAACTAACAACCTGGGTAAATTAATTGTAAATCAATGGAATACAGTAAAGGTGGAACTTTTAACCTGGCATCGGTGTTAATGTAATAATAAATTAAAATCAGATAAATATGAAACTGACCAGACTCCTTTTACCTATGCTGTCAGTTATGACAGTTTTTTTAATTTCTTGCCAGAATAAAAAAGAAGGAACCATGCCCGGGGAAAATAACCAGAATCTGATAGTACTTGTGGAATACAAGACGCTGCCCTTAAAAAGTGAAGAGGCGATTGCAGGACTGACAAATCTGATTGAGGCAGTAAAAAATGAGCCAGGTTTTGTAAATATTACCCTGCATATTGATCCGAAAGATGATTCCAATATTTTGCTTTATGAAGAGTGGAGTAATGAATCTTATTATAATGGTGACCATATGACTACAAAACACTTACAGACTTTTATGAAAGATTCAGGAGCCTACCTGGCTGGTCCGCCGGAAATATCACAATGGAAAATTAAAAAGGATTTCAGCACAAGATAGTCCGCTTCAGTTACCTAGGCACCAAAACGGTAACCAATTCCGGATTCTGTAATTAATAAGGCTGGTCTGGAAGGATCTTCTTCAATTTTTTTTCTGATCTGGGCTATAAATACCCTGAGATACTGTGTCTGCTCAATCTGCCCGATTCCCCAGACTTCCTTAAGAATATACTGATGAGTAAGCACTCTGCCGGAATTTTTGGCCAACAACGCCAGCAGGGAGAATTCAGTAGAAGTGAGTTTAATGATGTCATTATTCTTAAAGGCTAAATGCTTATCAAGATCTATTGTAATCTTGCCGAATTCCAGGCGCGGGCCGTTATCAGGTGATTTGCTTTGCCGGATTGCAGCTCTGATTCTTGCCAGTAATTCACCAGTCCGGAATGGTTTTGTCAGATAGTCATTCGCTCCGCTATCAAGGGCCCTGACAATGTCTTCCTCCGAGTTACGAACTGACAGAATTATTATCGGCTTTTCGTACCATTCCCTCAGTCTCTTTAAGATTTCAAATCCTTCAATATCCGGAAGCCCCAGATCAAGTATTATCAGCTCCGGTTGATGTTGTGAGGCGAATATTAATCCCTCTTTGCCGGTTGCTGCTTCGGAAATCTTGAAGCCATTCGCCGACAGAGTAATTTCCAGAAGACGACGGATCTGGACTTCATCGTCCACAATCAGAATAAGTTCTCCGGTTTTCATTGTATGCAAAGTTTATTCATTCTCACTCATTTCAGATATCCTGACGGGGATTTCAATAGTAATGACGGCTCCGCCATCCTCTTTGTTCCCGGCTGATACTGTACCTCCTAACGCTTCTACGAAACCTTTTACAATGGAAAGGCCAAGGCCTGTTCCTCCCGAGAAAGCTTTCTCTCCCCTGTAAAACTTATTAAAGAGCAGGTTGAGCTCTGTCGGACTGAAACCCCTGCCATTATCTATAACCCTGACAGTAAGTTTGCCTGCCTTGTTATAGGAAAATGAAACGCAGATTGTGGTGCCCTCCGGAGCGTACTGGGTGGCGTTTAAGATCAGATTGTGAAGTACCTGTTCCATAAGCCCAAAGTCAATAAAGACCAGAGGCATGTCTTCCGGAATTTCCTGGATGAATTTATATTGACTTAATTCCTGTTTCAGGGTGCCTGATACTTTGTTAATAAGGTCATTGACATCACACCAGTTTGGCTTGGGAGAAAGATGCCCGGATTCCAGTCTGGACATATTAAGGAGATTCTCTATCAGCCTGTTCAGTCTGACGGAGGCCTGACTCATCTCAGAGTAGAGTCTTTTTCTGGTTTGTTCAGGATATCTGTCAGAAAGTAATGTGTCTGTAGCTCCCATTATAGCTGCAACAGGAATCCTCAGCTCATGCGAAATTGAGTTGAAGAGCGTTTTATAAAGTTTATCCGATTCGGAGAGCACATAGGCATCTTTTGCCATTGCGCTCATGGATTCCAGTTCAACCTTACCTGAAATCAGGGCAATTAGTGTTTCCATGAATTGTTCCTCAGCCGGAATCAGGGATTTTGCATACCAGACACCGATAACGCCGAGACATTTCTTTCTGCCTCTTAATGGATAAAAGGAACCGTTTGATGATGGGAAATCCTCAGTAAATCTTCCGGCCTTGACTGAGTTCTTATACACCCAAAATGCAATTTGTTGATCTTCATCCGGCAGGGTTTGTTCACCGCCGTTAAGTGGAATTATATTGAGTATCCCTGCCGATTCCCCTAAAAAAGCAATTCGGTTGATTTCAAAATACCGGTTAAAATACTTTTCGGCTACCTGAACAACTTCCGGCAAGCCGTTAGCCGTTAGCAACTCCTTTGAAAGTTCATAAAGCGCAAGGGTCCGTTCCTCTCTTTTTCTGGCCTGGAGTTCCTGCCTCCTTATCCGCGATGTAAGTATACCATTGAGCAGTGCAACCATAAAAAACATCACAAGTAAAAGGGTATCTTCCGTGTCGCCGATATGCAGAGTGAAAGAAGGTGGAATAAAGAAGTAATCCCAGATGGCTGCACTCAGAGTGGAAGCGAGAAGTATTGGCCCGGTACCGAAAAAGACAGCCAGAATAGAGACAACAAATAATAGGATAAATGAGACCAGGCGGTAACCTATAATATCTTTGAAAAGAAAACATATTGCAGATACTGTAACCACAGCAAGAACTACGGCCAGATAATGAACCAAAATGGATTTTTCTTTTCTGAAAGGAACAGACCTGATCATTTCTCCAATCTCTTTCTAAATGTAAAGTTAGCCCATAACTTACTAATTGTTATCTGTTACCTTTTCGAAGGGTAACATTATATCTTTCTATATCCGGTACCTATCATCAATGCACGGATCAAAGCAAAGATCGGAATGATTTCAAGACGGCCGGCCCACATCTGAAATATATAAGTAGTCTCAATTGCAGGATGCATGCCAGGATCTGTAATGCCGGTCGATAGCCCTGCAGTTGATTGAGCCGCCGTTGATTCAAAAAGTGCATCTGAAAAAGTAAAACCATTCGGCATGAAAAAATATGTAATAAAGGTCCCGGCAAAAATAATCAGCAGGAATAAAAATGAAAACAGAGCCGCATTTGCCACTTCGGCATTCATCTGATCCGGCAACATAGATTTGCCGTCAAACCGGATTGTCTGAATTGTATTATGTGACATGAAGGCTTTATTCACCTGCCACCTTATACCCTTTCCTATCAAAAGGGCTCTGATCATTTTAATTCCACCGACAGTTGCACCTGATGCTCCTCCAATATACATACCTGCAAAAACAATAAATACTATTGAAGGCGTGTCCCAGATGCTGATATTTGAGGTCTGCCAGCCGGTTGTAGACATAGCACTCACAAACTGAAAAATACCTTCACGAACGGGATTCGGGACAATTTGAGCGTTGTAAAGCAACAGGGCAAGTATCACCCCGCCGACGAAATATGAGATTATAAGGCCTCTTGTCTGGATGTCTTTCCAGAATTCACTTAATCGCCTCAAAAAAATTACCCTGTAAAAAAATGGAAGTGAAAAAGACCCGAGCGCCATCGGTAAAATATACAATATGTCCATCTTTGGCGACTTATATGTGGCAATACTGTCATCAAGTGTGCTGAATCCGCCGGTTGACTGTCCAGCCATGGCATGGTTTATTGAATCAAAGAGATTATCGCCAAAGGGGTAATCGGGAAGGATCAGCCTGGTCCCGATAATCAGATAAACAGTCGA
>Ga0209467_1002610_pt1 | contig 12675 bp, 10 predicted proteins | sample Higcelwee11metaG_FD_187175 | JGI IMG/M metagenome (GOLD analysis project Ga0209467, IMG submission 187175) | Freshwater pond sediment microbial communities from the University of Edinburgh, under environmental carbon perturbations - High... | ecosystem: Environmental > Aquatic > Freshwater >...
GTTTTTGGGCAGAAACGAACCCCCGTCAAGGATTCTTTTGTGCTTTTAAAAACCGAAAGCCCTACCCTTCCCCGGCAAAAGACGCTATACTCAGCGGTGGAAGGCTTTATCTGTGTGGTACGGCAGCCTTACTATCCCTGGGGCCCTAATAAGACTCCTCTGGGAGCTGTCCCTGACCAGAGCCGTGGCTTTGGACACATGGCACCCACCTGCACCTTGCAGGCCACAGAGGATTTCGTGGCACCGGCCAACATGGGGCCTTCCACTTTTTGTTATCCGACTCGTCCTCCAAGCATGAGGGTATCATCGAGAGTTGCGTCATACCGGCGAAAGCCGGTAGCTAAGGGCTGCGTGTCCACGCAGCATAAGACTCAACAAACCCAACCGTTCGGGTTAAACGGAGGATTGGGGACTGGATACCGGCCTTCGCCGGTATGACGCTTTTTTGATGAACCCCAATTCTTGAAATACGACGGGTATAACTTTTTTATCGTCACTGAAAGGTGCGGCATGTCGCGTCCCTTTATTAAGATGCACGGCCTTGGCAATGATTTCGTCATTATTGATGGTCGCGCCGATGATTTCACGCCGGATGAGTCTTTCTGTCTGAAAGTCGCCGACCGCCATCGCGGGGTCGGGTATGACCAACTGTTCGTTTTACAAAAACCCAAGGACCCGTTAGCCGATCTTTATATGGCCATCTATAATTGTGATGGCTCTACCGCCGGTGCTTGCGGCAACGGCACACGCTGTGTGACCTCCCTCCTTTTCAAGGAGACGGGCAAAACAGAAGGCATAATCGAAACGGTCGCAGGCTTGCTGAAGGTCTGGCTGATCCGCGAGGGCGTTTACGCCGTTGATTTCGGGACGCCACGCTTGAACTGGGATCAAATCCCCTTGGCGCGGGAACTGGATACGCTGTCGGTCGATCTGGGCGAAACGAATCTGCCGCCTGCTTGCTGCGTCAATGTCGGGAATCCTCATGCCGTGCTCTTTGTGCCCGATGCCGAGGCCATCGCTTTGGAAGAAATCGGCCCCCAACTGGAACATAACCCTCTTTTTCCCGATCGTTGCAATATAGAATTTGCCCATATTATCGACCGAAGTCATATCCGCATGCGGGTTTGGGAGCGTGGCGCAGGGATCACACAGGCCTGTGGCTCTGCTGGCATTGCTACCCTGATCGCTGCCGTCCGGCGGGGCTTAAGTGACCGCAAGGTCACAATGCATATGGACGGCGGCAATCTTGAAATCGAGTGGCGGGAAGAAGACGGGCATGTTATCTTGGCCGGACCAGTCGCCACCAGCTTTACCGGCGTTCTCGATCCTTCCTTAGGCGGATAAACGATGCTTGAAAAAATCAAAGAGCTCTTGGGCCCCTTTTACTCGGCCTCCTTTTACAGTCGTCTGGCAACACAGGGCAAAGGCGTTGGCCTTTCCTTTATCGCGCTTGTCGTCCTGATCACCATCGTGGGTGCGGGGGCCATGACCTTTGGCTCTTTGCAAGACTTCATGCGAGAACAACATAGCCTTTTCGAAAAGCTGCCTGATGTTGCCGTGCGTAACGGTGCGCTGGCTACCATCCCGCCCGAGCCCCTGACGCTCACGATCTTCGAAGAAGCCGAGGAAGGGCCGCTGGTCATCCAGTTCAACACACAAGCCACGCCGATGGAGGCGGATACACTGCTCAAAAAAATGGAAGCCGAGGGCATCTTGATCTATGTCGCATCGAACGGGATCACAGTTCGGGGCAAAGCAAACGGCGAAAGCCAGTTCCACGGCATCGACAAAGAAGCGGACAAAACCGTAACGCATGAAGACTGGATGCGGATTAGTGGTTTGGTCGCTTCGCTTTTCCTCCCGACGACTTTGATCGCTCTTTTTATCTCGCTTTTTATTATGCACAGTGCCCTCGTCATCGCCGGAGCCCTTATCCTTTTAATTATCGAGCCTTTGTTCAAAATCAATATGACCTTCGCGCCATTGATGCGGATCGCCGCCGCCGCCAAGGTGCCGGTAGCCGTCTTTTTCTGCCTATTGCCGCCACACTTGCCTATGCAGGCCTTGATATGGTTCGGCTTTGCCATTTTCGGTCTTTTGGCCTATAAGAAAGCGGCTGCGGACCATACCGCACCATAAAACAGGCCTGACTTAAACTGACACTCTTTGTTCCATGTCTTCAAAAAGCAAAAACACAACCAGCAAAAAGGGGCGCGTTCCCCCTTCTATCGACGATGAAACGGCTATTTCCCTTGCGGGTGACGGCAGCGACTCGCTTTCGCCCGAACCGCGCCCTGTCACACGGCAGGCTCTTCCCGAAACGGAAAGAATTGGCGATATTTTGCGCCGTGTGCGTGAGCATCGCGGCGAGGATCTGGCCGAAATCTCGGATTACCTGCGCATCAAAGCCGCTTACCTGTTCGCTCTTGAACACAGCCGGTATGAAGAATTGCCTGCCGATGCCTATGTGATCGGGTTTCTACGCACCTATGCGAATTATCTTGGCCTTGACGGGCGCGGAGCGATTGACCAATACCGCCGCGAAATGGCCGGAGCGCGACGCAAGCCGCAGCTCTCTATGCCCCAACCCATGCCCGAAGGCCGGGCACCAACACTGGCCATCATCGTCGCGGGCGTTATTGCCGCCATTCTGGTTTACCTCGTCTGGTACGCTCTTTCCTCGCCCAATCCAGACAAACTGGTCGAGAAGAAACCGATTCTCCCCGTCGTCGCCGAGCAAACGCCGCTGCCAACCGTGACCGTTTCGCCCGAGGCGACAACCACCGACGCCACTGCCCTGTCGACCCAAACCGCCACCAGCGACGGGATAACCTTGGGCGTCCCGGCGGCCTCGACGGCCATGACACCAACCAATGCCGCGCAGGGTGCCAAGGCGACCGCGACAGCCGAACCCGATACCAAGACGCCACCGCCGGTTAAGGAAAAGATGGACTCAACAGAAGCCCCGACGTCAGCCTTGCCACCAGCCCCTCACCCGGCTCCAGCGACTGAGCCAGCGAAGGAAACCCCCAAGACAGAAATACCCGCAGCGGCTGCGTCGCCCGCCGAGCCGGTTGTCGATACGCCAGCCAAGACAGAGCCAACACCACCGGCGGCGGCCTCTTTTGGCGAAAAAAGCAGCAAAAGCCACGTCGTCGTCAAAGCCGAGAAGGACAGCTGGATTCTCGTGACCGACAGCAAGGGCAACACAGTTTTCGACCGGACCTTGAAAGCCGGTGAAACCTATAATGTTCCGGTCCGCAAAGACCTTAAACTGACAACCGGCAACACAAGCGGCGTCTCTTTTGCCCTTGACGGCCAGCCTTTGCCCAAACTGAAAACCAACGGCAAGGTTGCTCGCGCCGTCCCGCTTGAAACCACGCGATTGAAAAACTATCTTTCCGGTACAACAGCCGATACGGAAGACGCAACAGAGACCGAGGAATAACCCCTCGCCCCAAGGAAATCCCAAGATGACCGACACAGCCGCCCTGAACGCCCACCGTCCGTGGAAAAACATCACGCGCCGCAAATCACGCCAGATTATGGTGGGGAAAGTTCCCGTCGGCGGCGATGCGCCCATCACGGTTCAGTCCATGACCAACACGCTGACCGCCGACGCCACGGCAACCATCGAGCAAATCCAGCGCATGGAAGCCGTCGGTGTGGATATTGTCCGTTGTTCCTGCCCGAACGAAGAATCGACGCAAGCTCTCAAAGAAATTGTCAAGGCGGTGAATATCCCCGTCGTTGCCGACATTCATTTCCATTACAAGCGCGGCATCGAAGCCGCGCAAGCGGGTGCAGCCTGTTTACGCATCAATCCCGGTAATATCGGCTCTAGCGACCGCGTGGCCGAAGTGGTCCGCGCCGCCAAAGACAATAACTGCTCTATCCGTATCGGCGTGAATGCCGGATCGCTGGACCACGCCCTGCTTGAAAAATATGGCGAGCCCTGCCCCGAGGCGATGGTCGAAAGCGCGTTGCAGCACATCAAGATTCTTGAAGATCACGATTTCTTTAACACCAAGATCAGCGTCAAGGCTTCGGATGTCTTCCTCTCCGTCGCGGCCTATCGCGGCCTTGCCCAGGCGTGCGATTATCCGCTTCATCTGGGCATTACCGAAGCAGGTGGCCTGCGCACCGGTACGGTTAAAAGCGCGATGGGCCTTGGCCTGCTCCTCAGTGAGGGGATCGGCGACACCATCCGTGTTTCCCTCTCTGCCGATGTGCAGGAAGAAGTGCGCGTCGGGTTTGAAATCCTGAAAGGTCTTGGTTTGCGCTCACGCGGCGTCACGATTATTTCCTGCCCAACCTGCGCCCGTCAGGGTTATGACGTTATCAAAACCGTGCAAGAGGTCGAGGAACGGCTGGCCCATATCACCACGCCGATCACCATCTCGATGCTCGGCTGCGTCGTCAACGGTCCGGGCGAAGCTATGCACACCGAAATCGGCCTAACTGGCGGTGGCAACAACACCCACCAGATTTACATCAAAGGAAAGCCCGACCACCGCCTTAAAGACGAAAACATCGTCGATCACATCGTGGAGCTGGTCGAGGCTCGCGTCGCCGAGATCGAGGCAGAGAAAAAAGCTTAAAGAAAGAAAAAAGAGATTGACACGGGGCAGGTGATGTGGTATTGACATCCTTACGACGAACTGCGTCCTGAGGGCGGGCGGGAAGCAGAAGAAGCATTTCACCTCTGGCATTTTGCATTTGGGGGTGGGTGCAGGCGGTCAGAAGCTGGGTAAAAAAAGAGCGGTTAGAAGGCAAGGTCAGCGAAAGCTGGCCTTTTTTGTGGGTGAATGAAGGCGGCATATTCACCCTTTGGCAAGATGTTTTAGAGACAATGGAGTTATCCTTTTTTTTCAAGGAGTTTTGGCTATGCGTATACCTTTTCTTGCTTCCACCTTGTTTGTGGGAATTGTTGGGATGATGGCCACTTCTTCCGCTTTTGCCTTTTGCAATCCAGTCATTTCAGATGACCTTACCAAGCGTGTCGTCTGCTCTACAAATGCTGATACGACATGCTCTCAGATAGGGACCTCCATCATGGATGGCGATAAGAAAAGTATCATCATTTGCCTTGCGTCGTCCGCAGGAAGCAACTGTGCTGCCGGGAATTGTCACTGGAAAAAGATGACAAGCGATGGTGGCTTGAATCAATGTTACCGCGTGTATGGTAATGGCTCTACGAATGCATCGGGAAGTTTGATTTCGTCTATTAGCCAACTGGGACACACAAGCGTTCCTGCCGCAGACACTGTCGCCGTTGCCAAACTATACGATGCGACAATGGTTCACCTTGCTCCCGCAGCAAAAGCCCGATTTTATAGTGATTGGGACTTTTCACTAACCGCTTCTTTCGCTGAGTCGGTCGAATGTCTGAGCGGCTATACGCCCACGAGCTGTTCTACATCGCCGAGCATATCCGTAACAGGTTCTGAGGGAAGCGTTAGCACTTCTAGCATCGTCTTCTCCTATGAAAATATCAAGGGCTGTGTCGTAGGGATATCTATGCCCGCGTATAATTCTGGAACCGATACAATTTCGTGGTCAAATTCTTTTTCGATCACCTGTTGTAAGAACCAGGAATAACGACATAAGCCTTCTTTCCGCTTGCCTTTCGCGTGGAAAACGGACACTTATACCCCTATGTCATTGAAAGAAAGCTATGATCGCGTTTTGGCGCGGCACGATGAATTGCGCGATGCGCTGAGCGCGGGCTCCCTCGCCTCGGACCAATTTGCCAAGCTGTCCAAGGAATATAGCGAGCTGGACCCCGTGGTCGCCGCCATCACGGCCCTGCGCAAAGGCGAGCGCGAAAAGGCCGACGCGCAAGAGATGCTGGCCGACCCCGAGATGAAGGCCGAAGCGGCGGCCGAGCTGGAGCGGCTGCACACCGAGCTGCCTGCCCTTGAGCGGGAGGTGCAGCGCATGCTGCTGCCCAAGGATATTGCGGACGAGCGCAACGCCATTTTGGAAGTCCGCGCAGGCGCCGGCGGGGACGAGGCGGCTTTGTTCGCAGCCCTTCTGTTTGATATGTATCGCAAATATGCCGCGCTTCAAGGCTGGACATTCGAGGTCATGGACCTGTCGGAAAGTGATCTGGGCGGGCTCAAAGAAGGGACAGCCTCCATTCAGGGACGCGGCGTGTTTGCCCGCCTGAAGTTCGAATCCGGCGTACACCGTGTGCAGCGTGTGCCCCAAACCGAAAGCTCGGGCCGCGTTCACACGTCCGCAGCAACGGTCGCCGTCCTGCCCGAAATGGAAGAGGTGGATGTCCAGATCGAAGACAAAGACCTGCGGATCGACGTTTACCGCGCCTCTGGCGCAGGCGGCCAGCACGTCAACAAGACCGAAAGCGCGGTGCGCATCACCCACATCCCGACGGGCATCGCCGTCGCGATGCAGGATGAACGCTCACAGATCAAAAACCGCGCCAAGGCCATGAAAATCCTGCGCGCCCGTCTCTATGACCAACAGCGTACCACCCGCGACAGTGCCTATTCCGCCGCCCGCAAGGAACAGGTTGGCTCTGGCGACCGGTCCGAGCGCATCCGCACCTATAATTTTCCGCAGGGCCGCGTTTCGGATCATCGCATTGAGCTGACGCTCTATAAAATAAACGAGATCATCAACGGCACCGCCCTCGACGAAATCATCGCGCCCCTAATCCAGCGGGAAGAGGCGGAAAAATTGGCTGCTTTGACGGAAGGGTCCTAAAGATGCGCCTTGAACAGCTCATCGCCCGCAGCATAATGACCCTTACAAAAAACAAGATCGACTTGCCTCAGCTAGACACTCGCTTGCTGATCGCCCACGCCCTAAACTGTGATCGTGCTGCACTTATGTTGCAAGGAGAACGCGCGCTAAACAAGACAGAAATTGCAGCAATTGAAGCTCTGATCGCTCGCCGCGCCGCGCATGAACCCATAGGGCGCATCATGGGCCATCGGGAGTTCTGGGGTCTTTCTTTCGGCCTCAATGAGGCGACGCTTGAACCTCGCCCCGACAGCGAAACCTTAATCGAAACCGCTTTAGAAACAATGACGGCTCGGTATCATGCGGCCATCGAGGCGGGGCATGATTTTACCCTCTTGGACCTTGGCACCGGCACAGGATGCTTGCTGCTGTCACTCCTATCCGAATGGCCGCGAGCAACAGGTCTGGGTATCGACAAATCACCCCGTGCAGTCGAGCAAGCCTTACAGAATGCTGCGCAACATAAGCTTATAGATCGCGCAACATTCATGCAAAGCGACTGGCTTACAAATGTTAGCGGCAAGTTTGACGTGATTATTAGCAACCCGCCTTACATCAAAAGCAGCGATATTCCCCTGTTGGATCGCGACGTTCAAGAATATGACCCCCTCCTTGCGCTTGATGGCGGCGACGATGGGCTTGATCCCTATAAGCTTTTGATCCCGCAGCTCCGCTCTTTTCTAAAAAAGGGCGGCGGCCTCTTTTTCGAGGTTGGGCAAGATCAGGCTCAGGAAGTCGCCAACTTGATGGCTCAATCGGGCTTTTCTATCGTTTCAACCGCTAAAGATTTAGGCGAAATCGAGCGGTGCATTTATGGGCTCTATTCATAAGGAGAAATTCAATGCAAGAACTCTATCCCCTTTATGTTCAACAGCAAATAGGCAGACAACTTGTTGGCCAGCCAGAGCTTTTAACATCATACGTCTTAAAAATTGATGTTCCTCCCTTTTACAATTTCAACAATATTTCACAACGTGAACGAGAAGCAAACCCCGAGTGGCAACACCTTTACAAAAAGCAACAGGTTTGGGCTATCAAACGGAATACAGCTTTAGATCGAATTGCTCGAGATATTCTCGGGCCTCGACCATTAAACAAAGAGGACATAAAAGTGTTGTTTCCGATCGACATCGAAAACATTCGTGCCTTTGGGGACAATTACCTTCTGCAACTAGTGACCGATCGCCAGGGAAACGACACATCATCCAACCTGTGCTCTAGGCAACAAGAGCACTCTGACTCTTCAGGCGGCCAAGAAAAGCGTGCCGGCCTTGACATGAAAAAGGTACCTAAGGAGCTTCCGGCATCAGATTATTCCATACCGCTCCATTATCTGCACGCCCTTTTACTCCCTCCCCATTTGCCGAAAATCCCCGACTATGTTCACACAAAAAAGAGAGAGCGGGACAGAGGGTTCTCTAGATAAGTAACAAGGCTATAGGACCATTTTGTCAACCATGGCCGCGGCCCTTTCAAGGCAAGCCTTATGTACCGATAAGGAAGCGAAAGGATGAGGTTTGGTTTCTGCTTTTCGAATAGTGCGCAATAATTCATTGGGATGTATAAGGGCTGAGGTTCCCAGATTTCCCAACGCAAGCGTGCTGAGTTGCCCATGCGGCCCATCTTTCTGGTAGCAATACCGATAATGATCAAGAAAACGTGGAATCAGGGCACTGGGAAAATCTTCTTTAGTCATGTTGTAGATTGTATTGTCTATCGTACACAACATTTTAATGCAGCATCGCTCCCAATACGAATCAGGCACAGCAACAACAGGGGCCATGACTTCTGTAAACGGCTTCCCTGCTTGCTTTAACAACGCCGTCACAATGGCAGTCGTCGCTTTAATTAAAACACGTTGTGCCGCTGGGTCGGATGACGTCACTTTATTTTCAAGAAGGTCGTCCACACGTCCAATCAGAGATGTACATCCAGATCGGATCGCCCCTTCATAAAGGCAGCAAATTTGTCGAACCGTGAGGGAGGCACCCGCCGTTTCCATGCGCATTTGAATGTGATCCAAAAAGGCCTTCTGCCGTGCGATATCCGGTGTCGTGGCAAAACCATCCAGAGCAACGGGCAACTTCATATTCGACGGAATATGGATCGAAAAGGTATTTGTCTTAGATCGAGCCATAGGATGTCCTACCAAACTTTTTTAAAGCGATGACAATGACAGAAGCCTACCTTTCGGACCACCGGAATACAATACATTGAAACTATTAAGAATAATATTGGGGCGTAACAGAACCAAGCTTGTGTTCAGAAAGAATGAAAAGGATTCTTCCCACAAAATCACAGGATTAATCAAAAAGAAAAACCCCCTCAGTTTCCTGAAGGGGTTTTTCGTGTTCTTGATAAGATTTGACAACTTCTGTCTTGAAGATCTGGCAGCGTCCTACTCTCCCGGGCCTTAAGGCATAGTACCATTGGCGCAGAGGGTTTTCACGTCCGAGTTCGAGATGGGATCGGGTGCAGGCCCCTCGCTGAAACCACCAGATCATCAAGACAGAAGAAAGAATGAAAGCATTATGTCAGAAGAGTTTTCTCTGATTTCTGATAAGGATCAAGCCGATCGAGCTATTAGTACCGGTTAGCTACATGTGTTACCACACTTCCACATCCGGCCTATTAACGTGGTGGTCTACCACGACTCTCTGGGAATTCTAGTTTTGAGGTAAGTTTCACGCTTAGATGCTTTCAGCGTTTATCTTTTCCGTACTTAGCTACTCGGCGGTGCCACTGGCGTGACAACCGATACACCAGAGGTACGTCCATCCCGGTCCTCTCGTACTAGGGACAGATCCTCTCAAAATTCCTACACCCACGGTAGATAGGGACCAAACTGTCTCACGACGTTTTGAACCCAGCTCACGTACCACTTTAATCGGCGAACAGCCGAACCCTTGGGACCTTCTCCAGCCCCAGGATGTGATGAGCCGACATCGAGGTGCCAAACGACGCCGTCGCTATGGACGCTTGGGCGTCATCAGCCTGTTATCCCTAGAGTACCTTTTATCCGTTGAGCGATGGCCCTTCCACGAAGAACCACCGGATCACTATGACCGACTTTCGTCTCTGCTTGACATGTACGTCTCGCAGTCAGGCTAGCTTGTGCCATTGCACTCAACAGCTGATTTCCGACCAGCTTGAGCTAACCATCGCGCGCCTCCGTTACGATTTGGGAGGCGACCGCCCCAGTCAAACTACCCACCATGCAGGGTCCTTGTCCGTGATTCACCGGACGAAGTTAGATATCAAGGAACATAAGGGTGGTATTTCACCGGCCACTCCACCCCAGCTGACGCCAAGGCTTCAAAGTGTCCCACCTATCCTACACATACGTTCCCTAATACCACTGCAAAGCTATAGTAAAGGTTCATAGGGTCTTTCCGTCTAACCGCGGGAACCCCGCATCTTCACGGGGAATTCAATTTCACTGAGTTGATGTTGGAGACAGTGGGGAGATCGTTACGCCATTCGTGCAGGTCGGAACTTACCCGACAAGGAATTTCGCTACCTTAGGACCGTTATAGTTACGGCCGCCGTTTACTGGGGCTTCGGTTCAGAGCTTGCACCCCTCTCCTTAACCTTCCAGCACCGGGCAGGCGTCAGACCCTATACGTCGTCCTGTTAGACTTCGCAGAGTCCTATGTTTTTGTTAAACAGTCGCCACCCCCAATTCTGTGCCCCCCACCTAAACTTGCGTTCAAGTGGGGCCCTTTTATCCCGAAGTTACAAGGGTAATTTGCCGAGTTCCTTCAACATCATTCTCTCAAGCGCCTGAGTATACTCAACTCGTCCACCTGTGTCGGTTTAGGGTACGGACTATAAGCTGGAGCTATTTCCTGGACACCCATCAAGAGCTATCGAAATCCGATAATCTCAAACTCTCTCAGGATGCCGTCACTTCCAGCAGGCTGTGGAATATTAACCACATTCCCATCGACTACGCCTTTCGGCCTCACCTTAGGGACCGGCTCACCCTGCGCGGATTAACCTTGCGCAGGAACCCTTGGACTTACGGCGAGAGTGTTTCTCACACTCTTTATCGTTACTCATGTCAGCATTCTCACTTCCGATACCTCCAACTGCTCTTACGAGTCAATCTTCACAGGCTTACGGAACGCTCCGCTACCGCGTGTATTGCTACACACCCATCGCTTCGGTGGATGACTTGATCCCCGTTACATTTTCGGCGCAGGCCGGCTTAACTAGACCAGTGAGCTATTACGCTTTCTTTAAAGGATGGCTGCTTCTAAGCCAACCTCCTGGCTGTCTTGGCCTTCCCACATCCTTTCCAACTTAGTCACCACTTGGGGACCTTAGCGGATGGTCTGGGCTCTTTCCCTCTCGACTACGGACCTTAGCACCCATAGTCTGCCTCCCTAGTTAAACTCTTCGGTATTCGGAGTTTGGTTAAGTTTGGTAAGGCTCGCGCCCCCCTAGCTCATCCAGTGCTCTACCCCCGAAGGTCATCACTAAAGGCTCTACCTAAATAGATTTCGCGGAGAACCAGCTATTTCCTAGTTTGATTGGCCTTTCACCCCTAGCCACAGCTCATCCCCGACTTTTTCAACAGGCGTGGGTTCGGCCCTCCAGCAGGTGTTACCCTGCCTTCAGCCTGGCCATGGCTAGATCACTAGGTTTCGGGTCTCATTCATGCAACTCAGTCGCCCTATTCAGACTCGCTTTCGCTTCGCCTCCACCTATCGGCTTAAGCTTGCTGCATAAACGAACTCGCTGACCCATTATACAAAAGGTACGCCCTCACCCTTGCGGGCTCGGACTGTTTGTAAGCATTCGGTTTCAGGTACTTTTTCACTCCCCTCATCGGGGTGCTTTTCACCTTTCCCTCACGGTACTTGTTCACTATCGGTCACAGAGGAGTACTTAGGCTTGGAGGGTGGTCCCCCCATGTTCAAGCAGGATTTCACGTGTCCCGCCCTACTCGTGCGTCAATTCCTTTATCACCTTGTACGGGGCTATCACCCTCTATGGCTCACCTTTCCAGATGATTCTAATCTAAAAAAACTGACGACAGGCCTGGTCCGCGTTCGCTCGCCACTACTTGCGGAGTCTCGGTTGATTTCCTTTCCTCCAGGTACTTAGATGTTTCAGTTCCCTGGGTTTGCTTCGCTGACCTATGTATTCAGTCAGAGATACACCTTACGGTGTGGGTTTCCCCATTCGGAGATTTCTGGATCAAAGCCTACTCGCAGCTCCCCAGAACTTATCGCAGCGTGTTACGTCCTTCATCGCCTCTCTGTGCCAAGGCATCCACCAAATGCTCTTGTCATACTTGATCCTTATCAGAAGCCAGATGTTCTCCAAGTTTCGTACCATCAGAAACTCCATCTGCGCACAGGGCTGACATATTTGGCTCACGTCGGTCTTCGGAACTTTCGTTTGGATTTTTAGGTGAAATCCACGAGCCGGCCCATACTACTTCTGACATGCTTAACTTTGCGTTTCCCGCGAACCTTGCACTCGACATGCAAGGCTTGCCGCAAAGCAAGCTGCTTTCATTCGATTGCCACTACTGCATCACAACAGCGTTGGCAATCATCAAATCCTATTCACAATGGTCAAGAACATCCGAATACGGCGAACCGAAACGGAAACTTATGTCTTCTAACAAAGGTTATGCGCGGCTAAATTACGCTGGTGGAGCTGATCGGGATCGAACCGACGACCTGAAGCTTGCAAAGCTACTGCTCTCCCAGCTGAGCTACAGCCCCGTTACAGTGCGCAAAAATGGTGGGCCTGGTAAGATTTGAACTTACGACCTCACGCTTATCAAGCGCGCGCTCTAACCAGCTGAGCTACAAGCCCGCTATGTCGACACACGATTGTGTATCGTCAAAAACCTTTGAAAGAAGGGATGCGCCGACGGCGACCGTCCGG
>Ga0209467_1002612_pt1 | contig 12671 bp, 11 predicted proteins | sample Higcelwee11metaG_FD_187175 | JGI IMG/M metagenome (GOLD analysis project Ga0209467, IMG submission 187175) | Freshwater pond sediment microbial communities from the University of Edinburgh, under environmental carbon perturbations - High... | ecosystem: Environmental > Aquatic > Freshwater >...
TGCTTTCTTCATATTCAGCTCCTTTGTGTGTCGGCTTACCAGCGGATGATGGCCCCGCCGTAGGTCAGGCCGGCGCCGAAACCCATCACCATGATCAGGTCGCCCTGCTTGAGCATACCCTTCTCCGCGAGTTCGTTGACCGCTATGGGCACGGATGCCGACGAGGTGTTCGCATATTCTTCAATATTCATGAAAATTTGCGAATCGGCAATACCGAGCCGTTTCGCGGCGGCTTGGACAATCCTGGCGTTGGCCTGGTGCGGCACGATCCATTTGAAAGCATCGATCTTCATGCCCGAATCCGCAAGCAACGCCTCGATCGTGTCGGTAATGGCCTTGACGGCGAACATGTAGACAGCCTTGCCGTCCATGATGATGGCAGGCGGCTTGGCATAATCGCCATCGCGCACGAACGTCTTGGTGCGCTCGGGCTGGCTCAGGTACAGGCTCTTGGCTCCGGAACCCTTGGCGCGCAGCCATGAGTACTGCAGGCCCCGGTCGGACACTTCATCGCGGCGCTCGAGCACGAACGCGGCGGCGCCATCGCCGAACAGCACGCAGGTGGCTCTATCTTCCCAGTCCGATATGCGGGAGAGCGTCTCGGCACCGATGACGAGGGCCACCTTGCGACCGGGCGCCAGCAGCATCGATCCTGCAACGTCGAGGCCATATATGAAACCGGTGCAACCGGCGTTGACATCGAGGGCGGCGGCATTGACCGCTCCTATCTTGTCCTGAACGATGCACGCGGTCGATGGAAAGCCCCAGTAGTCTCCGGTAGCGGTTGCCACCACGATCAGGTCGACATCTTCCGGTTTCTTGCCGGCCTTGGCCAGTGCTGCCAGCGCGGCCTCGGTTCCGAGATCGCTCGTCACCATGCCGTCATCGGCAAATCTGCGCGCTCCGATGCCTGTATGGGAGCGAATCCACTCGTCGTTGGTATCGACCCGCTTCGCCAGCTCGTCGTTTGAAACACGGTTCTTGGGGATGAAGGCTCCCGTTCCTGTCACGATGATTGCCATGTGCTTCTCCTTGACACTATTCATTATAATGTCACGAACCGATCATGTCCTATGTGACAATAACTGTCAATATGTCGGGAGCTGAACATGGGCGATTGTGGGATGAGCAATGTGCGAGGAGTAATCAGTGATCAGTGACAGACAGTCTGCCACCGAACCACTGACCCACTGAACTACTGAACTACTTTCTTCCCTTTTCCGTACGCGGCGAAAAGCGCCAGTGCGGCCGAGGCGGCCAGCCCGGCCATCGGCAGCAGCTTGGCGGCCGAAGAGCCTTCATCCATGAAGCTGCCGGCAAGGCCCAGCGCATAGCCCACCGCTATTGCCGCGAATGTCAGCGCTGGATCGAGTCTGCGCTTGCCCGACAGCACGATGGCGACGAACAGTGCCGGAACAATGCCAGCGGTATAGCCGTTGTAGGTCTTGATCAGGATGCCGATGATGTCGGTCTGGAACAGCGCTATGAATCCGGCGACGATGCCGATGATCGCCGTCCAGAGCCGGACTCCGGCAACCGTCGTGCGCTTGAGGAGGTCATGCTGCAGTACGCCGGCCGCGGTGAGCAATACCGTGTCGCCCGTCGACAGGATCGCCGCCAGCAGTCCGAATATCAGCAACATGCCGAGGGCGCCAGGCAGGCTCTTGTGCGCCATGAAGTTGAGCGGATCCATGCCGCCGAGGTCGGTGATGGAAGCCCGTGACCACAATCCGATGAAGGTAATCACCAGCGCGAACGCCAGCATGCCAAAACCTGACATGAATGAGCTCTTGCGCGCATTCGCCGGAGTGTCGGCCGACAAGAGGCGCGAGAACATCATCGGGCATATGAAATACGAGCCGCCCAGCACGATTACATAGTAGAGCAGGTCAAGGAATCCGAACTGCTTGTTGAAGATTTCGATGTGGATGCTGCCAGCCGCAGGCGGCATTGCCAGGAACAGCCAGGCCAGCGTTGCCAGTAGTGCTATGGACAGGAATCCGAACTGGAACAGGTCCGTCCGCAGTACCGATTTCTGGCCACCGATCAGCGTGTACACGATCAGGAACGCGGCGGCCGCGATGACCGATTGCTGGTGGCCGATGCCGGTAATGCCCGCGATGACCTTGCCGGCGGCCACGAACTGGGCGGTCGCTATGCCCACCCAGGTGACCAGCACGATCAGCGACGTCAGCGTGCCCAGCGAAGGGCCGACAAGCTTGCTGGCCAGATCAGGCAGGGTGACGGCCTCGGTCTCGCGCACCTTCTTGGACAGCAGAGCGCCCTGTGCGAAATGGGCTATGGCGCCGGCGGCCACGAACCAGAACGCCGGAAAGCCTATGTTCCATGCACGGGTGACTGTTCCGATGGTGATGCCGCCGCCGATCGTCGAAGCCAGCATCGATGCGACGATCAGGACCTTCTTCTGTGACCTGCCGGCCACCAGAAAATTATCCAGCGAGTCGGCATATTTGAGGCTTGCCAGCGCGATGGCCAGCAGGACCAGCCCGTACAGGGCGAGCAGTATGGTAGACAGCATGGTGACTCCTTCTTGCGGTTGTGCCGCGCGTCACCATGACTGTATCGCCTACTGTATTGTGTGTCTAGGCGCTCCCGGTCAGGCGGCGGTGATGATTGCCTTGAAACGGGCCTCGTCGACCGATTCCTTGTCGAGCAGCTCATCGGCCAGGGTTTCGAGGAGGGCGCGGCGCTCCACCAGTACCTTCTTCGCGGTATCGTACCTGGTCGCGAGCGTTGAGGCCACCGTTTCATCGATGTACTGTTGCGTATCTTCGCCATATTCGCGGGTCATCACCTGTTCGGCGGACGGTCCCATGATTCCGGCGCCGCGCTTGGTCAGCGCGACATTGCGGTACCGCTCGGACATGCCGTAGTCGGTTATCATCCTGCGGGCAATGTCGGTGGCTCGGGTTATATCGTTGGCGGCGCCTGTCGACACCTTGCCAAAGGTCAGCTCTTCGGCCGCCCTGCCGCCCATCAGCACATCGATTTCGCCAAGCAGCTTGTCTTCGGTAACGATGTAGCGGTCCTCGATTGGCACCTGGAGCGTGAATCCAAGTGCACCGAAGCCTCGCGGCACGATCGAAACCTTCTGCACGGGGTCGGAGCCTTCAGTAAACGCGGCAACAATCGCATGGCCCGCCTCGTGGTAGGCTATGACGCGGCGCTCGTCCGGGTTCATAACGCGGCTCTTCTTCTCGAGCCCGGTCATCACCTTCTCCACGGCCTTCTCGAAGTCCTGCTGGTGCACCTTCTTGCGTCCGGCCCGTACCGCGAGCAAGGCGGCCTCGTTGACGATGTTCGCGAGGTCCGCGCCGACAAATCCAGGGGTCGCGCGGGCGACTTTCTTGAGATCGGTCTCCGAATCGAGCTTTACCGACTTGGCGTGTATCAGGAGTATCGCCTCGCGACCGACGATGTCGGGCCGGTCGACACCAACTTGCCGGTCGAACCGTCCGGGGCGCAGCAGAGCGGGGTCAAGTACGTCGGGCCTGTTCGTAGCGGCAAGTATGATCAGGCCGCTCGTCGCGTCGAAGCCGTCCATCTCGACGAGCAGCTGGTTCAGGGTCTGCTCGCGCTCGTCGTTGCCGCCCATCACGCCGTTGACGCGGCTCTTGCCAATCGCGTCGAGCTCGTCGATGAAGACGATGCACGGGGCCTTCTCGCGGGCCTGCTTGAACAGGTCGCGCACCCTGGCCGCGCCGACGCCCACGAACATCTCCACAAATTCAGCGCCGCTCATGCGGAAGAACGGGACGCCGGCCTCGCCTGCCACCGCGCGGGCCAGCAGCGTCTTGCCGGTTCCGGGTGGGCCGACAAGCAGGACGCCCTTGGGAATCTTGCCGCCGATGTCCGTGTACTTCTTGGGGTTCTTGAGGAAGTCGACAACCTCGACCAGTTCTTCCTTGGCTTCATCCACACCGGCTACGTCGACGAAACGGGTCTTTACATCGCCCTCGGCAACGATGACTCCCTTGTTCTGGCCTACGGACAGGACGTTTGACCCCATGTTGGTCATGCGCTTCTGCAGCAGCCGCCACAGGAAGAACATCAGCCCGAACGGCAGCACCCAGTTGAGCACGAAGCTCAGCACGGCGTTGCCCTCGCGCGAGACGGCCTCGTAGGTGACGCCTTTGGCATCGAGCAGCTTGGTAAATTCGGGATCGTAGACCGGTACGGCCTTGTATATGCGCTTCTGGTCCTGCTGCAACGGGAGTCCTGGCTTCTGCGGGATCTTCGTCGTGTAGCCGGTATAGTAATTGGTATCCAGGTCGATCCTGACAATCTCGCCGGACGATACAAGGTCCTTGAACTGGCTGTACGGGACCACGGAACTGTCGGCAGACGCTATGAACCAGTTGAACAGGCTTATTGCGACAATAGCCACAAATATGTATCCAATGGAATATTTCCAGCCTTCCATTGGCGGCAACGGGCCACCTTGGGCGGGCTTCTGAGGCTTTTTGGAATTCCAGTTGTCATTCTTTCGGGGCATCGTATCCTCCGTCTGATAATGTACGAAATTCATGCGCGCGTCGGCCAGTGCCGCTACGCGAAACGACGCCAGGTTCCTTGACCCGGCACGCGGCTTTTCAGTACATTCTCGTGGTAATCGTTACAACAACTCACACATGTTCCAGGAGGGATACGAAATGAAAGTGAACCCGTTAGGCGATCGCGTACTCATCAAGGTCCAGGAGGGCGATACCAAGACCGCCGGCGGCATCATCATCCCGCAGACCGCTCAGGAGAAGACCCAGACCGGCGTCGTCATCGCCATCGGCACCGATACCGACGTGATCAAGGTCAAGAAGAACGACAAGGTCATGTACGACAAGTATGCCGGCACCCAGATCAAGATCGATGGAGCCGATCACCTCATCGTGAAGTTCTCCGACGTTCTGGCGATCATCGAGTAGGCATACCAGGTCCCGCCAAAAAAGCGAAAACCGCCCATCCCGGCACGGGAGGGCGGTTTTTTCATGCCCGGACCAGTTACTTTGCGGTGATGATCGACAGCAATTCAGCCGGTGTCCGAGCCGATATCGCGGCATCGCGCCTCGAGGCGCTCTTGAACAGCTGGCTCACCTCCGCAAGGAATTGCAGATGTGGTCCGGTCTTTTCGGGCGGAGACAGCGTCATGATGAATATGCGGGCGGGCTTGCCGTCCAGCGTATCGAATGGAATGGGCGTGGTCGATATGCCGACGCAGGCGACAAGCGACGGTACCGTATCGGTCTTGCCGTGCGGTATCGCTATGCCGTATTTCATGCCGGTCGACATCTTGTCTTCGCGTTCCAGGATGGCCTTGAGCGCAGCGGGCTTGTCGGTTATCGAACCTGCCCGCACGAGGATATCGAGGAGTTCATTGATGATGCCGTGTTTATCCCGGGATTGCAGACCAACGGCTACGGTCTCGTTCGTGAGGATGGTGCTTAAGCTCATCCGGCGATTCTAGAGCCGGACTGTGGAAAAGTCAATCAAAGCCAGGCGCCGCGAATCAGATGAAGTGGCGCAGATCCTTTGGCTCGGCAAGCCCGTCGACGTCGGCAATGGCGGAGACGATGCACGCCGAGACTATCGTGTCGACGGCTGCGGCGACGAGCGCCATCGGCAGGGCCGCCGGAGCGACCAGGACGTACCCTGATTCGAAACCGCGGCCATACGCGACGCAGAGTGCCGCCAGCGCGACGATGGGGCCGGTTCCCGGAACCGCTCCAAGCGCAAGCGCGGTTATCGGCACGACGCCTATCATCCAGAGAATCGCACCCGAACCCAGCCCCAGGTTCGAATACGAGTTGAGCACGGCGACGAAGGCGGTTGCCGTCACCATCGCCGATCCGGCACGGCCAAGAGCGAGCGCCAGGGGCAGCGAGACGGCACTCGACCGCCTGCGGATGCCAAGGCTCTCCTTTAGATGCTTGATGGTGGCACCTGCCTGCACGTATCCATGACCCGAAACGAGCGCGGCGATGGCTGGTGCCGTCAAGGCGAACATTGTCTTGTATGGATTGCGCTTCCTGTCAATAAGGTAGAGGGCGAGCGGCAACACGGCGAATATGGCGAACAGCGCTTCTATGCCAATGGCAAGGAAGAGCGGACCGAAGGTCCCCAGTTTCTGGGTCCTCGCCATCGTTGCGGCGCGGGCTGCGGCAGCGAGGATCAGTGGCAACGGCAGGATCTCTACAAAGAAGCTGTTGATCTGCCAGCAGATCCTGGACATCGAATCGAAGAATGAAACGACCGGCTTTGTCGCGGTCCGGTCAAAGGCGAACCCGAGTCCGATGATGGTCGCCAGCAGCGTGATGGGCAACAGGAACCCGGAGGTGGACAGTGCGGCGAAGGCATCGCCCGGTATCACGGCGCCGAGAATATTCAGAAAGCCGGGCAGGGCATCGACGTGGATCGATGCATCGCTCGTCAGCGGTATCCGGCCTGGCGAGAACAGGAATGCCCCCGCGAGCCCGAGCAGGGTAAAGCCTATCACCGTTACGACAGAGTACAGCGCCGTCCTGCCCCATACACTGGCCAGCTTGCGCTCTTCGTGCAATTCAAAGGAAGCGACGGCCACCGAGAAGAACATCAGCGGAAACAGCATGTAACGCCCGATGTTCAGGGCAATGGCTGCGAGTGCATCGAGCGCCGCACCGTCGCCTGCGGGAATGACCAGGCCTGCGACCGTACCGACCGCGGCGGCTATCAGATACTTGAGCCAAATCTTCATGGCCGGGAGCATACCCGACAGGATATGCGCGGTCAAGGCAATCGTGTACTATGCAATTCCAATGCGCGATGATACCACCACGAGTCAGACATCGAATATCGAAATGATTGCGGTTGCTCGTCCACGGGTTGTCTTCTCAACACTTCTGGCCATAGCCTTGCCGATGATGCTGGGGAGCGCCATCGAGTCGCTCTACAACCTGACCGACGCCTTCTTCCTGGGCCGTCTTGGCCTGGCGGAAGTTGGCGCTCCTTCCATCGGCTTTACCATTGTCTTCTTTCTGACCGTGTTCGGCACGGGACTCGCCGGCGCAGGCACCACGCTGATAGCCCAGTCCCGGGGCCGGCAGGACACCGCGAAGATGAATCACTACCTGAACCAGATGACATCGCTCTTGTTCGCGGTGTCGTTCGTGCTTGCCGCTTTCGGCGTTGCCGTTGTCGGCCCGATCCTGCGCCTGCTCGCCACACCGGCGGCCGTCTATGGCTTTGCGCTTTCGTACATGCGCATCATCTTCCTGGGCATACCCTTTACCTTCATATATTTTGCCCTGCAGTCTTCATTCACTGCCGTCGGCGACTCGGCGACGCCGATACGTGTGCACCTGGTCGCCGTTGGCCTCAATGTGGCCCTTGATCCGCTCCTGATCTTTGGTCTGGGACCATTTCCGGCGCTGGGTGTGCCCGGAGCGGCCATCGCGACGATCGTGTCGCAGGGAGTGGGCGCGCTGCTGTCATTGCTCGTGCTCCGGCGGGGCAAGGAAGGCATGCGGCTGAACCGCATGGCGATGATGCCGGACGCAAAGGCCTGGCGGCTGCTCGTCAGTATCGGGTTGCCGGCGAGCATCGGCCAGGGACTGTCGGCCTTCGGCTTCACCGTGTTGCAGGGCGTCGTCAACATGTTCGGCCTGTCGGCCATTGCGGCGTTCGGTGTGGGCAACAGGCTGATGAACATGTTCGACATACCTATCTATGGCATAGCGGGCGGGACGACAAGCCTTGTCGGCCGCGCCATCGGCGCCAAGGACGAGCGCCTTGCCGATCGCGTCGTGCACATGGCGCTGCTCATGGTCGTCATTTTCGAAGTGCCGTTGCTCGCCCTCTCGATGCTGTATGGTGGAGACCTGGTCAGGCTCTTCGTGTCCGACCCGGAAGCGGTGCGGCTCGGAGACCTGATGTTCAAGGTGGTCAGCCCGTCGCTCTTGATGTTCGGCCTCTATTTTCCGTTGAACGGTGCCTTCCAGGGAGCGGGCGACACGAAGGTCATCATGGTGCTTTCCGTGTTCAGGCTCTGGATCATCCGCGTTCCGCTCGCGTACGCGCTGGCGTATTGGACCACGATAGGCCCGCTGTCCATATGGATAGCGATGTTCGCGTCCAATGCGCTGACCGCGGCCATCGGCGGCATCTGGTTCAGGATGGGACACTGGCGGCACGCCCTCGATCCGGACCGGATCTAGGTACGGCCGGTTCCGGTACCCGCGGCCGGAATGATGCGTGGTAAGGAGCAGACCATGTGCGTGTCGGCAAGCCATGCCACGCCGGCTTCCGCCATCATCGCGTCCGCAGCCCCGGGACCCCAACTGTTGTTGTCGTACCGGTGCAGCGGAAAGCCGGGCTGTGCCCAGGCATCCAGAATCGGCTCGCTGATGCGCCAGCACGAGAGCACTTCTTCACTCGAGGCGAAGAGCGTCCTGTCGCCACGCATCGCATCGACAAGCACTCGTTCATACGCGTCCGGGCGGCCGACGCCCAGCCTGTCGGTATAGCAGAAATCCAGCTGTACCTGCTCGATCGCATGCTCGAATCCTGGCTTCTTGATGTGCAGATCGATGACGATGCCTTCGTTGGGCTGGATCCTGATTGTCAGATAATTGCGCTTTCCAGGACTGGCCATGTCTGAAAAGACCAGCGTGATCTCGGTGATCTTGTCGCGCAACGCCTTGCCGGTACGGATGAAGACGGGTACACCGCGCCACTCGTCGGTATCGATCGACAGGCGCACCGCGGCATATGTCTCGGTCGTCGACTGACGATTGCCCGTCTCGGCGCGATAGGTACCGTACTGCCCGCGTATCGCGTCATGTTCCATCCGCTCCGGAGCCGGTGGCATGATGTGGCGCAGTATGCGTTCCTTCTCCCGATGTATCGCCTCCGAACTCATCGATTCCGGCTGGTTCATCGTCACCAGCGCCAGAAGTTGCAGAAGGTGGCTCTGCACCAGGTCGCGCATCGCGCCCATGCTCTCGTAGAATGCGGTGCGCCCTTCGATGCCGATCGATTCCACCGCAGTGATCATGATATGGCTGATATGGTTACGGTTCCAGGTCCGGCTGAAGAGCGGATTTTCGAACCTGAAGGCCAGGATGTTCTGCGCCGTCTCCTTGGCCAGGTAATGGTCGATGCGGTAGATCTGCGATTCATCGAAGCGTTCCGCCAGTCGGCTTATCAGGTCCTGGGCTGACTTGAGGTTGAAGCCGAATGGCTTTTCGATGAGCAGGTGGCATGCGCGGACGCCAGCACGGTGCACATTGATGTCGGCCCCGGCCAGGCGGGCGGTGACGGCATCGAAGAGGGTAGCGGGAATGGCCAGGTAGACCATCCGGTGGAGCGGGTGGCCCGCGGCGCTATCCAGCCTGTCCAGCTCGACCGCAAGCCTCCCATATTCCGACGGCTCGCTCATGTTCATGTCGACCATCGTGATCATCGAGCTCAATCTGGCGTACAGGACCTCCGACGCTGCACCTTCGTGCAAAGATCCCTGCCTGATGAGCTCGATGATGTCGGACGTTGTCGTGCCTTTTCTGGAAATGCCGACGACGTGGAATTCCGGAGGCAGCATGCCCGCCTCGGCAAGGTGGAGGAGCGCTGGCAAGAGCTTGCGTCTGGAAAGATCGCCGGTGATGCCGAAGATGACCAGGACCGTGCTGCCAAGTTTTTCCATATAACCCTCTGTGTGCTGCTATCGATGTGCTGCTATCGATTCGATGCCCGAAATTATGCCGGCACCCTGTCGCTGAATACCAGCGATTCGTGAGCCCGCTTGAGGAGTTGAGCTGGATGGTCGCAGAAGGGCAGCGCCTCCTGCAGCCTGGCAATCGCCGGCCATTTTTCAGGGCCCGTGGCGTAGGCGATGACCCTGTCAAAGTACTGAAAAAATGCGGGCGTGATGGTGATGCGGGTATGCACATCCGTCTTGTATCCGATTGCCAGAACAGTCGCAGGGCCGTGGCCATCCTCCGCGCAGGCCGGGCTTCCCGGCAGTATCCCCGCAGTGTGCCCGTCGGCACCGAGGCCCAGCATCCCGACAACCAGGAGCTCACCGCTTGCCTGCCTTTGCGCGGCGTCGGTCAACATATCGCCAAATCGTGCCACCGCCTTGTCCAAGGCCTCCTGGTCATCACGTGAATCCAGCAGCAGCGGCAAGGCGCGGACCGATTCTGCCGGAAGGCCAGCTTCCAGCACCTGCCGCCAGTTCGAATGCCCATGCCCAACCGGTCCGAAACGTTCGTCTATCAATGATACGGACAGCAGCTGGCGAAGATCAAAACCGTGAGCCGTGGACAGATTCAGCAGTGCGCGGATGGCCGCAACGGCAATACCCGCGGTAGATCCGCCCGAGACAAGGAGGAGCACCGGCCGCTGCTGGCGAAGCCTGTCGACAATCGGTCCGACGATCGCATCCCGCACGATGTCGGGTGAATCCGTCTGGATGAAGCGCATGCCGCGCAGTATAGCGTACATCGTCGACTTGGTAACGGTGTCACGGCACGAAATGGCTGGACAGCCCGGGTGGGTACTTGTATCATCGGAAAATTGCCCCGCGACGAGAGGATACTCCCATGCATCACAAATACTTGCTTCTGCCTGCACTCCTCATGGCTGCGACCGCCTGTTTCGCCGACCTGCCCCGGCTCGCCGTGACCGACTTTACGGTCGGCAGCGATAATCCGAAGCTGAAATACGTAGGCAAAGGGCTCGCGGAGATGGTTGCCGTCAACCTCGCTGCCTCGCACAGCATCGAGCTGATAGACCGCGCATCGCGGGACGAGATACTCAGGGAGCAGGAATTCAGCCTGAGCGGCGCAGCGGATGCATCGAAACAGCTCGAGGTTGGCCGTTTGCTTGCCGCACGATACATACTGTCCGGCGAGGTGCTGGACATGGACAGCGCGGTGCTGGTCAGCTGCAAGATAACGAGCACCGAAACCGGAGCGATCGTCTGGTTCGACAAGAACTTTGGTCCCTTGGCCGACTACGACGGCATATCGCGCAAACTCGCCGCCTCGGCACTTGCCGGGCTGGGGCTTTCGCCGGGCGGAACCATAGCCGAGGCTTCTCCGAAGGCGCAGTCGGCATCGCGTGAAGCGGTAATCCTGGGCTTTTCCAGCGCGGTCGACCACTTTGACAAGGGGGAACTGACCAAGGCCGTTGCGGAACTCAAGGCAGCCAAGGAAATTGACCCGAACAACGCTGCGATCAACTACTATCTGGCCAAGCTGACCGGCAGCTCGCCCCGTTTTCAGGTCGACCTCGAACGCTTTGCCCCGGTCTACAATCCGGCAAGCCTCGGATTTGTGGAGCAGGGAGCCATCTACGGCTGGTTCAGCAATGCAAACACCTATGCATTCGGCACCGTTCCCAACTTCGGGATCCTTGCAATGAACCATGATGACATTCTGGGCCTCGAATACTACGAGGATTTTGGAAAGCTCGGCGTCGGTTTCATGATGCCATTTGGCAAGGATGCTGGCTTTTCGGCGGAGGTGGAGATCGCGGGCCATACGGGGTCCATCACCTCTCCTGATAGTTATGCGCTGACCCAAGAATCCGCGACGACGATCGATACCGGCAACGTCAGCTATGGAGCGCTTCTGGGCTACGGCTACCGCTTGGCGCGTAACCTGAGCTTCGGCGCCCAAGTCAGGGCGGCCTACATCGGCTCCGGCATTATCTATGAAGGCACCGGCCTGAGCATCGGCACCGATATCAGCAACCCTTTTCACTACTTTCCAGAGGCCGCAAAAACATATTACGGCATCGTAGCCGGCCTCGCGTATCGGGATAGCGGAAGCCTCGAGGCCGAGCTTGAACTGATATGGTCCAATCAGGCTGAGTTTTATGTTGTCCCGCCGGTCGGCGGATTCGGCTCTGGCAATGGGGTGATCCTCATGGGCTCGGTGCCTGTCGTTGTTTCGGCAGCAGTGACGAAGGGATTCCTGGACAAGACGCTCTTTGGCTCATTGCGAGCCGTCGGCGAGATTGGCACCGACGCCCGCGACATCCTGGCTGCTCGCGTCATACCGGGAATCGAGTGGTGGCCGATGCAGGGGCTGGCAGTCCGCACGACCTATGAGTTCGACTACCTCCAGTCGACCATCAACGCGGTTACCACCTCGACATCGGGCAGCGGCGTGATGGCTGGTATTACCTTCATCAAAGGCCTCTACGAGTTCAGCGTGAATATCGAAGATCGGTTCCAACCGCTCCGCGACATTCCTGGGCAGGGGAGCAATGAGTTTGCCTACTTGCTGGGCGTCGTCTGGCATGGCCTGGGGGAGCGGACGCGGTGACCAACTGGTAGTTTCACGAAGCTTGTTACGCCGCATGATCTGCTACTGGACGGGGTAGTTTGAGGTCCTGTTGATACCAGCGATGGTAGTCCGGAAGCAGTCGTAACAAGCTTCGAGGAACTATGAAAGAAAGCAGCCTTACATGGACGGTCACGGGAGAAGATCCGCGATTCGCTTTGGCGAATCGCGACGTCAAAACGGCCGCCCTACCGGGACGGCGCGAGAACAGATCCGCGAATCGCGACGTCAAAACGGCCGCCCTACCGGGACGGCCGTTTTGACGATGATCCGGGCGGGAATCGAACCCACGACCTATTGCTTAGGAGGCAATCGCTCTATCCAACTGAGCTACCG
>Ga0209467_1002619_pt1 | contig 12650 bp, 11 predicted proteins | sample Higcelwee11metaG_FD_187175 | JGI IMG/M metagenome (GOLD analysis project Ga0209467, IMG submission 187175) | Freshwater pond sediment microbial communities from the University of Edinburgh, under environmental carbon perturbations - High... | ecosystem: Environmental > Aquatic > Freshwater >...
GCAGGTGATCGTAACGGTACCCCATGATATGAGGTCCGGAACACCCAAACTGATTGTGAAATCCGGTGGCATTCCGACTGAGGATGCTGCTTTGGCCTTAACTGTGAATGTATGGCCGAATCCGGGCGAGCAATACTTCAATCTGAATGTGGAAAGTTCGTCAGATGATGGCCTTGAGCTCTTCATCCATGATATGTCCGGACGCCTTGTCTCAGTGAGTAAGGTGTCAGCTAAAGACTCGTTCCGTTTTGGTGAAAGTCTCAAGCCCGGCATTTACCTGGCTACCGTAAGACAGGGGGCTCTCTCAAATACTGTCAGGATAGTAAAAGAATAGAAGGAGGGATAGATTCCTGTTCTGACAGGGATGTTTATTTGACAAGGATGTTTCAGGGACTGTCGCCTTCGGGAGGCAGTCCCTTCATATTCAGCCAATAGCTACCGGCCTTCACTCCCCAATCTTCTGCGCGGGCTTTGCTGTGTTTAATGTATTTTGAATTATTTTTACCTTTTTCAAAAGGTAATTATTATCAAACTGAACTCAATCGATGAATTGATGCAGACCGGGGAACTACAATGCAAGCTTCAGGAAGCATATTCCGTTAAAAATCTGAATAACATTTCTCTCACCCTGATAAATCTGTACAGGGCCGGTGATTATACTGCCCTGCAAAGAATTTCAGAATTAATAAGTGACTTCGTGTCTGTTCCGATTACAGATGACGGCAAAGGTTTTTCCAGACTGATGATGCTTTATCATCCTGACAGGGCAAGTTTTCATTTAAACGAAATTAACAGGCTCGCGGGTGAGAATAATTTCGACAGGTTGCTGGAGTATTCCCATATACTGAAGCTTGAGCGGATTGAGGAGATTGCTGTCGCACTCAAGAGTTATGAAGACATAGACTATTCTCCTGTCTATGATTGGGATTTTGAGGCAGAGGGCTTTACAATAATTAATGACAGTGAGCCCGCCAGCATCTTAAAAACAAAAACAAATACCAAACGAGTCGGATATACCTTTTATGATGCTATCAAAATCAGAGAGTATGGGCATACGGACATAGATTATCCTTCAATTTATCTCGAAGAAACAGAAGAATTTGAATTAACATCATCTGATATCAATGAACTTTACGGGGTGCAATTTTGCATCAACGCCAGAACCATGGATTTGTCAGACAACAGGATTTCAGATATCACACCTCTTTTCGGGCTGACAAAGCTGGAGGAAATAAATCTTTCTGACAATGAAGTTGGCTATCTCGACGGAATAGGCAATCTGGTAAATCTGAAGAGTATCCTTATATCAGGCAATTATATCGATGACCTAACACCTCTTTTCGAACTGCCCATGCTGGAATATGCTGATCTGAGAGACAATAAGGTTGACGTTGAACAAATTAATGCATTAATCAAGTCCGGAGTTGATGTGGAATTCTAGGATTTGAGAATACGCCCCGCATCAGCTCAGATTATTATAGCTAATTACTCTTATTCGCCCTGTGAATATTTTATTTTAAAGTTTCAAACCTCTTTTTTATTTCATCCAGATCGCGCTTTTCCGAAAATGTCCTTTCGGCGGCATTCATTATCATTTCAGCATGCTGGAAGACAAATTCTTGTTGATTTTTATTTCTTGTAAATGAGCTAATGGTTTTCATTGCCTCCATAAGCCTGATCATAACAGAAGGGCTGGATTCCCCATACTGTCTGATCTGGTTAAATGCGGTATCAAGCATACCGGAAAAGGTAAAATTATCGGCAATTATTCGGAGCTGACTTTGCGAGTCGTAACGGTAGGGAGACGGAAATTCTGCTCCGGCAAGATAACAAATCACAGATGTTAAGTTATCGATACAGGCGATGGCAGTGTAGGGGTCGTTCACCCCGGGCGATAATGCTCTGGCAGCAACCTCTACCATTTGATCAATTGAAAATTCAGCATCCTGCAGAGGAGTTCGGACTTTCCCGATAATGAAATCATCCTGGATATCTTCATACACGTCTTTGCTGCATTCTTTATTGCAAAGGACTTCGCAAAGGACCATATCCTTCACTATATAGTCACCGGGACGGTGATTCAGAATAATTAGGCAATCATTTTCTTGAGCTTGGCCCATTATTCCCTTACCATAAATTGATTGCAGGTATCCGCTCTTTTTGCACCTGACCTCCAGCTTGAAAGGATATTTTTGTTGCAGTGAATCGATGTCGGGTACCGGTTTTGCTTCTTCAAGGCCGATTTCTTCCGGAAAGAGTTTCCTGATGCTCTTCAACATGGTTTCAGAAATGTCAGAGATCACCTTGTTGGATTGAATACTTATGGAAACATGATGAATAAATACGATAAGCAGAATAATTCCTGCGATAGCCGATCCAAGGGCAATAAGAACAGAAATTGCCGGAACAAAGTGAAAACCTTCGTTTTCCTTAAGCGAACTCAAAATAATAAGGCAATAGACAAAAGATGAAACGTAGGTGCCCAAAACAACCTGGTTGAGCTTATCGTACATAAAATTCCTCACCAGGCGGGAACCCAGTTGAGAAGATGCCAGAGTAAGCACCACAAGAGTAATGGAGAAAACAGTACCGGCAACACCAATCATTGCACCTGCTACTATGGTGAGTATGCTTCGTGCGGAATCAACACTTGCAGGAACAAGATACCTTAGAGCACCATTCTGAGAAAATTGGATCCGGATATCAAGGTATATCAAACCAATGGCCGAGCCAATTGCAACTGAAAGCATCAGAATTGGAACAAACCAGAAGCTTGAATTGATTTTCTCCCATAAATATTGCAGTCTTTTCATCCTTAACTTATTAAACCAGATTTCGAGAATTAATGTACAGCTCCCGGAACCGTTTTTCTGCAATTACTGCTATACAACTTCCTTAAATGGATGAGACAAATAATAAATTAGCCTATGCAGTCATCCCTCCGTCAATAGCATTGATGGTTCCGGTAATGAAGCTGCTTTCATCGCTGGCCAGAAATACTGCCAATGCTGCAATCTCTTCATTTTTGGCATAGCGGCCCAGGGGTATGGCTTTCTCAAAACTACCCTTTGCGGCTTCTGCTGCTCCCGGGGCAAACCCTTCCTCCAGCGAGCGCATCATCCTGTTATCAACAGGCGATGGGTTAATTGTGTTTACCCTGATTTTATAAGGGGCTCCCTCAAGGGCAGCCGAGCGCATCATACCTATTATGGCATGTTTACTTGTAACATAAGGTAACACATTGGCTGTTCCGCCCATTCCTGCAACCGATGAAGTAATGATAACTGAACCACCCTTTTCCTTCATCAAAGGGAAAATATGCCGCAAGCCATAATAGACACCGTTTATGTTCACCTCTATAATCTTATGATATACATCCAGCGGATATTCATCAAGTGGTTTAACTTCTCCTTCAATTCCGGCGTTATTAAAAAATATATCAAGAGTTCCGAAAAGCTCCTTTGCCTTTCGGGCATAAGACTTTACCTGTTTTTCATCCGTTACGTCGGCTGCGATGAAATATAAATCAGGCGAGTTTATCTCTTCTGATACTTTCTTCAGCCCTTCTTCGTCCAGGTCGGTAATTAAGACCTTTGCCCCTTCCTTAATCATTCTTTGGGCGGTAGCCTTACCTATTCCACCAGCGCCTCCGGTTATTACCACCGTTTTGTTATCAAGTCGTCCCATCGTTTTGTCTTTTAAGTGTTACACTGTCTGGTGCTTCAATTCTTATAATTATCAAACATAACCAGCTATACAATTAACCAAGCAGAATGAGAACACACCTAATGTTCTTCAAACTGATTCTTAATGTGTTAAAGGTCCGTCAATTTGATAAGAAATAGTTACAAAATATTTAAATGGAATTACATAATTCACACAACCCAATCATCCCTTCTTCCGAATTCATGAATGCAATCCCGCCATGCAGTACTTTCGACCTAAGATTTTAAAGACCTTCATATGTCCCAATAGGTTACCATAAATCCTTTAGCCTGTTTGGTATCTTAATTTGTAATACTTACTTTTATAAAACTAATAAGGAAGAAGGCGCATGAACTTCATCCTTTTAATAGGGACTTTTGAAGCAATAATTCTAGTTCTGCTGCTTCTTGGTAAGAAAAATAAAGCCCTTTCGGATCTTTTCCGGGAATAATTCCACTGCTACTAATTCGATCTGGGTTTTCCGACCGATTGTCAAATACTGTGAGCGGTCATTTGAGTGGATTAACAAATAAAAAGGAGGGAAAAATGAGCTACTTTAAAATTTTGGGAATTGCCTTCGGTTTAGCCGCCATGCTAAAACCATTTTACATGCACTTGATCCCCTGGGATGAAAATAAATTTATTGCCAGAGCTTACTCAAAAGAACGCCCCGGATGGATTGTGCCGGTGGCAATTCTTGGGTTGCTGCTGGTGGCTTTTACCTGGTACAAAGAGGTAACCACTGATGTGGCTTATTCCATGGTCATAACCATTATATTTTCACTCACAGCCATCAAAGCACTCCTGTTTATTTTCGATTATGAAAAATTTCAAACATGGGTGGCCGGAATGCTGGTTGAGAAAGAGGGCAAAAAGATTGTCTTGATAGATATTGTGGCAGGTGTTTTTGGATTAATTGTCATTGTTGCATCCTTGTTGGTATACTAAAAGCTATTATCATGCAATAAAAAGAGATTAGTCCATGAAGTTTAACATATCATGAAAGTTAATTTAAGTGAAATGAAAACCCTTAAAATCTCATTGATTCTATGCATTACTGTGTTAACACCCATTACCTTCTCATGCATGGAAAAATCGTCTGAAAAAAATATAGACCAGGAACTAATGGTTAAGGTGCCTGAAACTCAACTTTATGTCAGGATTCGTGGAAATGCCGAAAAACCATTGATTGTTAACTTGCATGGCGGCCCGGGAGGTTATTCAGGTATAGATATCAAACTGATGGGGCCGGGATTGGAAGATAAATTCCTTGTTGCCTATTTCGACCAGCGCGGATGTGGTAAATCACTGGATTGTAAAAATACTTCCATGCTTACCGTGGAGCAGTATCTTGAAGATCTGGATATTGTAATTGATTCCCTGCGCAACAGGTACAACAAAGAGAAAGTGAATCTTATGGGTACTTCCTGGGGAGGTATGTACGGATTTTTATATCTGCTTAACGACCAGAAAAAAGTAAGTGCCTACGCTTGTATCGATGGAAAAGTTAACAGTAACTACCAGAACCATTCACTTATTGATTTTGAAACGAAGAAAGCAAAAGAAATGCTGCAAACAGACCTTTCCGAAGAACGAAAAATTGAATTGGAGATTATCGTGAAAGAATTGGAACGTATTAAAAACAGCAATTTCGCACAATTTCATACCGATGTAAATTGGATGAAACATTATGTTCCGGCTAAACTTGGCTTTAATGCTTATTTTGTTGATACTGCAAAAATTATTTCATTCAATGATGTAATTCAGGACACCGCTTTGCTTCAATTAATGAAATATTCTAAAGAAGAATATTCACAAATTGGAGAAAAAGCAGAAATGGTTAACACCGCTTTCCGGAATACACCCTCATACAACAAAATCAATATTGAACCAGAATTGAAGAATATAGTGACACCAACACTTGTTATTCAAGGGGATAAAGATTTTGTAGTTGGTGTAGATCATGCCGAATTAATTTACAATGCACTGTCGGGTTTATCTAAGGATCAAAAAGAAATATACATTATTCCTAATGTTGGTCATTGCCCTGCTATAGAAAGCCCTGAAAAATTATCCGAAATTTTGAATGATTTTTTTGAAAGGCATAGTAATTAAAATACCGGAATTAAAAGGTCATTAACCTGGTTGTCCCCAATTTCAGGTGCACAATTGAAGACTGTTGATTTAGAATGGTTTTGAAGTGTTTCCTTTAAGATGTGCCAGGGGATTGGCCTTCATGGAACTTCGAAAGTTCAGGCTCAATTTGGCGGATTCACAGGGAGTACGACCGGTTTTTGCAAACCATATATAAATATAGTTTATCTTTGAGAGCGAACATTCACTAACTTTATTTGTTTACATTTAAATAGCACATAGAAATGAAAATTACAAAGTATAAGAATCAGGAGATAAAGGATACCCCACATAAGATTGATGTCAGGGAGATGTATAACAAGGAATCCGCACAGGCGATGATGATGGCATTACGACCTGGTGAGAGTTTAAAACCACATAAAACTCCGGTTGATGTATTCTTCTTCATCGTTGAAGGTCATCCTACAATACACGTAGGGAATGAAAGCAACATTTGCGAGGCAGATTCACTGATTGAAAGCCCGGCCGATATTGTTCATTATATAAGCAATGAATCTGACAGCTTAGCCAGGATTCTTGTCGTCAAAGCACCACGCCCTATAAGTTCAACCAGAGTCCTATGATTCATAACAAACCAATCGAAGATAATACATCTATACTTAGAATATAAAATCTCTTATAAATGGAAGTTACTACCCGCCAGTTCGAGATCATTGAAGCCGCAGGCAAAATACTTACATCATCGGGTGTAAGCGGTCTGACGATAAAAAACCTGGCTAAAGAAATGCAATTCTCTGAAAGCGCTATTTACAGACATTTTACTGGCAAGGAGGAAATTATCGTTGCTATGCTTAATTTCTTGGCAGACAGTATAGACAGCAGGTTGACAATTGCAGTAGGATCCTCTGATCCTGAAGAAAAACTTAAAGAATTATTCCAGGAACAAATCAGTTTCTTTAAAAAGAACCCGCATTTTGTCGTTGCAGTGTTCTCAGACGGACTAATGGAAGAGAGCCAACTTATCAACGAATCTCTCCTGAAATTAATGAATGTAAAAACGAAACACTTACTGCCATTAATAATTGAGGGACAACAAAAAGGAGCATTTACAAATGCAATTTCTGCAGAAGAACTTATACACATAATTATGGGAACATTCAAACTTCAGATGTTTAAATGGCGGATTGCAAATTTTCAATTTGATATAAGCAGGGGCGGAGATAATATGGTGCAATCTCTTCTTACGCTAATTAAAACAAAGCAACTATGAGAAAAACAATTACTAATTCATCAGGACTGGTTCTTGCCATTTTTGGACTTATCACATTATTCCTTAGTGGTTCTGTGATTTTTGACCTGTTCGGTGTGAGAGCCAAAGAAGGAAATTATGTTTTGTTTGTGGTGTGGGCAAATTTCCTCAGCAGTATACTCTATCTGGTCGCTGCTTATGGTTTCCTGAAAACTAAGAATTGGACTACTCTCCTTTTGGGCTTTTCAGCTATACTGCTCATTATGGCATTTATTGGATTGATCATACAAGTTTATTCAGGTGGCATATATGAAAATAAGACAATTGGTGCTATGATTTTCAGGATAATACTTACCCTGGGATTTTCAATCCTGGCATATTTCACTATAAATAATGTTAGCAGGGTTTCTCACAAAAAGAGGTGAAAAAAATTTATTGAAATAGGTTAGTGAATATTAACTAACATAAAAATTATGAAAATGATTATACGCAAGAACAATTTTAAAAGCATAATATTAACCGGGATAATTCTTATCGGACAAATTCTGATAGTAAACACCCCGGCACAGGCTCAAAAGTTATCTCTTGAGCAGTGTATCGATACTGCTTTGCTTTACAACCGGAATATTAAGTTATCGCAACTGGATGTAAATATTTCCACGGAAAAAAGCAGGGAGATCAGAGGAAACCTGCTTCCAAAGCTTAACGGGATCGCTGACTATCGTTATTATACGAACCTTCCCTACCAGTTAATGCCGGCGTCGGCCTTTGGCGGACCGGCGGGTACTTATAAAGAGGTTCAGTTTGGCGTTCCACAAAGCCTGAACGCTAATTTGCGGCTTGCCGTACCAATTTTCAACGGCACAGCTCTAAATGCGATAAAAAGTACACAAATAGCGAATGAGCTGTCGGAAATTCAGAAGACAAAAACGGATGAGGATGTGGTATTGGAAGTTTCCAATGTATACTATAATGCGCAGATTCTGTTAACTCAAATATCATTCCTTGATTCCAATATTATTAACACTGACAAGCTGTTGAGAACAACCACTTTGCTATACCAGCAACAAATTGCTAAAGGAACAGATGTCGACAGGCTGAAACTGCAGGTAGTGCAAATATCCACTCAAAGAAGTACGGTGATTTCGCAGTACCAACAGGTATTGAATGCACTTAAATTCCTGATGGGAAAATCCATTTCAGATTCCATCGAAGTATTAAATACCGAAAAATCATCACTCAGGACAAGTTTTCAATCGCAGGTTACCACAGATATTCTGCTTATTGACAAGAAGCTGGAGTTTAATAACTCAGAATTAAGTGGTCTCAGGAATTTAAGATTACCATCCCTTGGCGCTTATGGAGTATATGGAACTACCGGGTTTGGAACAACAGGGAGTGACAGCTTTTTTAATTTTCATCCTATAGGATATGTGGGAGCCCAACTATCGGTTCCCTTGTTTAATGGATGGGTTACCCGACATAAGATAGCTGGTAAAAAGATAGAGATAGAAAAATCTAATATTCAAAAAGAACTTTTAACCGAAAAATCAATACTTGACCTGAAAAATGCCGAAATGCAGTATTCTCAGGCAACCAGGAATATTTCCGTTGTGAGTTCTCAAATAGATCTGGCAAAAAAGATTTATGACAACACTGTATTGCAAAACCAACAGGGGATTGCAAATATCACAGATCTGTTATTGTCGGACAATGCCCTGAGGGAATCACAGCAAAACTATCTGGTTGCTTTGATCAATCTGCGAAGGGCAGAGCTGGAATACAAGAGAGTAACGGGTAACCTGATTATAAATAAAAACTAAAAATTAAGAATTAGAGTCATGAAGAAAGCGATTATATACATAGTGGTGGCAATAGCTGTAATAGCCATCGTGGTAATTCGGCTAAAAGGCAATAAGGAAACTACTGAAAATAGGGTTTATCAATACAATGAAGATGTGGCTATTAATGTACAGGCTATCACTCTGAAACAGGAAAGTATTAACAATGATATTTCTTACCCGGGAACTTTTGAACCCAATAAGGAAACAAAAGTAAGCTCTGATATTCAAGGCAAGATTAACTCAGTTTTAGTTGATCTTGGAAGCAACGTCAGAAAAGGAGAGGCTTTAATTCAATTGGACAACTCTTTATTGAAACTTCAGCTGCAGACTGCCGAAATTCAGATCGAAGGGCTGGAAGCTGATGTAAACAGGTATACAGTACTTGTAGAAGCTGATGCAATTCAGGGTGTTCAACTGGAAAAGACGGAACTGGCTTTAAAATCGGCCCGTGTGCAACAGGCAACATTAATGGATCAGATCAGTAAGACCACCATTATGGCCCCTTTTAGCGGGATTGTTACAGCGAAACTGACCGAAGAAGGTGCATTTGCCGCACCGGGAATTCCATTGCTGCAAATTACGGATATCTCCTATTTGAAGTTTACTGTAAATGTCCCGGAAAGTGAATTGTCTCAATTTAAGGTAAATCAAACATATACGCTGACTGCAGATGTATATCCTGAAACTGCATTGTCGGGGAAAGTAATTATGACCGGCAGCAAAGCAAATACGGGAAATAGCTTTCCCGTGCAGTTTTCAGTTAAAAACACAACTGATTTAAAAATCAAATCAGGCATGTTTGGCAGTGTGCAACTAAAAAATGATAGTGATGAAAAATATATCATTATCCCTGCTTCATCTGTTGTCGGGACAAACATTCAACCACAGGTTTACACCGTAAATAACGGGAAAGCGATTCTTAAAAATATTACCATTTCAACAAGGTTTCAGAATAAAGCAGTAGTGTCAGATGGATTAACCGAAGGAGAGGTGATAATAATCAACGGTTATATTAATCTGTTTGACGGAGCAATTGTATCAGTAAGCAATTAAGAATCAGGAATAATGAATATTACAAAAATATCAATCAATCGCCCTTCGCTGATAATAGTTCTTTTCAGCATATTCGCCTTATTGGGAATAATAGGCTTTAAAAACCTTGGGTATGAACTGTTGCCTGACTTTAACCAGCCGGTAGTAGTAATAAAAACAATGTATCCTGGTGCCGAACCCATTGAAGTGGAAACCTCTGTCTCCAGGAAAATTGAAGATGCCTTGTCGAATCTAGAAGGGGTTGATTACCTGGAGACCAAGTCGATGCCCAATGCCTCTGTTATTATCGCCAACCTGAAATACGGGACGGATCTGAACATCGCCATGCAGGATGCCCAGCGCTATATTGACAACATCCGCAAGGACCTGCCCGCAGACATCTTAAGCCCGGTAATGAGTAAGGTTTCTCCAAATGATCTGCCCATCATTTCGATAAGCGCAACAAGTAATCTGCCAGCTACAGAGTTCTATCAAAAAATGAAAGATGATTATCTCCCACAGATACAGCAATTAAAAGGAGTGGCAGAAATAACCATGCTTGGAGGCGAAGAACGTGAAATCCAGGTTAAGGCAGATCAGGATAAGCTTAAACTGTATAGAATTTCACTTTACCAGGTTGTGGAGGCCATTAACCGCTCAGGCATTGATTTGCCAGCGGGCAAAGCGCAAACTGATAAGGAAAACAATTCAGTCCGGTTAACCGGTAAATTTTCTACGGTTAATGATATAATGAATGTTCAGGTTGCCATGCCTGCACCAGGAATGCCGGTTTATGTAAAAGATGTTGCAGCGGTTATCGATGGTGTAAAGGAAATAAGCTCCGTAAACAGGTATAATGGAGTAAATGGAATTGGCCTGTTGTTGAAGAAACAGGGTGATGCCAATGCAGTGGAGGTTTCAAAATTAGTTCACGCAAAACTTAAACAGATTGAGAGTGCAAACTTAAACGATGGAGTAAAATTTGAAATTGCTGATGATTCAACCGATAAAACCATTGCAGCTGTTAACTCAGTAGTAGACGATCTTATTCTGGCAATAGTTTTAGTTTCCCTTGTAATGCTTTTGTTTTTAAGAAGTTACCGGAATTCATTAATTGTATTAATTGCCATTCCCACTTCATTGATCACTTCGATAGCTGTGATGTGGTTACTGGGATTCACCCTTAACCTGATGACCCTGCTTGCTATGTCGCTTATTATCGGAATTCTGATAGATGATGCGATTGTAATCCTGGAAAACATTCAAAGGCATCTGGATATGGGAAAAGACAAAGTGACTGCTGCTATGGACGGCCGGATGGAAATAGGATTTTCAGCAATTTCAATAACACTTGTTATTGTGATTGTTTTTATACCAATTCTTTTTTTACGGGTATTTGTTGCTGATATGCTTAAAGAATTTTCTGTTGTTGTAATAACTTCTACACTGACCAGCTTATTAGTGGGATTTACCCTGGTGCCCTGGTTATCTTCCCGGATTGGGAAGAAAGATGATCTGAAGCCTACTAATTTTATCAATCGCTTTTTGCTTTGGTTTGAAAAGCAATTAACAATTTTCATAGAATGGTTCGGAAGACAGTTGGAATGGGTGCTAGGCCATAAAATTGCCTTTACAGGGATAGTGGTTTTTTTGTTGATCATAACCGTTGTGATAATGAAACAAGGCATTATTGGGAAAGAAATGATGTCAACAGGCGACCAGGGAAAGTTTCGTTTAAATCTGGAATATGATAAATCAACGACAGTTCAGGAGAACAATATCAGATCGCAAAAAGTCGAAAATTTTATTTTGGAGCAACCTGAAGTATTAACACTTTTCAGCAACATTGCCGGGCCCTCTACAGGCATCGGAAGTCTAGGGGTTGGCTCCGCCAATTTATCTGAATTTACCATTCAGTTAAAGCCGGAAAAGGAAACAAACATAAAAACTGAGGAGTACATGAAAATGCTCCGCGTTGAGCTGAACAATAGGTTTTCGGGCGTAAATTTTTCAATGGCGGTTTTAGGACTGCTGCCAAAACAGGCGCCAATAAAAATCACATTGAGCGGAAGTGATCTGGATCTGGTAATGAAGACAGGAAGTGTACTGAAGGCGGCAATTGAAAAAATTCCCGGAGCCGATAATGTTCAATTATCAGTACAGCAAGGGAGTCCTGAATTTAAGGTGATACCTGACAAAGATAAGATGCAGCGCTTTGGATTAACAACTGCATATGTCGGGTTAAATTTAAGAACTTCCCTGACGGGAAACGATGATGCCACTCTTACTGAAAATGGAACAGAATATCCTGTCAGAATATGGCTGGATGACTTTGACCGGAAAAATTACGAAGACGTGCAACGTCTTTCCATCATAAACCCTATGAACATACCCATCGAAATTTCACAATTCGCAGAAGTCAGGCAGGATAATTCGCCTTCATTGCTCGAAAGATTAGACAGACAACCATCAGTAACATTGACCTCCGAATCGTTTGGCAGGCCATCGGGCACTCTGGCTGATGAAGCAATCAGATTTTTAAAAACACAACCATTGCCTGAAGGTGTTAAATTAACCTGGGGCGCAGATATTAAAACTCAGAATGAAAGTTTCGGAGCACTGGCCTCGGTCCTTTTAATTTCATTTATATTGATTTATCTTATTCTTGTAGCACTCTACGATGATTATATATATCCATTTGTTGCTCTTTTTGCCATACCAGTGGC
>Ga0209467_1002620_pt1 | contig 12645 bp, 7 predicted proteins | sample Higcelwee11metaG_FD_187175 | JGI IMG/M metagenome (GOLD analysis project Ga0209467, IMG submission 187175) | Freshwater pond sediment microbial communities from the University of Edinburgh, under environmental carbon perturbations - High... | ecosystem: Environmental > Aquatic > Freshwater > Pond...
GCTGGACATCGCGGTGATCGAGGCGGACCCCGACCGCGGCAAGCTTGCCCTGTTGCAGGCCGTGGCCCATAGCCATGCCGGCGATATGGCCGATGCCCGCCGCATGGCCCGCCAGGCCATCCTGTGGGGATGCAGCCGCGAAATCGTGACCCGCGTGCTGATCTCGGGCGCGCAGAACAGCCTGGCCCGCGTGGCTGCCGCGCTGGAAGAAGACCCGACCCCGCATTTCGAAGAGGCCATCCGGCTGGTGGAAACCCGTTCGGATGCCAAGCTGCTGGCCAAGACGCGCCGCATCCGCGAACTGGCCCGGATGGGGCTGCTGCCGGATGCGGCGGCCTTTCTGGAAAAGGAACTCGGACTGCTGCGCGCCACCCCGGCGCCGACGGACAGCCAGATCCGGATGCTGCAGACCCAGGTGCAAATGCTCAAGGAGGGCCTGACCCTCACGCTGCGCCGGGCTCCGCTGTCCCGCGACGGGGCGGCGGATGCGGGCTTTTCTCTGGAACACCTCAAGGCGCTGTCGGTCGCGCAGCTCGGGCAGGATCTGTGGGTGCTGGAGCGCAGCAATTACAAGCGGTCAGGCTATTTCGTGGAATTCGGCGCCACGGATGGCATCCTGCTCAGCAATACCTATCTGCTGGAAACGCAGTTCGGCTGGACCGGCCTGTGCGCCGAGCCCAATCCGGATTACTTCGCCGATCTGGAAAAGAACCGCCGCTGCACGGTGGCCCGCAGCTGCATCGCGGGCAGCACCGGGCAACAGGTGGATTTCGTGCTGGCAGACGAGTTCGGCACGATGAGCCAGTATGCGGAATCCGATACCCATGCCAGAACGCGATCCGCCTTCACGACGGCAGGCCGCGTCATCCATCTGACCACGATCAGCCTGGACGATTTTCTGCGCGCGCATGACGCCCCGCGCGAGATCGACTATCTGAGCATTGATACCGAAGGCAGCGAATACGAGATTCTCAGCGCCTTTCCCTTTGACAAATGGCGCATCCGGCTGATCTCGGTCGAACACAACTTTACCGAGATGCGGCAGAAGATCCATGATCTGCTGACCGCGCAGAACTATCGGCGCACCGAAGCGCAATGGGACGACTGGTACGAATACACCGGATGACGGGCGCCGCCTGCCTGGGTCCGCCCGGAACGGGCAGGCCCAGGCAGGCATCACCTCAGACGACCGACAGCACCTCTTTCAGCGCGGCCCGCGCCACGCGCAGACGTTCGGCCTCGATCGCCCCGAAATCCTCGAACAGACCGCCAAGGCCGATGCAGGCTGCCAGCCAGGCCTCGGCAAAGGCCATGTCGGGGGTGAAATCCGCAATCCGCGCGGCAGCGGCGGCGGCGTCAAGCCCATGGGTGTTCAGCATGGCCGCTTCGGGCACCAGATCGAAGATGCGATGCTTCGGGCTGGCCCAATAGGTCGGGATCGCGCCCACCGCGAACGCATCGAAGATCTTTTCCGAGATATAGGCGTGCTGGTGCACGTTTTCGTAGGAGGACACGATCCGCGCCCGACCCTTGAGCTGGGCCAGCTTGTCAAGATGCCAGTCCGGCAGATCCTGCCGCCGCACCTCGGCGCCCCACCCTTTGCCGACCCGCAGCACCCCCGCCCCTTCCGACCGTTCCGCAATCTCGGTCCGGTAGGCGCTGAGGCTGGCCACATCGCGTTCGGGAAAGGCTTTGGCATAGGCCTCGCCCTTGCGGTTTTCGGCAAAGAAGGCCGCGCGCACCGGCGCCTTGGCCCAGAGATCCAGCAGCCCGCGGGCATCCAGCTTGCCGAACCCCGCCATCAGCGCGGCATAGCGCACGGCATAGACATCGCTGGTCAGCACGAAATAGGGCAGTCTGTCGAAGGCATAGATGTCCGAGGTTTCATGCCCGAGGAAGCAATAGGGGATCTCGGTCCCCTCGGCCACCAGCTTGCCCGCCCGCCCGGTGAACGGCCCGCTCCAGGTGATATCCCACAGCGGTTCTTCCGACATGACCACGATCTTCGGCGCCCCGGCCTTTTCCAGCAGCGGCCGCAGCGTGGCCGCATTTTCCCGCAGGTCGATGTTGAAGCCGGTCAGGATCACATCGGCCGCCGCCGGATCTGCGGTCCAGTCAAGCTTGTCACCGATCAGGCTGCGGATCGGCGCATAGCTCAGCGGCGTGCGATGCGAATGCCGCCCCAGCAGGCAGACCGCCGGCACCGCCCCGCGCAGCAGCATCGGCGCGACCGGCCCGGCCTGGCGGGTTGCATGGGCCAGGACAGCATCGAAATGCGCGCCCAGCGGGCTGTCCGGGTCCAGCGCCGCCCGCGCCTGCGTCACCGCCCGGCCCAGCGGCGTATCGCCCGCAAGACGGCGCAGGGTGATTTCGGGGCGCAGCAGCAGCGCACTGGCGCAACTGCGCAGCAGCAGCATTTCTTCAAGCGCGCCGTCCTGCCCGACGATCACATCCAGCAGATCGGCCTCCTCGCCTTCTGCAACCGAGGTCAGATCGCCGGCATGGGCCAGAAGCCGTTCCTGCACATCGCTGACAAAGCCCTGCGGCCCGTACAGGATCCAGATCTGGCGCATGGCATGGCGCATCTGCGCCAGCCGGGCCGGATCGGCGGCAATGGCAGCCAGCCGGTCCGGCAGGGCCTTCACGTCCTCGGGCGTCTCGGTGCAGAACACCGCGGCCAGATCCCACAGCCGGCGGTCGCCCGGCGGCGCCCAACTGTCGGCCAGAATGACCGGAATGGCCCCTGCCCCGATGGATTCCCACAGCCGGATCGAATTCGGCCCCGACCCGCCAGGGCAAAGCGAGAAGGTCGAGTTCAGCAGCGAGTCGCGGAATTCATCCGAGGCCGAGCGATCCACCAGCGTGGCGGTATCGCCTTCCTTGGCCTTGCCATAGACCTGATGGTCATAGACCACCTTCTGGTAATGCCAGCCGTCGCGCCCGATCACCAGGCCGCGGCTGTCCTCTGCCAGAAAATCCAGAATCCAGTTGCGGGCCTGGGTGATGTAATACTGGTTGGCCCGCGCCCCGATGAACGAAAACAGATGCGGCCGGGCCACGCCATCGGCATCGGCCCCGGCCTCGGGCAGCGCCTCGACCACCTGAACCGGATAAAGCGGGAAGGGATGCAGCCGCAGATCGACGGCATCGGTGGTTGCCGCCGCATCTTCGGGGGTGGCATGGGACCAGAAGACATCCGCAATCCCCGCCTGGCGGAACAGGTCAAGATAGCGGCGCGCATGGATATGCTGACAGACCGTGACCTTGGGCACACCCGCGGGCAACAGCGCGCAGAACTGTTCGAACCGGTCCAGATGCAGGTCGCGGTCCTTGGCCTTGTTCTGCAGCTTGTCGATCAGGGTGGCCCAGGGATAGGCGACATACAGCGCGCCCTTGGGCGACAGCCGGCTGCCCTCCTGCATCCGCCGGAAGGCATGCTGTTCGGTGATCGCCGGAAACTGCCAGTCGGCATCCAGCGCGATCAGGCCGGGCTTGCGCAGCACCAGCGGCGCGATATCGGGGAATTCTGGCCCCCGGGTATCGACGCGGGCATGGCTGATCGTCTGGCCTTCGGCCAGGGTCTTTTCGGGCAGCGCCTTGCGCTTGGCCCAGGGCGCGGCCGAACCGAACACCGCCTGATGGCGGTGGCGGGCAAAGGCATCGACGGTTTCCTCGTAGATCATGAAGGTGCTGCCGCGCAGCGCCTTGATCCGCCGCCGCTGCACCGGCGCCGCGGCGCAAAGCTTTTCAAAGGCGGCCCGGCGCGCCTCGCCCGGCACAAGCCCGTTGATCTCGCCCAGATATTTGCCCCGCTGGCTGGCCGACAACTGCCCCTCGGTGATGCGGAACCCCCCCAGCGGGAAGGTGACCTGCGCAAAACCCGCCTTGGCCGCCATCAGACGCCACAGGTTCCAGTCACCCGCCAGTTTCATGGTGGCAATGGTGTGCCTGGGATTGACGGCCGCCCACAGCCATTTGCGGAAGAACGTGCCTTCCTGCTGCAGATAATCCCAATGTGCGCCGTCGCAGATCCCCTCGCGCAGGGCCGGGGTGGGAATCGGCCGGTCATAGGACACCGAGATCATGTCGTCGCGCAGGATGCAGACCGCGCCCCCGAACCACGACAGTTGCGCCGATGTGAACTGCCGCCCCAGCGCCGAGGCCATGGCCAGCGATCCCGGCATCAGGATATCGTCGGCATTGATCCAGGTCATGAACGAATCCGCATGGGCATCGACGGCCGTGAACCCCTTCAGCAGCGCATCATACATGCCTGTATCGGGCTCTGACGTATAGGAAAACCGGATGCCGTGGCACTGGCGCGGCACGCTGCCGTTGCGCAGGCGCTGCTTCCACTCTTCCAGCCGCTCTATCGTGCCGTCTGTCGAGCCGCCGTCCTGAACATGGTAACGGATTTTCACATCTCCGGCCTGGGAGATGACACTGAGAATGGTCCGGTCAATCGTTTCCACCGCGTTCATGCAGGGGGTTACGACATAGACAATGTTCATCATTCTGAAACCAATGGTTGGGATGCTGAGGGCAAGCAGGCAGATACTTACCTGCAAATCAATATGCCGCAACCATCTATGCAGTCGACACGCCGCAGTGCAGCACAAAAATGTGGCATCTGCGGCGGAATTCGGCTTGCGGTCAAGGCTTGGCGGTTGCCCTACCGAAATCCCCTTGTTATGCCTTGGCGGTGCTATGCGCCACACAGCCCTGACAGCATCGCGTCGGGCGCGTGGGAACCTTGTGCGACACGGCGCCGTATAGTGTTTTTATGCTTAGAAAGCTGACGAGCATCTGGGATTTGACATGACAAAAAAAGCCTTGATCACGGGCATCACGGGACAAGATGGCTCCTATCTTGCTGAATTCCTTCTGGAAAAGGGCTATGAGGTTCACGGCATCAAACGCCGCGCCTCGCTGTTCAACACCCAGCGGGTGGACCATATCTATCAGGATCCGCATATCGACAATGCCCGCTTCAAGCTGCATTACGGCGATCTGACCGACAGTTCGAACCTGACGCGCATCCTGCGGGAAGTAGAGCCGGATGAGGTATACAACCTCGGCGCGCAATCCCACGTCGCCGTCAGCTTTGAAGCCCCCGAATATACCGCTGATGTCGATGGCATGGGCACCCTGCGCCTGCTGGAAGCGATCCGCTTTCTGGGGCTGGAACAGAAGACGCGCTTCTATCAGGCCTCGACCTCGGAACTTTACGGTCTGGTGCAGGAAATCCCGCAGCGCGAAACCACGCCCTTCTATCCGCGCAGCCCCTATGCCGTGGCCAAGATGTATGCCTACTGGATCTGCGTGAACTATCGCGAGGCCTATGGGATCTATGCCTGCAACGGCATCCTGTTCAACCACGAATCCCCGCGCCGCGGCGAAACCTTCGTGACGCGCAAGATCACCCGCGGTCTGGCCAACATCGCGCAGGGGCTGGAAGGCTGCCTGTATATGGGCAACATCGACTCGCTGCGCGACTGGGGCCACGCCAAGGATTATGTGCGGATGCAGTGGATGATGCTGCAGCAGGAGGCGGCCGAGGATTTCGTGATCGCCACCGGCGTGCAGTATTCGGTGCGGGAATTCATCGCATGGTCGGCGGCCGAACTGGGCCTGACGCTGGAATTCACCGGCACCGGCGTCGATGAGATCGCCACCATCACCGCCGTCACCGGCGACAAGGCCCCGGCGCTGAAACCCGGCGATGTGATCATGCGCATCGACCCGCGCTATTTCCGCCCCGCCGAGGTGGAAACCCTGCTGGGCGATCCGACCAAGGCCAAGGAAAAGCTGGGCTGGGTGCCGGAAATCACCGCGCAGGAAATGTGCGCCGAAATGGTTGCCGCAGATCTCAAGGTCGCCCAGCGTCATGCCCTGCTGAAAAAGCACGGCTTCGACATGCCCGTCTCGCTGGAAAACGGCTGACGGCGCCCATGCCGGCAGGCCGGAAACGGCCTGCCGACGCATGCGGAGAGGAGAACCCCGGATGAGGCATGCAGCGCCGGACAAGTCACTTGTGTTCATTCCCGTCCCGAAACCCGCAGACCTGCCGCACCGGCCGGGGTTTTCTGATCACCACAGCATCAGGCGCCCGGCCTGCGTTCATGGCATTTCCACCGGCTTCGCGGCGCCAGCGCCGGGAAGGACGACCCGGGCGCCACACCGCCGAACAGGCCCAATCCCTTTCCGCTTCCGGCCCCGCGTGACAATTTCTGCGCGGGGATCACAGCCGGCCGTCGCAGGGCGCAATCGCGCCATGACAGGCCTGGCCGCGCCACGCGCCAGGTATCGGGATCTGTATCCCCCGGGACGCGGCCTGCCCGACGATGTAAAAAAACGATTTGAAGAAATGCGTCCCCCGGCGCAAAACAACCTGGCCGCGACCGCTACGCAAGGAAAGTGAACCGATGTCCGACAGCAAACCCACACGCATCTATATTGCCGGTCATCGTGGCATGGTGGGCGGTGCGATCCTGCGTCGCCTGCAGGCCCGCAAGGATGCGGGCGAGGCGCTTGACCTGATCACCCGCACCCATGCCGAGCTGGATCTGACCAGCCAGGCGATGGTGCGCGATTTCATGCAGGCCGAAAAGCCCGATGTGGTCATTCTGGCCGCCGCAAAGGTGGGCGGGATCCATGCCAACAACACCTTTCCGGCCGATTTCATCTATGAAAACCTGATGATCGAATGCAACGTGATCCATCAGGCCTTTGCCGCCGGGGTCACGCGGCTTTTGCAGCTCGGGTCAAGCTGCATCTATCCCAAGGCGGTGCCGCAGCCGATGCGCGAGGATGCGCTGCTGACCGGCACGCTGGAATCCACCAACGAACCCTATGCCGTGGCCAAGATCGCCGGCATCAAGCTGTGCGAAAGCTACAACCGCCAGCATGGCACCGATTACCGGTCTGTCATGCCGACCAACCTGTACGGGCCGGGCGACAATTTCCACCCGACCAACAGCCATGTGCTGCCCGCGCTGATCCGCCGCTTCCACGAGGCGGTGCAGAACGGCACCGAAGAAGTGGTGATCTGGGGCACCGGCACGCCGATGCGCGAATTCCTGCATGTCGATGACATGGCCGAGGCCTCGCTTTTCGTGCTGGATCTGCCGAAGGATGTCTATGAGGCCAATACCGAACCGATGCTGAGCCATATCAACGTGGGCACCGGCAGCGATGTCACCATCGGCGATCTGGCCCGGATGGTGGCAGAGGTGACCGGCTTCAAGGGCCGTGTCGGCTTTGACGCCACCAAACCCGATGGCACCATGCGCAAGCTGATGGATGTCTCGCGCCTGGCCAATATGGGCTGGCGTGCGCAGATCGGGCTGAAAGAGGGGCTGGCAGAGACCTATGACTGGTTCAGGGCCTCTGCCGATCTGCGGATGTAACCATGAAGGTTCTGGTCCTGGGCTACAGTGTCACCGCAGAGGGGCCGGGCTATGTCGAGATTGCCGCCGACAGCCTGCCCCCCGGAAGCGGGATCGAGATCGTCAAGATCGGTCTGGCCGGCGTGCAGCCCTATCATGCCCGCCACCTGTTTCCGTCGATCCTGCGCGACACGCAGCCCGATGCCGTCGTGCTGGACCAGTCAACCCCCGCCTACCGGACGCTGTTGCGGGACCGCGAGGAATATTTCCGCACGCTGGATTTCCTGCTGCGCCTGTGTCTGGATCGGGGGCTGAAATTCGGCTTTCTTGATCTGCCGCGCACCGATTTCGAATTTCCGGGCGACTGGGTATCGGAGTATCATCGCGCCATCGCCGATCGTGCGCAGGTGCCGCGGGTCTTTGTCGAACGCCGCCCCGGGATGCTGCGCGACGAGGTGCATCCGACCGATGCCGGGCGCCGCACCTTCGCCGATGCCCTGCTGTCGCTGCTGCCCGATCTGGCGCCGCTGCGCCTTGATCCCGCCAGCCTGCGCCCGACGCCGGGCTATGACGCGCTGTTCGCCGCCGATTTCGTGCCCGCCCATCTGCCCCGCATGTCGCTGATCCGCGGCGGCTATCGGCAGGACATGGTCTATATCGCCGAAGGCCGGGCGCTGACGCTGGATCTGCAGACCCCGCGGGTGATCCGCGGTTTCGCCGCCCTGATGGGGCCGCGGGTGGGGCTGTTCGAAATCGGCATAAACGGCACGACCCTTACGCATCAGATGTATAACGAGTTCTGCTACTATCAGCGGCTTGGCGCCGTGCTGTTTGGCAATATCAATGCCAACCAGCGCTATACGACCCGCTGGATCACCTACAAACAGCTTCCGGGCCTGCCCGATATCGCGCTGCGCAAGGGCGAGCCCGACCCCGGCCCCCGCCTGGGTGCCCTTGGCTGCCTGTTCGTCGAAAGCTGACCGTCATCAAAAGGAACGCAAGATGAAGATCCTGGTCCTGGGCTTCAGTGTCACCGCCGAACGGCCGGGTTATGTGGAAATCGCCACGCCCGAACTGGACAAACGCTTTGATGCCAGGATCACCAAGATCGGGCTCGGCGGGCTGCAGCCCTATCATGCCCGCTATCTGTTTGCCGAACAGGTCAAGACCCATGACCCCGATGTTCTGGTGCTGGATCACGCGACCCCGGCCTTCCGCAACTTCTACAAGGACAGGGACGATTATCGCAAAAGCCTGCTCAGCACGCTGCGCGAATGTCATATCCGGTCGGTGCGGGTGGTGATGATCGACTTTCCACGCACCGATGTCGATTATGCCGATGACTGGGTCAGCGCGCTGCATACCGACCTGGCCGCCACGCTGGGCATTCCTTATCAGCGGGTCGAACTGACGCGCGGCATCCTGCGCGACGAGGTTCACCCCACCGAGCTTGGGCGCCAGCATTATGCAGAGGTGCTGATCGACTGTGTGGGCCGCGCCCGGCGGATCGAGGTGCCACCGGATTTCTTTGCCGGCACGCCGCGTTACGGATCGGTCCGGGTCTGTGATCTGGTCGACACCGAGGGGCGGCTGACGCGCATCGACCGGGGCGGGTTCGTGGCCGATCTGGTGCGCATCGCCGCGAACGAAACGCTGGATATCCCGCTGGGCCAGACGCTGGCGGTTTGCGGCTTTACCGCGCTGATGGGGCCCACCACCGGCACGCTGAAGATTGCCGCGGCCGATCTGGAACGCCAGCAGGTTTCCTACGACCAGTTCTGTTATTATGAACGACTGGGCGCCTTTCTGTTCAAGCAGGCCGGGGCTGCGATCCCCTGCACGGCCGTGCGGCTGACGCAGACGGATGAAATTCCTTCGGTTGCCCTGCTGAAAGGCGAAAAGAATACCGGGCCGCGCGTCGGGGCTGTCGGCCATATCTTCACAGAGTCCTGAGGCGGACGGAGGCGGGGTTTTCCATGAAGTTTCTTGTGTTTGGGTTCAGTGTGACGGCAGAGACGCCCGGCTATGTCGAACGCTGCGTCGAGCTTTGCCAGAGCCGCCACCCCGATTATGAAATCGTCAAGGTCGGGATCGGCGGGCTGCAGCCCAACCACGCCCGCCACCTGATTGCCGATGTCATCGCGCGCCACCGGCCCGATGCGCTGGTGCTTGAATTTTCAACCGCTGCCTACCGGCTGCAGGAACCCAGCCCGTTCCGCCGCAGGGACCAGATCGCGACGATTTCCAGCGTGTTCCGCCTGTGCAAGGAAAATGACATGCGTTGCGGCATCCTGGATCTGCCGCTGAGCGGGCTGAACCCGGATGCCGATTGGGTCGACGAGGTGAACCAGACGCTTTGCCTGCGCCATCGCGTGCCGCGCCGCAAGCGCGACCTGCTGCCCGAAACCGTCTGGGACAATGTGCATCCCAACGATCTGGGCAAGGAACTGTATGCCGAAACCCTGTGCGGGCTGCTGGAAGAGGTTGCGGTTTCCACCCCCGATTTCAGCGCGCTGGACCGGGTGCCGCATTTCGGCGCCTGTTCGGTCGCGGATCTCGACATCAGCGGCGGCTATCTGCGCGAATTCTCGCGCCATGGCTATGTCAGCCCGATGATCGCCGTGCCCGTGGGCGACATGGTGAAGATCAAGCTGCCCAGACCTTTGGCCATCGTGGGCATGATCGTGGGCATCGGCCCGAAAAGTGGCACCATGATCTGGGCCTATGGCGGCCGGCAGGAAGCCATGCCTTGCTATGACGGACATTGCTATTACGAACGGGTCGGCGGGCGCCCGCTGCCCAAGGCCGTGACCGAAGGAATTCTTGTGGCGCAATCCGCCGCCATGCCTACGGTCAAGCTACTGAAGGGCGTTCAGGACACCGGCCCCAGGATCGGCGGCCTGACCCATATTCTGTATGAAGAGTGACCGCCTGGCGGTTTTTTTGACATGACACCGAAATTGCCTTGAACAGGGACACATGACCAATCTCATCCACCCCCTTCTGCTCTGCGGCGGCTCTGGCACCCGGCTCTGGCCCCTGTCACGCAAATCCTATCCCAAGCAATTCGCGCGGATCATGGGCGAGGAAAGCCTGTTCCAGGCGGCAGCCCGGCGGCTGGCCGGGCCTGGCTTCGCCGCGCCGATGGTTGTCACCGGCAATGATTTCCGGTTCATCGTCACCGAACAGCTTGCCGCCTGCGAGATGGCCCCCCGCGCCATCCTGATCGAGCCCGAGGGGCGCAATACCGCCCCCGCCGTGCTGGCCGCGGCGCTGGTGCTGATCGCCCAGGACCCCGGCGCGCTGATGCTGGTGGCGCCCTCTGATCACGTCATCCCCGATTCCGACGCGTTCCGCGCCGCCGTCGCGGCGGCCGCGCCCCGTGCGCTGGCGGGTGATCTGGTGACCTTTGGCATCACCCCCACCCGGCCCGAAACCGGCTATGGGTATCTTGAACTGGCAGCCGGCAGCGATGCCGGCGCCGCCACGCCGCAGACGCTGGCGCGGTTCGTCGAAAAGCCCGATGCCCTGCGCGCCGCCGAAATGGTGGCCGCAGGCCACTATCTGTGGAATGCGGGCATCTTCCTGTTCACCGCCGAAACCCTGGTCGCGGCCTTCCGCGTCCATGCGCCCGAAGTGCTGGCCCCGGTGCAGGCCGCGGTCGAACAGGCCCATGCCGATCTGGGCTTTGTGCGGCTGTCGCCCGTGGCCTGGGATCAGGTGCCCGATATCTCGATCGACTATGCGATCATGGAAAAGGCCGCCAATCTGGCGGTCATGCCCTTTGCCGCCGGCTGGTCTGACCTGGGCGGCTGGGATGCCGTCTGGCAAGAGGCCGGGCCGGATGCCGAGGGCAATGTCTGTTCGTCTCATGCCACGGCGATCGGCTGCAGCGGCACCTTGCTGCGGTCGGAAGCCGACACGCTGGAACTGGTGGGCATCGGCCTGACCGACATCATTGCCGTGGCCACGCCCGATGCCGTGCTGGTCGCGCATAAATCCGACAGCCAGCGGGTCAAGGATGCGGTCGCCGCGCTGAAGGCGCAGGGCCGCCTGCAGGCCACCGCCTTTCCCTTTGATCACCGCCCCTGGGGCTGGTTCGAAAGCCTGGTCATCGGATCGCGCTTTCAGGTGAAGCGGATCGTCGTGCATCCGGGCGCCGCGCTGTCGCTGCAATCGCATCACCACCGGTCGGAACACTGGATCGTGGTCGAGGGCACGGCCCGGGTGACGGTTGATCAGGAGGTCAAGCTGGTGACCGAAAACCAGTCGGTCTACATCCCGCTTGGCGCCGTTCACCGGATGGAAAACCCCGGCAAGGTGCCCATGGTGCTGATCGAGGTGCAGACCGGCAGCTATCTCGGCGAGGATGACATTATCCGCTATGAAGACGTATATGCCAGAGGGCAGGGCGCCAAAGGCTGACCGGGGCATTTGACCACGCTGCAAGGCACATGGAACGAAAGATAGCCTATGACGGATGAGACCCCGCTTCCCCCCGCCGCGGATGCGGTGCCTGTTTTGCGAGTGTTCCTGTGCCCGGGTATCCGGCCGGATCTTCTGGACAGCCCCACTGTGGCAGCCTTTGCCCCCGACAGCGTGACCGAGGCCCTGCAGGCCGGGGGCCAATGTGCCGTGATCTGGCGCGATCCGGCGGCGGCGCTGGCCACGGCGCTGCGCGCGGGCCAGGCGCCCGGTCTGGCGCTGGCGCTCTGGCAGGATACGACGGACAGGCTGCTGGCACTGTTCCGCAAGAACCGTCGCCGGCTTTTGCTGGTGGCCGAAGACCTGCTGGCCCCCGGCGCCCCGGCGCCCGCGCGCGATGCGGCGCTGGCCCGGCTGGGGCTGGGGCCGGGCCCTGCCCCAGCCGGGCAGGATGACATCCTGGCCGATACGCTGGCCGCTCTGGCGATACCCCGGCTTGAGGCGTTGCGCGGCCGGATCGAAGAATTGCGCGCCTCCAGTCTTGCGTCTCTGCCTGCGGCCTTTCCGGCGGAACGGCTGGATGAGGCGGCACAGGCCCTGGCCGAAACCCGCAGCATGATCAGCCTGCACAAGACGCAACTGGAAGAACAGACCGCCAGTCTGACCACGATTCTGGCATCGGCGCAGGACGCGCAGGCGCAGGCCACGGCACGGATCGGCACGCTGGAGCGGCAACTGGCCGATGCGCAAGAGGCGCAGGCCCGTGAACAGGCCCGCAACGATGCCCTGAACCGCGATCTTTCCGGCGCCCGGCAGGAAACTGCCCGCATCA
>Ga0209467_1002621_pt1 | contig 12643 bp, 7 predicted proteins | sample Higcelwee11metaG_FD_187175 | JGI IMG/M metagenome (GOLD analysis project Ga0209467, IMG submission 187175) | Freshwater pond sediment microbial communities from the University of Edinburgh, under environmental carbon perturbations - High... | ecosystem: Environmental > Aquatic > Freshwater > Pond...
CCGCAAAAACTATCACTGATGGGGTTGAAGAGTTGGTGGGAAGAATTCGGCGAATCACTCGGGCATGGACGCATGATAAACTTGCCTGTCCTCCTAAAATTGGCGTAGGGATATGGAAACCTATATGTTAAATATATATGACGATATGCTTATCGCATGCGAAAGAAAGGGGTGGCCCATGAATGCGGCCAAGTCGAATTAACCACGCTTCTTCTCGCCGTCGGGAACGCCATGTCCCCCCCTGCATTGCGTCATGCGGATTGTCCATGCCATGAACTCGACGACAATCCAGCTGGTGGCCAACAACATAGACAGGGCGAAACACCACCTTTCAAGGCCGCATCCCAGATGCACCCACTGCTAACGTGAATGGCTTCGTGCCCGACTTCGCCGTCGTGGACGCGGCGAAGTTCCACGACGCTACCAAGGCGTGGGATCTTTCGCCACGTTCCAGGCCCGGGGGGGGGGCAAGGTCTGCAAAGACTTCTGGCATCTCGCCGAGCTCACTTGGCGGGAAGTGTCTGGGGCGGACGGCCGAAGAATGAAAAGACCAGGTTTGGCGTCGAGACGTTCCTCAAACAGATCAAGCGGACCTTACAGTCGGCCGACTTCCTGGGAAACAACGGCAACGCCGTCCGCCAACAGATATGGACGGCGTCGCTGACATACCTGCTGCTGCGCTACCCAGCCCCGCAGTGGGGGCTGGGCTTCATTTCGATGGCTTCCCTATTCGAACGACAGGGTAACGCTGTGGATCCTTGCCTATGACGATTCCCATTTGGCTTTCCCGTATTTCACCATCGTTATCGTTAAGTAACACATTGAAACGTATGCTCTGCGTTGTTTCTGGATTAATGCCCAGCAATTTGAATGGAATATATGTATAATAACACGTTGCTGTGGCATTAGGATGACCAGCGGAGAATTGCCATGCATTCATGAGTTCTTCAGCGGAAAAGCCTAAAGGCACATCCCCGCAAGATTTCACTTTTTGTCCATTATCAGTCAGCGCCATACCGAATTCGAACTGCCCTTTTTGCCCTGGTATCTGGAAAAGCAATTGAGCACTGTCGCCTTTCCAAAGGTCAGTTCCGGTGAATTTCTGAGCATGAATATCGTCAAACACAACAACTTTCACCATTAACCCGGTTTTTGACTGTGCGAGGAAGACTTGGCCGGAATGATCGGTTTTTCCGCTCCAAAGCTGATGCACAGTTCCTGGTGCATTAGGAACAAGCTGCACGAGCTGTTGTGGCGATTCAATGCGGAAGTGCGGGATCTCTCCAAACTTTTCAAACGGCATCACTTTCACAACAGGAATATGATACGAGAGTACCACCGGATTGAGCCCCGGAGAAGATATCGAAATGTTTAGCTCGTGTTTTCTAGGAGAATTGTCATTGAGTTTAAGCGACGTTGTAAATAATTTTTTTGAGTCCACGGGAACAGTAATATTCGCAGATTCAGGAGAGCAAGTCACTGCATTTGAAGGTAGCGTCCTAATGTCGAAGACCATTGGGTTTTTCGAAGGATTGAAGAGGGCGAACGACAATTTTATCTCTGTGACAATGTCAGTATACACGGCAGGCAACGTAGAGAATGTCGGTTTAAATGTCAATTCACCGTTCTGGCCTGAGAACTTGATGACGGACGGTTGCTTTCCGATTTTGAATAACACATTAGTGTCCTTAATTGCCAACGGCGTTTCGTTCCCGAACAAATCGATAACACAAGCTTTTCCGGTAACACCTGACGCCATGATGATCTGTTCGTCATCATCTGTCCAGTTTGAAAGCAGAAAATCGCCGTTTCGGGCTTTGAAGAGATATGCAAAAACGTTGTACCCTTTGAGGATATCATCCATAAATCTCGCATTTTTAAAATATCCAGTTATCATGTTGTAAACCCCATAGACAGGTTTGGGGTAGTAATCATTTGTAATCATACCAAAAGTATGTTCCGAATAAGTTTCGTCGAACCCATCATTGCGCAGATCATACCAAGTGTATCCAATCGCGCCTTTTGCCCAGCTGTACATAAGCTTGGTGAAAAGTGTCTCGGCCTGAACAAGTTCACCGCCCATTGTCGCCGGAATCGCCGTTTCATTTGGATAGATTGGAACGTTTGGCGCAATCTCGTCTCTAAGTTTTACCAAAGATGCGACGCCGCTAATATATCCGGCAATCCCGCCGTGGAAATGAAACGCCAAAACGTCAAAGTTACCAGAAGCCGCCTCAAGTGTTTTTTTCATATATCCAGGTTCGTTCAAAGAGTCGGAAAGCGATGTTGGTGGAGATGCGAATCCGCCAGTCATGATAGTCATTTCTGGAACGAGCTTTTTGAGCGTTTTATAAGTGTTGCTGAGAAATTTCGCATATTCAGCGGCTGAATAATTGGCGAAAGAAGTCAGGTCGGGTTCGTTCACGACTTCCGTATAGCGGATTTTTTTACCGTAGCGTGCCGCGTAATTCTTCAGAAAGTCATTCCAGGCAGCTGTATCTGGAAGGAAAGAGTCTTCCGCCTTGCCGGGATGCAGTGGTTTCCAGTCTTTGGATTTCGCCCATCTCGGCCCGCCCCCGATTATAGCCTGGTACTCAATATTGTATTTTGCGAATTCATCAAGGACGGTATCCAGCCGGGAGTAATCAGGTTTCCTGCGTTCGGGCTCGCACGCTTCCCAGTAAAGACCGTTGCGCAAGACTTGTATTCCGCAGAGCGCGGCGGCGAGAGCCTCTGGTTCAAGCGAATTTATATTATTAAAAGGATGTGATGTCACCCCGAACAAAAAGCCTTCCGCCCTGCTCTTGTAAGGACCCGATGGCTTCATGTGACAAAAACTCATCTTCTGCGCGACGGGCTGTCCCCCCCCTTTTTCGCTGAATGTGACGTCGATATTATACACCCCGTATTTATCCGGACGCTTGATATTGATTTTCGCCTCATCGCCGGAGGCAATCTCAACCGGAACTTTCCCCGCATCAAAAAACGCTCCATGTTGATCCTTGACCATATATTCAAGCGTGCCATTGACATTTTTGTTCTTCGTGTTTTCAATGCCAAAACAAGGGGTGTTGTCCGAATCGGCTGAAAGCACATGCACTGGATTTCCCGTTTCGAGGACGGTTCTCAGCGTTCGGTCATTGCGGAGCACTTCGGTGGAGATACTACCGATGAAGATATCCTGTGGCCCTTTGTTTTTCTCGAAAAATCCTGAGATTACACCGACAGACAACGGGAAATCCATCTTCCCGTCATCGGTGTTCTTTGTCTTCTTCGCATATTTGCGTGTTGAGGTTTTGTAAATTTTATTTGCATCAGCGCGAAAAGAGAGCGTCTGCCATCCGGTTTTATCCCCCTGGATCGGCAGATCAAAACTGAAGGTCTCTTCCCCAGGTTCTCGTAATTGCACGAATAAGGATTTCACCGCGAAAGCCTGAGGGATATACACCTGAACGCTGAACTCGAGTTCATCGAAATCAGAAACATACAACTTGCGCAATGGCGAAAATTGAAAAAGAGGCTGCATGGTGGTATCGACACTGATTTTTAACGCATCACTGCCATCTGGTGCCGCCGCATAACACAAGTCCTGTTTGCGGAATTCATGCATGTGCAAATAAAAAGTTACATCTTTTTTTGCTGGATCAAATAAATCTTTTTGTATGCCATGATCCTGAACGATGCCGCCAGAAACGAGAAGCGACATAAAAAAATGTTGAATCCACATGTTCTGCCCCTTGGTTAAGTTGATTTTTAACTTTTTGCGCAAATGTTTGATTTGTTATCAGGCGCACCTGGGGAATTAGTGGAATGACTTTCCGAAAAAACTCGCCCCGCATGGCCCGCCTTGAACCAGAATTCATGCCAAAACCTAACACCTAAACGCCGTCCCCGGGACGGCTATGGATTTATTTCGATGGCTTCCCCATTCGAACGACAGGATAACGCGGTGAATCCTTGCCTATGACGATTCCCATTTGGCTTTCCCGTATTTCACCATCGTTATCGTTAAGTAACACATTGAAACGTATGCTCTGCGTTGTTTCTGGATTAATGCCAAGCAACTTGAATGGAATATGTGTATAATAACACGTTGCTGTGGCATTAGGATGACCAGCGGAGAATTGCCATGCATTCATGAATTTTTCCACGGAAAAGCCTTCGGGAACAGCCCAGCAGTATTTATCTTTCTGCCCATTGTCAGTAAGCGACATGCCGAATTCGAACTGGCCTCTTTGTCCTGGTATCTGGAAAAGGAGTTGAACACTGTCGCCTCTCCAAAACTCAGCTCCGATGAATTTCTGTGCATGAATATCGTCAAACACAACAACTTTTACCATTAACCCGGTTTTTGACTGTGCAAGGAAGACTTGGCCGGAAAGATCGGTTTTGCCGTTCCAAAGCTGTTGCACAGTTCCTGGTTCATTCGGAACAAGCTGCTCGAGCTGTTGCCGCGCTTCAATATGGAAGTGTGGGGTCTCTCCAAATTTTTCAAACGGCATCTCTTTCACGAGGGGGACAAGATACGAGAGAACCACCGGATTGAGTTCCGGAGAAGAAATCGAAATGTTTAGTTCGTGTTTCCCTGGAGAATTGTCATTGAGGTTAAGCGTCGTTGTAAAAAGCCTCTTTGAGCCTTCGGGAACAGTAATATTCGCCGACGCGGGTGAGCAAGTCATAGCATTTGAGGGGAGAGTCTTAAAGTCAAAGACAATGGGATTTTTCGACGGATTGACGAGTTTGAACGTAAACGCTGTTTCTGTGGCGATGTCCGTATTCACTGCAGACAGCGCAGTGAATATCGGTTTAAATGCCAGTTCGCCGTTCTGGCCGGAGAATTTGATGACGGACGGTTGTTTCCCGATTTTGAATAAAACATTAGCGTCCTTAACCGGCAACGGTGTTTCGTTTCCGAACAAATCGACAACATAAGCATTGCCGGTGACTCCTGACGCCATGATGATCTGTTCTTCATCATTTGTCCAGTTTGAGAGCAGGCAATCGCCGTTTCGAGCTTTGAAGAGATATGCGAAAACGTCGTCCGCTTTGAGCTTCTCCCCTATGAAATCAGCATTTTTAAAATATCCGGTTATCATGTTGTAAACCCCGTAGACCGGTTTCGGGTAATAATTCTTTGTAATCAATCCGAAATTAGTCTCGTTGTACGTTTCATCGTACCCATCATTGCGAAGGTCGTACCATGTGTACCCAATCGCACCTTTCGCCCAACTGTACATCAGTTTTGTGAAGAGGGTTTCCGCCTGAGTGAGTTCACTCACTTCCGTCGACGATACTGCTGTTTCATTGGGATAGATTGGCACTCCAGGGGCAAGCTCGTCTCTGAGTTTCACCAATGCCGCGACGTGGGGAATATATGTGCCAATCTTGCCATGGAAATGATACGCCAGAACATCAAAACTGCCGGGCGCCGCTTCAAGCACTTTTCTCATATAGTTTGGTTCGTTCATAACGGTGGGGACAAACGCCCCGCAAGAAGGATTTGCGAATCCCCCCGTCATAATGGTCATCTCAGGGGCGAGCACCTTGAGCGTTTTGTAGGTGTAGCGGAGGAATTGCACATATTCCGCGGCTGAATAATTGGCGAACGAGCTCAAATCTGGTTCGTTCACAACTTCCGTGTAGCGGATTTTTTTGCCGTAGCGCTCCGCATAACCTCTCAGGTAGTCATTCCATACCCCGGAATCCGGAATAAAATTTCTTCCCGGATTATCGGGATGCAATGGTTTCCAGTCTTTGGGTTTCGCCCAAAGAGGATTATCGGTACCGATTATAGGCTGGTACTCAATGTTGTATTTGGCGAATTCATCAAGGACGGCATCCAGCCGGGAGTAATCAGGTTTACCGCGTTGGGGCTCGCAGCTTGGCCAGTAAAGGCAGTTGCGCAAAACTTGTATCCCGCAGAGCGCCGCGGCGAGAGCCTCGGGTTCAATCGAAGTCAAATGACAAAAAGGATGCGATGTCACACCGAACAAAAAGCCTTCCGCCCTGCTCTTGTAAGGACCCGACGGCTTCATGTGACAAAAACTCATCTTCTGCGCGACGGGCTGCCCCCCCCCTTCTTCGCTGAATGTGACGTCGATATTATACACCCCGTATTTATCCGGACGCTTGATGTTGATTTCCGCCTCTTCGCCGGAGGCAATCTCGACCGGTACCTTATTCCCATCAGATAATGCTCCATATTGATCCTTGACCACATATTCGAGCGTGCCGTTGACTATTTTATTCTTCGTGTTTTCAATGCGAAAATAGGGGCTGTTGTTCGAATCGGCTGAAAGCACATGTACTGGATTTCCCGTTTCGAGGACGGGTCTCAGCGTCCGGTCATTGCGGAGCACTTCGGTGGAGATCCTACCGATGAAGATATCCTGTTGCCCTTTGTTTTTCTCGAAAAATCCTGAGATTACACCGACAGACAACGGGAAATCCATCTTCCCGTCATCGGTGTTCTTTGTCTTCTTCGCATATTTGCGTGTTGAGGTTTTGTAAATTTTATTTGCATCAGCGCGGAAAGAAAGCGTCTGCCATCCGGTTTTATCCCCCTGGATCGGCAGATCAAAACTGAAGGTTTCTTCCCCAGGTTCACGTAATTGCACGGATAAGGATTTCACCGCGAAAGCCTGAGGGATATACACCTGAACGTTAAACACGAGTTCATCGAAATCTGAAATATACAACTTATGCAGAGGCGAAAATTGGAAAAGAGGCTGCGTGGCGGTATCGACACTGATTTTTAGCGCATCACTGCCATCTGGCGCCGTCGCATAACACAAGTTCTGTTTACGGAATTCGTTCATGTGCAAATAAAAATTTACATCTTTTTTTATTGGATCAAATAAATCTTTTTGTATGCCATGATCCTGAACGATGCCGCAAGAAACGAGAAGCGCCATAAAAAAATGTTGAATCCACATGCTTTACTCCTTGATTAAGTCAAATTTTAACTTTTCGCTCAAATGTTTGATTTGTTAATAGGGTTTAGAACGTGACATAGTTCCCATCGGCATTCCAAAATCCTTTTGGCTTCAGGGGCGTGAATTTTAGGGAAAACATCTTTGTGGTCACTGCATGTCCATCCACAAATCCAAGGACTGTCCGTCCACCATGTGCATCCATCAAATTTGCATGCGCTAGTGCATTATGGAAAAAGTAAATTCTTGTCTGGGTTGTTCCATAACCAGGGTAGTATGAATCCCCAGTAATATATACATCCGCTGGAGATTTCGCCCGTTCCATGTCCATATATTCACCAATGTATTTACCGGATGCATCGTAGTAATCACAAGACGTAGAGGCGGGATCGGTGATGAAAATATTCCCTATATTGTGCTTAAAATCTGCATCATAAAGTGACGCCTTAAGTACGCCGTAAATACCACACCATTCCATTGTTTTTGTTGCGCCCGGAGGGGTGTATCCAGGCAGGTATTTGCGCGGCATGCCGGATGTGCTACAAACCATAACCGACCAGGGCACGTAATTGAGTTTCTCCATACTGTTGCCTGATAAAATTACGCCATATGAATTACCCGTATGGTTTCTAGTCATAACATATCTATAGTCATTTGCGTACATCATAAAACCACCAAGCAGCAACTGCTTATGGTTATCGACACAGGCAATAGCATTACTCATATCCTTTGCTTTTTTCAAACTAGGTAATAGCAGTGCCGCAAGAATCGCCATGATCGCAATCGTCACAAGGAGCTCGACTAATGTAAACCCCTTGCGCCACAACGAGTCGTGACGCATTGAGCTTTCGTCGTCGGTTAAGCCGCACATGCTGTTTTCTCTCACACGGCGTTGCCCCCGTTCTGCTTTGTGCGGCATTTGCCAACCGCTTGGCTTTTTTTGTGCTTTTGGGGTTTTCATCGCTATCCCTTCTCACTGCCGTTAAGATTTTCTCTATTGTTGCACCAGGCAGCTGATGACTGGCGTTTCAAGCAATCCGCAGGCAACTAGCTGTTTGCTGTCGTATTCACATGCCCTGAACTTCGTCGGGCTCGCCACTTCCGGATATTTCCCAGCGTAAAATGGCCCCAGGGCATTGCGTCGATGTCCGTATACTTTGATTTTTAAAGTGTTACGCCCGTTAACCAGCATCGGCGTAAGCTCAAGCCGATATGGCGGCCATGGCAAAAGCCTTTCATCGCTTCCATTCACGCTGATTCCTAGCGCCACGCCAGACCATTTCGGAAAATCGATAAATAACCGACCAGAACAATATTCAACTTGCGCTATATAACTCAAATTACCGGCATAATGAGGCAACCCCTGTTCACACCAATCACCCGGAACTAGCGTTTTCGGCAAATCGTTTAGTGCGCCATCTGGAGTCACGCCGAAATCACCAAACAGAAAAATGGCTTCTAGCCCTGGAAAAAAACGACTATAGGATGTATAGATTATGAGCTCATTTTTACCTGTTGCCAACTGCGCCAGCGGCAATTTAATCTTGCGAATGGCCGGGTCGCACCAGTATCCTTCATCTTCCTTTGGCACGTTACATCCATTGAGGTATATCTTCCAGCTTAATGGGTTCTCTATGCCGAGGGAAAGCGTTGAAGGAATTTTTTCACAAGTAAACTCATAGCGAAGTTTTACTTCTACGTTTTTCCCTGAGTTGTCTTCGCCGCTGTCGTACCACGGTTGTAACATTCCGCCGCTGCGCCTGGCAATATTCAGGTGCTGCTCCCGTATAATATCGTCAACTTGCAGGAATGTTTTTCTCGGGTAGAACATTGACCCGTCTAGCGAATATTCCGGGTTGTCGAGGACAAAGCAATTTTCCTCGTCAAGATCGAATTTGAAGTTTTTCTGAAACGGGACTTCTACCAGGAGTTCTTGCCCCGCGAACGCTGGTTCAATGTTATTGGATATGTTCTCGCCGCAAGCGACGAAAAGACGGGAGGCTAGGCGACGGAAAGAAGTGTCGAACCTTCGTTTGCCGCCCACATAGGATGAATTGACTTTCATTATCCGGTCAGCCGAAAGATCAACTTCATAGACTTCAAATTCTTCCGGTAGTTTCCAGTCAACGCTCACCTTGGGATATTCCAATTCACGGTCGACGACCCTCGGCGCATTGTGCTCATCGGCGATAAACATCATGGACGTGTTGCAGATGAAGAGCGTTGAGAAATCTTTCGCCTGGTGAAGATTGTGAAGCAGAGGCTCTATTTCTTCTCCGGATGCAGTGATCGATATATGCCTGGCCGCCTCGGACACCGTTTGAGAAAGCGTTGAGAGCATCGCCGGGATGAATGATCTATATGCATCTGTCGCTTCAACGCTTTTCACGCCATTGACATATGATGGAGGCGCCCCAATGTAGCATACCTGTCCTCCATTCGCCGCGAATTCGGACAATAAGCGAAGGGTGCTCGTCCGGATGGTGCGCAACTCGGGAATTATCACCGACCGGTATCTCGCCTCGCCAACGCGGAATTTTTCCCCTTCCACCGCCCCATGCCGCGACATCATATCTTCATCGCCATAATCAAAATCGATATTATTCTTCAAAAGCTCTTTGCGGATATAGCTCAGACGTCCGTTTTCGTTTAGTTTCTCGTTGCCGGTATGAACAAAATGGCCATTCATGTTGATGCGTTCTTCTTTGCCGTAACAATCCAAAGGACGGTAAAACCAGAGAGATTCCACCGGGTGGATGACTAAAACTTCACGCACTTCCTCGCCAAATGAAAGCGCGGCAAATATCCTCGCAAAATAATCTTCAACAACATGATATTGCTCCCACCATGGCGAATGAGCCGAAATACTTGCCGGATAATCCCGTTTCGATTCGCCCCCCATGGAATACCAGACCAAGTGGTGGCAACGAAGGTTAATCCCAAGCGCCGCCTGCCAGTCGCCAACGGCCTTATGACCTTCGAAGGGAAAATCCCATCCAGTGCAGCCGTACAATTCAGTCAAGCGGCTCTCTCTTCCAAGCTGATGCGCCACGGAAGAACATTGTTTGGCGGCGTCGAAAATGTTCCATCTTTCCGTAAGCACGTCAATTCCAGGGATCTGCATGTATTCATAAAAGCGCATGGCGGAACCAACACACTGCATTTGCGAAAGCAAATTGTCTTCACCCAAAACATGGCCGGTGAACTTCAGCCCGTGAGCTTCGCACCAGTCCCCGATTTGCTTTGAAAAGGCATTTACAAAAAGTCCGGTAATAAGATTATAGAAATCAAGTCTTACTTTTGATGTTTTGTTTTCATTGAACTCAAAGAATAGTTCAGGCAAACGCTGGACAATATTATATCCAAATTTCGTCTGGAATTCTTCGGGCAGCGCATCCGTCCAAACCTGTTTGTATAGAAATGTGTTGTAGTTAGGCTCATCCGTGAAGATGCCGGGCACGGTGGCTCCGAATTCTTCTTCTATCTTTTCCGCATATTTGTCATGGGTTGAGCGGATGAACTCCGCCACGGCGGCTGGATTCATTGTGTCAATGTATGGAGATTCATTATTGCTGTTGGATGGGGGCGCTGTTTTTACGATAAAACGAATGAATTTCTCGCCCTCACGCAAGACGTCGCCATGCTTGAGCCATCGAAAACTCGTTGCGGCGTCATTGGAAAAATAAATGGCGAACCACGCAAGGTCGCTGGCCGCATATTTTGTGGTATCTGAAAGTTCATAATCAAGGCCACGCATGGCATAGTCGTTATTTTTTGTCACCATGCCGCCTGCCGTTCCAGATGGCCAGCGGTCTTCGTCATACAGCCAGGCGTGCATTCCAAGTTTTTTCGCTTCGTCAATGCAGGCCCTTATGCATTCAATCCATCCATCTCCAAGATATGGCGTTTTCAACCCGAAACGCGAATGCATGAAAAAACCGCCAAACCCCATGGCTTTCATCTCGCGAATTTGCCCGCGGAGCCGTTCCGGGGAAAGACGATCATTCCAGGCCCAGAATGGCGCACCGCGATATTCCGCAGGACAATCTTTGATTCTTTTAAGGAAATCTTTCAACATTTTATATCCCTACATTTTTAAGGTGAAGTGGAAATCCCAGTTCGACAAGTTCGGACTGCAGCTTTTTCACGCTCAACGCATATGGCTCAACCGCCTTGTCGATCGACAAAGAGGCGGCAAGGCCGACAACCTGACCCGTCATCGCGGCGGCGGGAATCACACGCATTACTTCCCAGGCGTCACCGGTGGCCGAAACACAGCGTCCAGCCGCCATGATCCCGCCCATGCGATTGGCCGGATAGAGGGAAGCATATGGTATTTCCCATACATAACCCGGCTTGCGCCAATCGGCCACCAGGCCGACGGAATCATTGACAAACGTACCATATTCATTGTCTTTCATCATATGTCCGCCATGGATGGCGTATATTTTTCGATATTGGGGCATTATTGGCAATTTCGCCGGGTAATGAGTATGGCGTTCTGATTTACCAGTTTGGTAAAGATGCGCGAAGCGGGCGCGCAGATATTTCCTGGTAAAAAGTATATGTTCCGAAACCATCTTCCCGGAAATTCCACGATGCGTGGTTTTACTCAATGCGTCAAGGGAAAGTCCTAGCGCCTCGAGTTCATCATCGCCAAGCTGCCCAGTGGGTTTGCCGTCGCCGTAGACTGCGCCGAAGAACATTTCCAAGGCAATGTCCTTGAAGTCCAGTGACCAGAGAGACATGTAGTTTTCGTCATCGGAACAGGGGATGCCGACACGGCGCGCCAGGACGGCGCTACCGCTGGCGTCAATGAACTGATTGGCGCGGATTATGCCACGACCGCTTTCATTTTCAACGATTACGCCAGAAACGCTGTTGCCGGTCACTTCCGCATCGCAGACCAACGTGTCGAGCCAGACGTCAACCTTGGCATCCTGGAGCATTTCGTCTAAAGACAGCACAAACGAGGCAGGAGAAAAAACACTGACGAACCGCTTGCGTTCTGATGCGTTTTTCTCATCCCGCCACGTTTCTGGAATATCTCCAGGTCCATATTCGATGCTTTTGCGGATCATCTCCTCGCAGATGCCAAAAGTTACCTGGTGCCCATTGCCGTCACAGAGCGGCAGAAAGACATTGATCAGCCCGGCGGTTGCTAGACCTCCGAGCAGAACCGTTTTTTCGATCAGAATGGTCTTTTTCCCGGAGCGCGCGGCCTGAATGGCGGCGGAAACTCCAGCGACTCCCCCGCCAATAACAGCTATGTCATATTTTTTTACAAAAGCAATTCTACACGTAGAACTATTCTCGTCCTTTGAGTGACGATCCATGGTCATGGACTGCGATTCGAGTAGGTCTTCAACCTGTCGCATGTTGTTCTTGGGCATTTTTCCATTCCCGTTTTCCGTTTCTTCCTTATTATAGGGATAATATCGTTATTGCGCAGCGCCAGCAAGGCTGCGTAACAAAAAAACAGGGTATTTCTCAGCGACCTGGCCCCGGAAAACCGGAGCCCCAAAAGGGGCGAAACTATGACCGCGGCCCGAGCGCGCTCCCGTCGTTGGCGCTACAATGGGGGAAAGATATCATGAGTAAGGCGAGGTAGCCTTGGAAGGAAAAAACCTCCTTTGTGGGATAGATTGAGACTGGCCGTAACAATCAACAAAGGAGGTAGGAAATGCAGAGGAAAGGTAACGTGATGGCCC
>Ga0209467_1002622_pt1 | contig 12640 bp, 6 predicted proteins | sample Higcelwee11metaG_FD_187175 | JGI IMG/M metagenome (GOLD analysis project Ga0209467, IMG submission 187175) | Freshwater pond sediment microbial communities from the University of Edinburgh, under environmental carbon perturbations - High... | ecosystem: Environmental > Aquatic > Freshwater > Pond...
AACCACTACCAATGTTCCTACGGTAAGTATACCACCTTTTTTGATGGCCTATTCCGAAGGACTTACAAACAGTTTTGTTGTTGACTGGACAAGGGTGAGGAAATGGGCAGGGGCTGATCCTGTAACAGTGGTTGGTACCGAGGAGGCCGGAGGCGGAGTGCCTGCAGGGAATCAGTGGACAGGAGCGCATCCGGTAGATGGCACATCATTCTGGTCAGACCCCTTAAACTGGTCTGAAAATGTTGTACCTGGTACCACTACCAATGTAACTATTCCGGACGTTACAAATGATCCGGTGATTGATGCTGCAGCTTCATGCCGTAGTATTACGATTAATTCCGGAGCAACTCTGACACTTGGAGGCACAACTACCCTTAGTGTCAGCGGAGACTGGACCAATAACGGGGCGTTTTCCCCCTCCGGATCCGGTACTGTGGCATTTAACGGTTCCACACAGAAAATAGGAGGTTCTGCATACCATATCTTCTTTAATTTAGCTATAAACAGTTCCGTATCAGCCACTATGGAAGCAAATGCAGAAATATACGGAGATGTGAATGTGACATCCGGGGTTTTTGACCTGGGAACCTTTACCGTTAACAACTCGCAGCCAGCGGGATTATTATCCGTGTCTGACGACGCCTCACTGAAAATCGGAGGTACGGCCACAATGCCGGCCGGCTACGATACCTACGACTTCGCTGTGCGCAGTACAATTGAATATTCCGGAACAAATCAGGTTGTTGGTGCCGCAACATACGGCAATCTTGTTCTTTCAGGTTCAGGGGCTAAGTCATTTCCTGCCGCCGGTTTGACAGGTATAACAAACCTTTCAATAAAGGGGACGGCAACTGCAACATTGCCAAATGGCTCGACTTCAACTACCGGATCCTTAATTTTAGGAGGAAATGCTGCTCTCACTGGTTCATACGGGAGTACAGCTTCTGCAGCAGTCAATCAGAATAACACATATTTTACCACAGGGTTCTCCGGCATAATCAATCACACAGTCCTTTCTGCGGGTAACTGGGTCGGCGGAACAAGCGCAGACTGGAACATCGCTGCCAACTGGGTAGGAGGGATTCCGGGTGCTTCAACAAATGTTATTATCCCGAATTATGCCGGCTATCAACCGGTAATAAGGCCCAATACACCTGCTGCTGTTTGTAATAATTTAACCGTGGATGCCGGTGCATCGCTTACCATAAATGCAGGTCAGGCGCTGACAGTGGCCGGTGATTTATCGAATTCCGGAACTCTTACAATTGAATCTTCAAGTGTCTATGCAAACGGATCTTTAAGAGTTTTAGGCAGCAGTGCGGGTAATGTTACATATAACCGCGTAATGAATACAAGCAACAACCAATATCATTTCTTTTCTTCTCCTGTAGGGTCCCCGACATTCCCGACATCAGGAACTGTAATGAGATATGATGAACCTCTCGGTGCCTGGGTTGCAACTACAGCCAACTCACCCGGCAGGGGTTACACCCTCCAGAAAGGGATTGGGATGCTGAGCTTCACCGGGCCTCTTGCAGTTTCAGACATAACTGTTCCGGCTACGTCTCCGTATGGGGATGTCATTAACGGTACTGAACCAGATTATAACGGACGTCACTTTGCCGGGGAATCGATAACATATCCCACAGGAAATACCGGCACTGTCAGAAGCCTGACTAACTACGGCGGCGGCGGATGGAACTTGTTGGGCAATCCCTATACCTCAGCGATGAGCGTGGGCGGATTTATATCTGACCCTGCCAACTCCGGCAATTTTGATCCCAACTATGTTGCACTTTACCTTTTTAACGGAAGCTCTTACCGCTATGTCTCCAATCCTATTGGAAACTGGCTTAACGGAACAGCGCTGGATGAGAATTTTATTCAGGCTGGACAGGGATTTTTCGTGCTGGCTATGAATGATTATTCGGAATTTACCTTCAAACGCAGCATGCAGGGACATGACACCGACGTTCTGCTGCTGAAATCCGCTCAAACCGATGACCGCTGGCCCGGACTGGAACTAAAAGTAAGATTTGGCACAAAGGAGAGCTCAACGATCATTGTTTATGAAGATAGCATGACTGCCGGGCTCGATCCGGGTTACGATGTAGGGCAGTTAAGTTCTGCACCGGAGGTGGAGATATACACAACCCTGGCGTTAAAGGATAACGGTGTTAATTTCGCACGTCAGGTACTACCGATATCCGGAGCTGACAAACTGGTTGTTCCGGTTGGCATTGATTCTGAAAAAGGCGGTGAGGTGACCTTCTCTGCCCTAACAGTACCCCTGGGAACATATAAGTTCTGGCTTGAGGACAGATTGACGGGGATCTTCACTGACCTCAGCAGAAGCACCTATAAAGTGACTCTTCCGGCAAAAACTTATGGTACCGGACGCTTTTTCCTGAAAGCGGGGAACAGTATTACAGACGTTGATTTCCCCTCGGAGGATCCGGAAGGAACTGATATTCGCATCTGGACTTCCCTGGACAAGGTGATCATCAAGGGGGCTGTCAGCGAAAGAGCTAATGCGGCTGTCTATGACCTGCAGGGGAATAAGGTTGTAGAAACTCTTCTCACTGACGATGAACTGAATAGAATTGATATGCCAACAGGCTCAAAGGGTGTTTACCTGGTGAGGATAACTGATGGGATCAAGGTGATAACAAAGAAAGTAGCGATCCTCTAATATACTCAACAAGGCTTCAGTCCGGTTCATCACTTAATAGACCTGTTTCGTCATATTTCTTTTGTATTTGTACTGATACTGTTTACATTAGAGGTTCGATCTATGAATCGTTAATGTTCCGGCCTTCAGGATGAATTTCCTGAAAATACCGGCAGGAATTAGGATATAAAGAAATATTTATGAAAACATCAAAATTTTACCGAAGCATGGCTTTCAGAGTCCTGACGTTAATTATTACAAGCCTTCTCACCACTCAGAGCCTTGTTGCCCAGGGCTGGTATGACAATGACTGGTCATATCGCCGGCAGGTAACTGTGCCCAATCCGGGTACAGTTGTTCTTACAGGTTTCCAGGTAAAAATCACCCTGGACAATACCTTTGAATTTCCTAAGGCACTGGCTGACGGCAGCGACATACGTATTACGGCATCAGACGGGACATCATTAATACCTTTCTGGATTGAAGAATGGAATGTTGCGGGAACTACTGCTAGCATCTGGGTTAAAGTGCCAGTCATTGCAACAGTCGGAACGAATGTATATATTTATTACGGGAATCCTTCACCAACGGATCCCGGGTCTGGGGTTCCTGTTGAAGTTCCGCCGGTGGGACCATTTACAAGGGCAGCAGGAAACCCTGTTGTTCCGTCCGGGGCAACGGGGACAAGTCTGCTGGCAGAGAATATCGTTTTTGATCCGGTCACCGGGCATTACTGGATGTGTCTGGCAAATTATTCTCAGTCAGCAATCTCTCTGTGCTATTCTGATACTCCTGCAAATCCAGCATCATGGATCTGGGGTGGTAATGTGATAACCACTTTTACTGCCTTCCATTCAGGCGCTCCCCACCTTGTGCTTAATGAAGGCACCTGGTATCTTTTTTATGCAGACAGGCCCAATATCGAAGTTGCGACTGCCACAAACGTTGCTGGTCCGTACACTATTGTGCCAACCCCTGTGCTGCAACCATCTGCCCCCACGGGCGCGTGGGATTCTTACCGTGTTGATGAACCGTACGTTTTTCAGAGGAATGACGGGAAGTGGATACTGATTTATATGGGCGATGCCGGCAGCATAACAGAACAGATTGGATATGCTGTTGCAGACAACATACTTGGTCCGTATACAACCTATCCGGGCAATCCATGTATTTCGTTTGGCCCTCCCGGGAGCATTGATGCAGGCACTGTTGCGGACCCATGGGTTTATGAATATCATGGGGTGTATTATATTGGATACACTGTCAGTGACACAAAAACCTCTCCGTGGGAAACAGCATTGGTAACAACAGCTGACTGGCTGACATTTACCAAGCACGGATTGATCCTTCCGGCAGCCGGTACCACCAATGATGCTGCCAACAGCTTCAGGGGAGCGCTTACTCGCGTCGGAGACCAATATGTTTTTTCTTATACAAATGACGGGTACAGGATGGCTATTGCCACCCAACCGGTATATATGACCCCGCCAGATATTATTAATAACCCTGACGCTGTTTTTGATTTCTTTGACGGGTTTAGCGGTACTGCCCTGGATATGACGAAGTGGACAATTGCCAATGGTCTGGCCAGTATGGCAACCCTCAGCAATGGGCTGTTAACGCTGACTTCAGTGTCAGGCACAGCCTATATTAGACTTCTCGGCACCTCACTCTTCGGCATGAATTACATAGGTGAGACGCGTGCATCTCATCCCGATCAGGGGACCCAGGACCTGATTGCGGAGTTTGGTTTCTCTGATTTTACCTATTCAACTGTACGAATAGCTGATGACTTTATGCTTGGCACGGCATACTGGCAAAGACAAGCCAAAATTTATCCTGCAACTGACCTTACGAATCCGTTTTATAACATGGCGCAGACCGCTGACAAAGAATGGCACACTTTCAGGGTATATCGCGAAGGCACAAATACCGCAGGGTTTCAGATAGATAACAATCTGGCAGAAACTACTACCGCAAACGTTCCCACAACGGCACTGCCGCCCTTCTTAATGTCATTCGGGACTAATAATGATGTGATTGTTGACTGGACAAGGGTTCGCAAATGGGCGGGCTCGGATCCGGTTATAACAGTTGGGAGTGAAGTGGGTCTGGCCACACAATGGACAGGAGCAGTCAGCAGTACCTGGACAGATGCCGGAAACTGGACTGCAGGAGTACCGGCAGCATGGAGCAGGATAAACATTCAGGGTTCTGCCCATGTACCTGTATTTGCGGGTACAATGAATATTGACCCTGCAGCCAGCCTTGCAATTGAACCGGACGGGGCACTAACCGTCAGCGGTGACCTGGTTAATAATGGGGTGCTGACAATCAGTTCTACACTGGCAACCAGCGGCTCACTCATTGTAACCGGCACCGGCACCGGAATTCTTACGTATAGCAGGCAGCTCCAGCCGGGTCCTGACGCAACACGCAACTGGCACCTGGGGGCAATACCTGTCATGAATAACACTGAAACAAATGCCGGGAAAATAAGTGCAATAAATGAATGGGCTGAAATACCGGGTTCATGGAACCTCATAGATATTATGGCATCATTACCGGGTCGTGGGTACAATTTCAGGCAAACAGAGACCAGTGACGGAGCGATCGCATTTAGAGGTTCGCTGGTGGATGAAGATATAGTTGTTGAAGCATCCTCGCCTTATGCTGACGCAGTAGGGCCGGGTGATAATTATTTTACCAGATCGTATGTTGCAGGAAGGAGTCTGGATAATTTCGGAGGAGGAGGATGGAACCTTCTGGGTAATCCATATACTTCTGCCATAGAGGCTCAGGGTTTCATTGATGCAAACTACAACCACATACCTGCCCAGAGTCAGTTTGACCCCAACTATGTGGCGCTCTACCTTTTTGACGGCACAACACGCCGCTATTATTACCTTGCAGGTTCAACGGGTTGGCCCAACGGAACGGAACTGAATGAGACACATGTTCAGGCAGGTCAGGGATTCTTTGTGCTTGCCATGAATGACTATTCGGAGTTCCGGTTCACCAGGGCAATGCAGGAGCACAGCACTGGCACGCCGATGCTTAAATCGGCCGCCGCTGATGCCCGTTGGCCGGGCCTTCAGCTGAAAGTAAAATCCAGTACAGGTGAAGGTTTTACAACTGTAGTTTATGGCGATGATATGACCCACGGACTGGACCCGGGTTATGACATAGGACTGTTCAGCTCCGGAGAGGCTGTTGAGGTATATACAACCCTGGTGCAGAAAGACAACGGTGTGAACTTTGCACGCCAGGCACTACCCGTATCAGGAGCAGACACTATCATCGTTCCCGTGGGCATCGATTCTGAGAAAGGAGGGGAGGTGACCTTCTCAGCTATCACAGTGCCGTTGGGAAATATGAAATTCTGGCTTGAAGACCGGCTAACAGGTACATTTACGGATCTTTGTGCAAGCAGCTATACGGTTACTCTTCCCGCAAAGACATATGGCACAGGACGCTTCTTCCTGAAATCAGCCGGCAGTATCACAGGCATAGATACTCCGGATGAGGATCCCAATCAGCAGTTCATACGCATATGGACATCGCAGGACAAGGTCATAATCAAAGGCGTTGTAAGTGAAAGTGCCAGGGCAGAGGTGTATGACTTAAAGGGAAATAAGATCCTGGAGACTCTGCTCACCGATGAGGCGCTGAATAGTGTGACATTGCCTTCGGGTTCTCACGGTGTTTACCTGATCATGGTTGCAGACGGGGTGAAGGTTTATACTCAGAAGGTGGTGCTCCGGTAGCCGCCATGAGCGAAGAATCATGTTGTAAGTTACATGCCACTTCGTCCCTATTTCATTGGATTACCCCTCCTGATTTCAGGAGGGGAATTTTTCTATAAATGAAGTCCTATATTTTCATAGTAAAAACATTCAGGCTACTTAAAGAGCATCAGCCCTGGAAGCTGGCGCTGATATTCACTCTGACGCTGCTGCTCGGGGTGATGTCGGGGTTCTCCATAGTGATGCTGATACCCCTGCTGCAACTGTTGAGCATCGGTGCCGGAGCAGAGCCTGAAGGCATTGCCCTGTTTATCAATCGCCTTGCAGAGGGTGCGGGTATAAAGCTTACTATTGGAAGCATCCTTCTGGTTTATACTGTGCTTCTCACGCTCAGCGCTCTTTTACAATACTGGAAATCAATCCTTGATGCACGGTACCAGCAGACATTCATATACTCGCTGCGCCGGAGGCTCTTTCGCAAGATCATCATGGCCGAATGGCAGCTGCTCAACAGCAGAAGCAAGACCAACCATCTCCAGGTGCTGACGCGCGAGGTCCCGAACCTGGCAAACTACTATTATTATTATCTGAGGCTGTTGACGACACTTATAATGACGGCGGCATATACTGTCTATGCATTACTGGTCTCCGCAGGATTCACGCTTATAATTATTGCCGTCGGCCTCCTGCTGTTCATCATCCTGCGGAGATTTCTGTTCAGGTCATTCCGTCTGGGTCAGGGTTATGTCGATTCCTACCACAGGCTGCTGAAGTATATCGACGATTTCTGGCAGACGGTGAAGATAGCCAAGGTGCACAGCTCGGAGGATTTCTATTACAACCGGTTTGATGAGGCCAGCACCTCGTTGCTCAACATGGAATATCGTATGCAGAGGAACTGGTCGCTGCCCCAGCTGATACAACGTATTGCGGGCCTGCTCGTACTGGTTGGTATTGTCTGGTTCGGGTTCAGGTCGGGTGCGGTACCAATGGCATCGTTTGTTATACTGATCCTACTGTTTTCACGGATCTTTCCGCAGATAACCGCTCTGAGCACTGACATGAATATGATTGTTACATATACCGCATCGGTTAAGCTGGTGCTGCAGCTCGATGAAGATCTGCCTGACCTGCGGGACCGGGGGAGTGTTGTTCATGCTCCTGTGGAGCTGAGGAGGGAGATAAAGCTTGAGGAGGTTACCTTTTCGTATCCCGAAGGGGAGAAGCTGTTTGACCGGTTCAGCGCGGCGATCAGGGCACGCTCAATCACTGGAATAGTGGGGCAGTCGGGGCGCGGTAAGACGACCCTTATAGATCTTATTGCAGGACTGCAGAAGCCTGAGAAGGGGAGAATTTTGATTGACGGGATGATGCTGGATGAGGGGCTTTTACCCGGATGGAAAGCGGGCCTTGGTTATCTTCCGCAGGATCCGTTTTTCATTGATGGTACACTGCGTGAGAACCTTGTATGGGACAGCGGCGGCGGGAAAGCCGATGGCAGGCGGGGTGCCGGCGATCAGGTCAGCGACAGCGGGATCGGTGATGAGGAGATCATGACTGTGCTTGAGCAGGTCAACGCAGCACACCTTGTGAAGAGGTTCAGGAAGGGACTGGACGCCTATATAGTGAACTATCATACTGCGTTTTCAGGCGGTGAATGCCAGCGGATGGCGCTGGCGCGCGTCATGCTTCGCCGGCCGTCGGTGCTGCTGCTCGATGAAGCCACCTCCTCGCTTGATATGGAGAACGAGGCCACGGTGATGGAGGTGCTGGCACGACTCAAGGATCAGATAACGATAGTGTTCGTGACGCACCGCGAGTCGGTTGTGAGGTGGTTTGATGAGGTGATAAAGATTTGAAATTTATTGCATTGCCGTTCCGGGTTCGGCCGATCAACTAAAGTTGTACTTTAAAATTTCCTGATATTCTAAATCATTACTTTCGATTATCGTGTTTTCCAGAGGGCGGTTCAGGGCAGAAACATTACTATTTGCGATTACGATCAGCAGGGTACGGGGATAAATGTTACTTCACACCGCGACTGCATAAATAAACAATATTTGATTATATTTGCAGTTTAAATGTAAACCAAAAGATGCAGATTAAAGGTAAATCCAGAGTCAGTTCCTGGGTTGAGGAGCTTCAAAGGCGAGGACGGATTACCTTTTCTCTTCAGGATGCTCTATGTCAGTTTCCTTCATATACAATACCGGCCTTACGAAATGCCCTTACCCGACTGGTGGCAAAGGGCAAAATTGTCTCAGTATGGAAGGGATTCTATGCCATAATACCCATTGAGTACAGCTCCGTTGGCATGATACCGCCTGTATTGTATATAGATAACCTGATGGCATATCTCGGAAGGCCATATTACATCTCGTTGTTCAGTGCTGCAGTATTTTACGGGGCAGCTCATCATCGACCGCAGGAATTCAACGTAATCACATCGTCCGGTTCTCTTCGCGCCTCGGAGAAGAAGGATGTCCGGATAAATTTTAATACAGTCAGAGAAATCAATCCTGATTTTATTCTTAAGAAAAAGACGAGGACCGGATATGTAAACGTTTCATGTCCTGAGCTTACAGCTACTGATCTCGTGAGGTACGAGGGTGAAGCAGGAGGAATGAACCGGGCCGCAACTGTGCTGAATGAGCTGGCAGAGCACCTGCAATTCGGGAAGATGCCGGATTCATTTTTTTCATTTGTGTCTTCTCCGGTGATACGGCGCACAGGCTATCTGCTTGATAAAGTTCTTGACCATTCCGGGCCGGCAGAAGAGCTATACGAACAAATACAGAAGCACAGGTGTTCAATGCGCACTACACCTCTGAAAACGGGTATGCCGGCTCAGGGTTACGTTACTGACAGAAAGTGGGGCATAACAGTCAACACAAATATTGAGATTGACGAGTGATACCTGAATATGCAATAATAGAATGGAGGAATACTGTCCTCTGGGGTGGGCTTGAGCAGGTTGAGCTTGATCTTGTAATCAGCCGTGCACTGACGGAATTGTACAATGATGATTTTCTGTCATCTCGCCTTGCATTCAGGGGAGGAACAGCACTGCACAAGCTGTACCTCAGCCCTCAGCCGCGGTATTCTGAAGACATCGATCTTGTACAGGTTAATCCCGAACCGATAAAAGAGACTGTGAGCCGCATCATCAAAATCCTCTCATTTATTGGTCATCCCACAGTGAATCAGAAAGCAAATAACAATACCCTGGTCTTTCGTTTTGAATCAGAAATACAGCCTGTTGTACCGCTGAAGCTGAAGGTGGAAATAAACTGCAGGGAGCATTTCAGTATTCTCGGATTGACCAAAATCAATTTTGCCGTAGACAATCAGTGGTTTTCCGGTGAATGCCAGGTAACAACCTACAAGCTTGAAGAACTGTTGGGCACAAAGCTCAGAGCATTGTATCAGCGACGCAAAGGGAGGGATTTGTATGACCTGTACAAGGGGTTGTCAGTGGCGAATATTAATGCCGGGAATATCTTGAATTGTTATCATGAGTACATGAAGCGCTCTGCAGGTACACCTCCGTCAAAAAAAGAGTATCAACGAAATATTGAACTGAAGATGCAGGATGAGGATTTCCTGAGTGATATAAATATGTTGCTGCATATTGGTGAACATTATGATCCGAAACAGGCTTATGAGGTTGTGAAGTCCGGATTATTGGACAGGATGTAACGTCCCGGCGCAAAAGAAGGTTGTTATAAATACTATATGGGGAAAAAGATTTATCTGTGCAGTCCGCACATGGGTGGCGGAGAGATGAAGTACGTAAAGGAGGCATTTGACTCCAACTGGGTGGCTCCCCTGGGGCCGAACGTTGATGGTTTCGAGAAGGAGCTCTGCGATGCCACAGGGGCGAAGCACGTTGCTGCGCTCTCTTCGGGGACGGCAGCGATACACCTTTCGCTGATAATGCTTGGTGTGAAGCCGGGCGATTATGTCATAGGGACATCATTCACCTTCTCGGCAACAGTCAACCCGATAGCATACCTGGGGGCGACGCCGGTGCTGGTTGACAGCGAGCCGGAGACATGGAATATGGATCCCGAATTGCTTGAAGAAGCAATTCGCAAGGTTAAAGGAGAAAGGAGAAAGGTTAAAGGTAAGGGGGGAGAGATAAAGGCGATTGTGGTGGCGCATTTATATGGCATGCCGGCGAAGATGAGGGAGATAATGGCTGTGGCGGATAAATACGGGATACCGGTTGTTGAGGATGCTGCTGAGGCGCTGGGGTCGGAGTATATGGGCCGGCGGGTCGGATGCAACAGCAAGTTCGGGATTTTGTCGTTCAACGGCAACAAGATAATCACTACAAGCGGAGGAGGGGCTCTTATATCCGATGACGCAGCGCTGATTGAGAAGGCTCGTTTCCTTGCCACACAGGCACGCGATCCGGCACCGCACTACCAGCACAGCGAGATCGGATACAATTACCGGATGAGCAACGTGGTGGCGGGTGTGGGGCGCGGTCAGCTCGAGGTGCTTGACCTGCGCGTCAGACAGCACCGCGAGATCAACGCCTGGTACCGTGAGTTGCTGAAGGATGTGCCGGGTGTCACCTTCCAGTCGGAGCCTTCCTCCGATTTCCTTTCGAATTTCTGGCTTACATGCATCGTGATTGATCCCGCCGTGGCGGGAACCGACCGCGAGAAGCTTCGCCTTGCGTTTGAGGCGGCCAATATTGAGTCTCGCCCCCTATGGAAACCGATGCACCTGCAGCCTGTCTTCGCCGGGTGTCCCGCCTATGTGAATGGTACCTCGGAGAGGCTGTTTAACAACGGCCTCTGCCTGCCCAGCGGGTCCAATATAGATGAGGATGGGCGACGGCGGATTGCGGAGGTGCTTAAGCAAGAATTTAACGTCTGAAGGTCTAATGTCTGAAGGTCCCTTAGATTTGTCTTATGGGACCACATTCTAATTGTGATTTTTATTAATTCCGTAATTTGCTTAAAAACCAACCGGTATGGGTGAATTATTGAAGGTCATAAGCTCTCAGACTTAACGTCAGATAAAATCCCATACCGGTGTTTTGAACAAGCTTCAAATAGAAATTAAGGCTTTGGGCCTATTATCAGGGACTTGAACGTGTTCAGAACGTGGTTTTTAGTTTTTATAAAGTTAATTAAAAAACAAAAATCATGTTTAAAAACTTCATTGGTATTGATGTCTCTAAAGCCAAGTTCGATCTGGCTTTAATCAAGGACTGTGATAAGGAGAATATAATCCAGGCAGTCTTTGAAAACACTCAAAAGGGAATTAAGGAAATGACCCGATTCCTTGAGAAAGAGTATCAGGTACAATTATCCGATACTATTTTCTGCATGGAGTTCACAGGCATTTATTGTCGCCCTTTAACCATGTTTATGACAGATAAAGAATGTAATGTCTGGTTGGAAATGCCTGTGAACATCATCCGGTCTCTTGGACTGCAGAGAGGCAAGAATGATCGGGTTGATGCACGCCGGATAGCTCTTTATGCTTATAAAAACATAGAGGATGCTAAACTCTGGAAGCCTCAACGTGATGTAATCTTAAAGCTCCGTGATCTGCTGTCACTGCGGGAAAGACTAATCTCTTCCAGAAAGTCCCTGATGGCACCCATAGATGAATTAATTGCTATGGGAGATAAGCAGGGAGCTGCAAGAGTAAAAAGAGGCTGTAAACTGACTCTGTCTTCAATTGATAAAGAAATTGAAATTATAGAAAAGGATCTTGATGATACTATCAAGAATGATCCTCAGTTAAAAGAGCTTTATAATCTCGCTACATCAGTTCCCGGCGTTGGAAAATACACAGCATTGTTCATGATTTGCTATACCAATGAATTTTCCATATATAATAACCCTAAACAACTTGCCTGTTACTGCGGAGTAGCTCCGTTTGAACACTCATCAGGATCCAGCGTAAGGGGGAAAACACGGGTAAGTCATATGGCTAACAAAGTGCTTAAAAGGATGCTCCATATGGGAGCCTTATCAGTTATATCCAGAGACCCTGAGTTGAGTATTTATTATCAAAGAAAAATTGCCCTGGGCAAAAACAAGATGCTTGTCATTAATGCGGTGAGAAACAAAATTATACACAGGTTATGTGCAGTCATAAAACGTGGTTATGAATATCAGCCAGAAAATCTTTTCAAAGAACGTTTGGTTTTATCATAGAAATCTGATGTCTGAAGGTCCAAGGGTCCTGCGGTCCT
>Ga0209467_1002623_pt1 | contig 12636 bp, 19 predicted proteins | sample Higcelwee11metaG_FD_187175 | JGI IMG/M metagenome (GOLD analysis project Ga0209467, IMG submission 187175) | Freshwater pond sediment microbial communities from the University of Edinburgh, under environmental carbon perturbations - High... | ecosystem: Environmental > Aquatic > Freshwater >...
TGCCGAGCTGCGCGCGGGCCGCGCGCCGCGTACGCTGGGGCCGGAGGAAGAAGAGGAATAAGCGACGGTACGTGGTGGTTTGAGGTCATGCTCCGCAGGCCAGGGGGCTTCGCCCCCTGGACCCCCTTGCGCGTGACAGGCGGCCGGGCGGAGGACAGCCATCGAGGCGCTGGCGTTCAGCGGCGACGCGGGCGAGCGCTGCGGGCGGAGGGCCTGGCCTTTGTCTGGCCCGGCGCGCGTTTCCCGGCGCATTGACGCGTGTCTGAGGCGTGGCGGATGGGCTTTCGCAAGTCCGTGTCCGCCCTTGCCGCCACCCCTGATTTGGGCTATGCCCGAAACCCATGCACGAACTCTCCCTCATCGAAAGCATGCTCTCCATCATCCGCGAGGAACGCGAGAAGCACGGCATGACGCGCATCCACCGCATCCGCGTGGTCAACGGCGCGCTGTCCGGCGCGGTGAGCGACGCGCTCTCCTTCGGCTGGGAGTGCCTGACCCAGGAGGGCGACATGCAGGGCGTGGCGCTGGACATCACCGACGCCCCGCTCCAGGTGGTCTGCGGCTCATGCGGCTGGGAGTTCACGCCCGAGGACGTGCACTGCATGGCCTGCCCGGCCTGCGGCGAGATCCTGGGGCACGAGGTCATGAGCGGCAAGGAGCTCTACATCGAGGAAATCGAGGCCGACATCCCGGACTGACGCCGGGGGGCCTTCAGGAGAACCACATGGGCAAGACCGTCACCATCGTGCGCAACGTCATGGAGGCCAACGAGCGCCGCGCCGCGAAGCTCAAGGACTACTTCGCCGCGCGCCGCATCCTCTGCCTGAATCTCATGAGCAGCCCGGGCGCGGGCAAGACCAGCCTGCTGGAGCGCACCCTGGCCGACCTCAAGGGCGAGTTCAAGATGGCCGTCATCGAGGGCGACCTGCAGACCGACAACGACGCGCGGCGCGTGGCCGCCACCGGGGCCCAGGCCGTGCAGGTGAACACCGAGGGCGGCTGCCACCTCGACGGCTCCATGATCGAGGACGCCATCGACGTGCTGGACATGGACGGCCTGGACATCCTGTTCATCGAGAACGTGGGCAACCTGGTGTGCCCGGCGGAGTTCAACCTCGGCGAGGACCACAAGGTCAGCCTGCTCTCGGTTGCCGAGGGCGACGACAAGCCCGAGAAGTACCCGCTGATGTTCCACATCTCCAGCGTCATGCTGCTGAACAAGACCGACCTGCTGCCCTATGTGGACTTCAGCCTGGAGACCGCGAGCGCGCATGCGCGCAAGCTCAACAAGGACATCGCCATCTTCCCCGTGGCCTGCCGCACGGGCGAGGGCCTCACCGCCTGGTACGACTGGCTGCGCGCCGCACGCGCGGCCAAGCGCTAGAGGAGTCCGGCCCATGGAGTCCCCCCGGCCGGCGGTGCTGGTGAGCGCGGCAAACGAGGCCGCGGTGCGCCGCTTCCTGGCCCGCTACGTCAAGCCGGCCTTCGGCATGAAGAAGGCGCAGTGGCGCGTGCGCTACCGCGAGGCCTATTCCCTGGTGGTCCTGTCGCGCCCGTTGCGCGCGCCCGAATCCGCCCAGGCGGCCTACGGCCCCTATGCGCCCTGCGGCGCGCTGGTGCTGGGCTGCCTTGGCGCGGCGATCCCCGGCTCGGGCCGGGCGGCGGCCCTGGCCTGGCTCAAGTCCGCCGGCTTCGGCCCCGTGGTGGAGCTGGCCCTGCCGGAAACCGCCCCGGAGGCCGAGCGCATCGACCTGGGCGCGGAGGTGGTGAACTTCGTCAACAGCCGCTGCCCCTGGCGCAGCGACCCCGTGGACGACATCGACGCCTACCTGGCGACCAGCAACAAGCCTTTCTGGGCCTGACGGGCGATTGACAAGCCCCCTTCCCGGACCTACCTTCCACACGTTTTTCCAAAAATATTCCTGCCGGCTGAGCCCGGCTTGAAGGAGATCATCATGAGCACTGCATGCAAGAGCTGCCCCTCGGCCAGCGCGAACGGGGGCTGCTCCTCGGGCCAAGACCCCAAGAGCTGCGGCGGGAAGCCGAACCCGGACGCCGAGAAGATCGCCAAGACCCTTTCGCGCATCAAGCACAAGATCGTCGTGCTCTCGGGCAAGGGCGGCGTGGGCAAGAGCACGGTTTCGGCCAACATCGCCATGGCCCTGGCCGCCGCCGGCAAGCAGGTGGGCCTGCTGGACGTGGACATCCACGGCCCGAGCATCCCGCGCCTGCTCTCGCTCACCGGCGTCCAGCCGCACATCGAGCCCACGCACATGGAGCCCGTGCCCTACAACTCCAACCTCTGGGTCATGTCCCTGGGCTTTCTGATCCCGGACAAGGAGACCGCCGTGATCTGGCGCGGACCCATGAAGCTCGGCCTGATCAAGCAGTTCGTGCGCGACGTGACCTGGGGCGACCTGGACTACCTGGTCACCGACTGCCCCCCGGGCACGGGCGACGAGCCCCTGGCCGCGCTGCAGACCCTGGGCCAGGACGCCCAGGCGGTCATCGTCACCACGCCGCAGGGCGTGGCCGTGGACGACGTGCGCCGCAGCGTGACCTTCTGCCGCCAGCTGGGCAACCCGGTGGTCGGCATCGTGGAGAACATGAGCGGGTTCGTGTGCCCGAGCTGCAAGACCACGCACAACATCTTCAACTCCGGCGGCGGCGAGGCCCTGGCCAAGGAGATGGGCGTGCCCTTCCTGGGCCGCATCCCCATGGACCCGGAAGTGGTGCGGAGCGGCGACGAGGGCTATCCGTTCATGAAGGTGCAGGGCCAGACGCCCACGGGCCAGGCCATCGCCAAGATCGTGGAGCCCATCCTGGCGCTGGACAAGTAGGGAGATTGGAATGCTGTCTTCAAGGCGGGAGGCGAGGGCCTCCCGCCTTTTTGTTGTCGTTGGAAAGTCCTGGGGCTAGATGCCAAACGCCGAGCGGAGCCCAGCGGTCAGGAGCAGCTTCAAAATTTCATTGGTGACCGTGCCCGTCTTATCCTTGATGAGTTTCATGGTGCTGTCCCAAATGGTGTTATTGCGGCTGGCTTCGGCAAAATCATGTCCGGCTGATGTCAAGTGAGTCAATTTCCATCTTGGACTTTTTGATCCAGTGTCCGAGGTATTTCTGCCCTCGGCATAGCCCATGTCTACGACTAAGTAACAGTGATACCCGATCTGTTCTTCTGTGTAGTCGTCGAATTGAAACTGCTTCGGAGCTGAGCCGTGCGGGTGGTCTTCAGTGGCGAGGACTATTTTTCGTATTAGCTCCCAGTCTCTTCGCATTACCAACTCCCTCCATTGTTTGGCAGTTAGGCAGGCTTAAGCTCTGCGCCGCGTCTCTCTTTTCCGCCCCGTAGCGCGGGTGCAGGGTGGGCCAGGGGTTGGCCTCGTACTTCTCGCCGGCGCGGGTGTCGGCCCCGCCGCGCGCCTTCTCGTACGCCGCGCCCCAGTCGCGCATGGACACGAGGATGGGGAAGAGCCCCAGGCCCAGCTCTGTCAGGGCGTATTCCACGCGCGGCGGCACCTGCCGGTACACCTCGCGGCTGATGAGCCCGTCGGCCTCCAGCTCGCGCAGCTGCCGGGTGAGCATGCGGTCGGTGACGTCGGGCATGGAGCGCTTGAGCTCGCTGAAGCGCAGCACCCCGCCCACGCCCAGGTGGTAGAGGATGATGGGCTTCCACTTGCCGCCCATGACCAAAAGCGCCAGCTCGAAGAAGCAGCGGTAGGTCTTGTCGCCCAGGCTCTTTTGCGCGCATTGTCCGCCCATGCCGTCCTCCATTCGCTATACTTCGTGATAGTACCGTACAATAAAAACCGTACTTGCACATTTCGCAGGCTTTCCGTATCTGCTAGGTGTCCCGGGTGCGGGAGTCAAGCACAAACACGGAGGGTACAGCCCCATGAAAGTCGTGGCCATCAACGGAAGCCCGCGCAAGGGCGGCAACACGGAACTGCTCCTCAAGGCGGCGCTGGCGCCGCTGGCCAAGGCCGGCTGGGACACCGAGCTGGTGCAGATCGGCGGCAGGCAGATCCAGGGCTGCCGCGCCTGCTTCAAGTGCTGGGAGAAGAAGGACGACCGCTGCGTGTTCGGCGGCAGGGACGTGTTCAACGCGGCCTTCGCCAAGGTGCTGGAGGCCGACGCGGTGCTGCTCGGCTCGCCCACGTATTTCGCGGACGTCTCGGCCGAGATGAAGGCCTTCATCGACCGCGCGGGCTTCGTGGCCATGGCCAACGGCTGCAAGCTCGCCGGCAAGATCGGCGCGGCAGTGGTGGCGGCGCGGCGCGGCGGGGCCACCCACGTGTTCGACACCATCAACCACCTGTTCTTCATCTCGCAGATGCTGGCGCCGGGCTCCACCTACTGGAACATGGGCTACGGCCTGGAGCCGGGCCAGGCGGCCGGCGACGCCGAGGCCCTGCGCAACATGGCGCACCTGGGCGAGGCCGTGGCCTGGCTCGGCGCGGCGGTGAAGGCGTCCACGAAGCCCTATCCCGTGCGCGTGCACGGCGAGTCCTAGCCGCGCCGCGCGGCCGCCGCGAAGACGAAAAAAAGGCCCCGGCGCGTGCCGGGGCCCTTCCTTCGCGGCGCGTTTCCTAGCCGGCCTGGCCGCAGGCGGCGCGGCGCACGATCTTGGCGTCCTCCTGGGCGATGTGCTGGCGCTGCCAGCCCATCAGGTACTCCAGCAGGTCATGGATGTGCATGGTGTCGTCCAGGCACTTGTCCGCGAGCAGCCGCGCCTTGTCCACGAAGGTCCGGTGCATGGCGATATGCTCCTCGCGCCCGGGGTAGCAGAGGCGCTCCATGAGCGCCTCCTCGTCGAAGAAGTGCTCCTTGGCGTAGAGAAACATGGCGTTGATGCAGCGCATGACGTCCTCGTCGGTGTGCTCGGGCGCCTCGCTGACCTCGTGCACCGCGTTGATGAGGTCCACCAGCCTGCGGTGCTGGCGGTCGATCATGGCCTCGCCGAGTTCCAGCGAGCCGTCCCATTCCATGAAGGCCATGGATCCTCCCGAAAGTCTGCGGGACTCCGCGCGCAGCCGCGCCGCGCGGGGGGAAAAGCAGGGAGCACGCTAGCACTTTTTCCGTGCCCTTGCCAAGTGGGAAGCGTTCCTAGAGCGTCGGCGCGCCCATGAGCAGCATCTCGGCGATGCTCAAGTCCACGCGGGGCAGCCGGGCCATGCGCTCGCGGCCCAGCAGCTCCATCTCCAGCCGCGCCAGCTCGGCCAGCAGCGGGGTGCGGTCGAGCAGGGCGGGCTCGCAGGTCTTGGCCAGCTCCTGCGCGCGGTCGCAGCCCGGGAAGGCGGCCTGCCGGCCATCCGGGCGGTTGAGCCGGTTCGGCACGCCGTGCAGGCGGCAGACCATGGGCCTGTGGGCGTAGAGCCCGCAGGAAAGCCGCCCGCCCTCGTTGACGGCCAGCGGGCAGGCCACGCGGGGCGAGGCGCCGGGCAGGGCGTTCCGGTGAATCCGCAGCCAGGCCTCGGCGGCCTCGCGCACCTCCCGCTGGCGCGGGGCCGGCAGGCTGGCGAAGCCGGCGTGCAGGTCCAGCCATTCCAGGTAGGTGTGGTGGCGGAACAGGCTCTCGCAGCAGCTGTCCCGGCAGCCGTCGCAGGAGAGGCCCAGGGCCTGGGCGCTGGCGGCGTAGGCGGCGTCCATGCGGCGGTAGAGGTCGGAGAGCTTGCGCAGCGCGGCGGTCTTGAACAGGGGCTTCTTCACGCGGGGGGTTCCTCCAGCCAGGCCAGGAGGCGTTCCAGGCTCTCCTGGCGGGTGTTCTTGTCGGTGCGCAGGCTGAAGTCCGCCGCGGCGCGGTAGAGCGGCTGGCGTTCGGCGAAGAGCTGCTCCCTGGTGCAGCCGGGCGCGATGGCCAGGCCGCGGTTGTCGCCGGACCCCACGCGCCTGAGGAAGTCCTCCAGGCCGATCTCCAGGAAGACCACGGGCCCGAGCAGGCGCAGGCGCGCCACGGCCTCGGTTCCGTAGACCACGCTGCCGCCGGTGGAGATCACCGCGCGGCGCACGCCGAGCATGGACACGAGCATGTTTTCGGCCCGGAGGAACTGCTCCAGGCCCAGGCCGTCGAGCAGCTTCTGCAGGGGCAGTCCGTAGTAGGCCTCCAGGAGCCGGTCCGTGTCCAGGTGCGCCCAGCCGAGCTTATCGGCCACCAGCCGGCCCAGGGTGGACTTGCCCGCGCCGGCCATGCCGATGAGGCTCAGGCAGCCCTGGGGCGAGAGGCGCGCGGGCGAGTGGGAAGAATCGCTGTCGTGCATGGACGTTGAGGCGGGCGGCTTCAGGCCGCGGGTTTGGAGCGCAGGACGACCTTGTCCTGCTCGTCGCGTTCGGCCACGAGCACGTCCACGTGCTCGCTGCTTGAGGTGTTGACGCGCTTGCCCACGTAGTCGGCCTGGATGGGCAGCTCGCGGTGGCCGCGGTCGATGAGCACGAGCAGCTCCACGCGCCTGGGCCGGCCGAAGTCCAGGATGGCCTCCAGGGCGGCGCGGGTGGTGCGGCCGGAGAAGAGCACGTCGTCCACCAGGATGAGGTTCACGCCCTCGATGTCGGCCGGAATCTCCGTGCTGCTGATGGTCGGCGCGATGCCCAGGTTGCTCCAGTCGTCGCGGTAGAGGTTGATGTCGAGCATTCCCAGGATGACGGGCGTGCCCAGGCGCGCGTCGAGCAGCTTCTTCAGCCGCCGGGCCAGGTCCACGCCGCGGCGCTGGATGCCCACGAGCACAAGCGGGCCGGATTCGCCCCGGCGCTCCACGACCTCCGAGGCCAGGCGCTCGAGCGTTCTCGCCATCTCCTTGGCGGTGAGCAGGGTGCGGACGTCGCTCACGGCTTTTCCTCCCATCCGACGACGAGGCTCCGGCGGCAGAAGTCCACGGCCTCCCTGGAGAAGTCCTCGATCTCCGGCCAGTAGAGCTTGATGCGCATGAGCCCGAAGAACATGTTGGCGATGATCATGGCGGTGTTGCCCAGGGGCACGTCGCGGATGACGCCGCGCTCGATGCCGCGGCCGAGGAAGTCCTCGAACAGCGCGCGCATGCGGTCGATGAAGCGGCTCATGGAGCGCTTGGTGGCGTCGAGGATGCTGTAGGTGCCGAGCACGATCTTGATGTCGGCCGCGTTGGCGTCGAGAAAGGCGAAGTGGCTGCCGAGCAGATCCTCCAGGGTGAGCGCGCCGCGGTCCATGCGGGCGCGGCACTGCTCGGACAAAGCCTGGTACTTCTGGTCAAAGGTGTCCAGGATGTGCTGGAGGATGTCCTCCTTGCTCTCGAAGTGGCGATAGATCGTTCCCTCCGAGATGTCCGCGCGCCGGGCCAGGTTGGCCGTGGTCATCTTGTGGAAGCCCACCTCGGAGATCATGTCCTTGGCGGTGGAGAGAATGAGGTCTTTGGTGCTCATTGCGAAGCCTCGTGAGGGGGGGCGGGTGGTCGGGACCGTGCGCGGGCGGACCCGTGTCCGTCCCGCATCCCGCGTGTACCGCACAGCCGCCCCCGGGGTCAACGCCCGCGGGGTGGTCCGGCCGTCCTCATTTGACAAAGGACGGGGGCGCAATTATCTTCCCCTCTCCCACCAAAGCGCTTAAGGAGGCTTGCGATGGTTGAACTGACAGATTCCGCAAAGGCCCAACTCGACGGGTACTTTGCGGACAAGGAAAAAACCCCGATCCGCGTGTTTCTCGCGTCCGGGGGGTGAAGCGGACCGAGGCTGTCGCTGGCTCTGGACGAGCCGCGTGAGAACGACGACACCTATGACGTGCAGGGTTTCAGCTTCGTTGTGGAGCGGGCCCTGGGAGAGCAGACCGGAGACATCCGCATCGACATGAGCCACTACGGGTTCACGGTCGAGTCCGAACGCCCCATGAATCTTGGAGGCGGCGGAAGTTGCGGCGGGTGCAGCAGCGCGGGAGGATCCTCCGGCTGCTCCGGATAGGCTCCGAACAGCACGATGCGCATAGGGGGCGGCGTTCCACGGGAATGCCGCCCCTGCCTTATTCCGGCCCCCCTCGGCCGGGGCGGCGCGCAACCGGACGGACACGGGGGACGCGCCTGGCCACGCGGACCCTTCTCGAATAAGCGCCCAGTAACCAGCGCCGCATGCGGCGCATCAAGGAGCATCCCCATGATTTCGTTGAGCGACGCCGCCAAGTCCCAGTTGGACGCCTACTTTGAAGGCAAGGACAAAGCCCCCATCCGCGTGTTCCTGTCCGGAGGCTGCTGCGGGCCCAAGCTCTCTCTGGCCCTGGACGAGGCCCGTGACGGAGACGACAGCTTCGAGGCCGGCGGCTACACCCTGCTGGCCGAAAAGTCCCTGCTCGCCGCTTCCGGCGCGCTGAGCATCGACATGAGCGAATACGGCTTCAGCGTTGAGTCCGAGAACTCGCTGGGCGGCGGCGGCGGAAGCTGCGGCTGCGGTTCCGATGGCGCCTCCGGCGCTTCCGGGGGGTGCGGTTCGGGCGGCTGCGGCTCCGGCGGCTGCGGCTGCTAGCCTCCCGCGCGCGGCCCTGTTGAGGAGGCGGCGTCCCGGCATGGGGACGCCGCTTTTTTTCCCGTCCGTCAGCCGGCCAGCGCGGCCACGCAGCGGACCTCCACCTGGGCCTCGCGCGGCAGGGCGGCCACGCCGAGGGCCACCCGGGCGGGCCGGTGCGCGCCGAAGGCCTCGGCGTAGATCTCGTTGAACTGGGCGAAGCGGCCCATGTCGATGAGGAACACGTCCACGCTGACCACGCGGTTCATGGCCGAGCCGCTGGCCTCCACGATGGCCTTGAGGTTGGCCAGGGCCTGGCGCGCCTGGACGGCGAAGTCATCGGAAATGACGCCGCTGCCGGGGTCGCTGCCGAGCTGGCCGCTGACATAGGCCATGCCCCGGCAGGCGATGGCCTGGCTGTATGGGCCGATGGCGGCGGGCGCGGCGGGGGCGTGGACGGATTTCGGGTCGGACGGCATGTGGGCTCCTGGGTTCGGGTGCGTCCCGGTCGTGGCGCTGCCTGCGCGCCTGGGCCGGGAGGCGCGGGATGCGCCGGAGGCTGGAGCATAGCCGCTGCCGGACGAAAAGGAAAGGCCGGGCTCCGCCTTCGGAGTCCCGGCCCTGGTCCGCGGAGCGCCCCTCAGAACCCCGGCCGGGCTCCCGGAGACGATCCCCGGGAGCCCGCGCTGAGGCGAGGGAGGTGTTTTCTGTACGCCTAGGCGACGAACCGCCCGGCCTGGAAGATGGCCACCGCCACCACGTAGGCCAGCGCCGTGTTGAACAGCATGGCGAAGCTCGCCCACTTCCAGCCGACCTCGCGGGCCATGGCCACGATGGTCACGAAGCAGGGCGCGTAGAGGATGACGAAGGCGATGAGCGCCACGGCCCCGGCCTTGCTGAAGGTCTCGTCCTGGGCGATTTTCTCCGACAGGGGCGCGGACTCCTCGGCCTCGACCTTGCCCAGGGCGTAGGCCGTGCCCAGGGTGGAGACGATGACCTCCTTGGCCGCGAAGCCGCCCAGAAGCGCGATGTTCGTGCGCCAGTTGAAGCCCGCCGGGGACATGACGGACTCCATGGCCATGCCGGCGCGTCCTGCGTAGGAGTTGAGCAGCTCGGCCTCGGACTTCTCGGCCTGGGCGGCGGACAGGGCCTCCTCCAGCTCGGTCTTGGGCTCCTCGGCCGCTTCGTCCTTGGCATTGGCCTTTGCCTCGGCCTTTTCGGCGGGCGCGACGGCTCCGGCCGGGGCCTGGGCCTTTTCCGCGTCCACCTGGGCCTGCAGGGCCGCGATCTTGTCGTCAAAGGGCCTGGCCAGGTCCTCGCTCAGGCTGGGGAAGGTCATGGCCGCCCAGAGCAGGATGGAGATGCCCAGGATCACGGTGCCGGCCTTGCGGATGTACTGCCAGGAGCGCTCCCAGGTGTGGATGCACAGGCCGCGCAGGGTGGGCATGCGGTAGGGCGGCAGCTCCATGACGAAGGGCGTGCTCTCGCCCTTGACCACGGTGGAGCGCAGCAGCTTGGCCACGAGCATGGCCGCCACCCACGCGCCCAGGGTGACCATGGTCATGACCTTGGCTTCCGTACCGGGGAAGAAGGCCGCGGCGAGCATCAGGAACACCGGCACCTTGGCCCCGCAGGTCATGAACGGCGCCACCAGCAGGGTGGCCAGCTTCTCCTTGGGGCTGCGCAGGGTGCGGGTGGCCATGACGCCGGGCACGGCGCAGCCGCCGGCGATGCCGCCGGAGATGATGAACGGCAGAACGCTCGTGCCGTGCAGGCCGAAGACGCGGAACACGCGGTCGAGCATGTAGGCCATGCGCGCCACGTAGCCCGTGTCCTCCAGGGCCGAGAGCAGGAAGAACATGATCATGATCAGCGGCACGAAGCCCATGACCCCGCCCACGCCGGCGATGGCCCCGTCCACGATGAGCGAGCGCAGCAGCCCGTCGGACATGCCGTCCTTCACCGTGTCGCCCAGCCAGCCAAAGCCCGCCTCCATCCAGCCCATGGGATACTCGCCCAGGGCGAAGGTGACGATGTAGAGCAGGTAGATCACCAGGCCCATGACCACCGGACCGGCCAGCTGGTGCGTGAGCACCCGGTCCATGCGGTCGGACATGCGGATGCGCTCGGCGTTGATGTTGGGGTAGCGCACCACCTGCTTGGCGATGCCGGCCAGAAAGCCGTAGCGGTAGTCCGCGATGATCCCGTCCGGGGTGGCGTTCAGGGTCAGCTTGAGGTGCTGGGCCACCTTGTCCACCAAGGCCTCCAGCTGGCGCGAGAGGCCGGCGTTCTGTTCCCGTCCGTGGCGGATCACCGAGGCGTCGGCCTCCAGGTACTTGATGCCCACCCATCTCGCCGGGCCCTTGTTCGCCAACAGGCCGCAGTCCGCGATGAGCTTCTCCATCTCCTCCAGCACGGGGTCCAGGTCCGGGCCGTAGGTGATGCGCAGGGGCTCGGCGCGGCCGTTCTTGTCCCGGGCCACGCGCACGGCCTCGTCGATGAGTTCGCGCTTGCCGACGCCCGCGCGGGCCACGGTCTCCACGGCCGGGCAGCCCAAAAGCCGCGTGAGCAGGGCGACGTTGATCTCCTTGCCGCTCTTGCGCACCTCGTCCATCATGTTCAGGGCCAGCACGATGGGCACGCCCAGCTCCATGATCTGCACGGCCAGGTAGAGGTTGCGCTCCAGCACGTCGGCGTTGAGCACGTTGATGACGGCGTGGGGATGCTCGTCGGTGAGGAAGTTGCGCGCGGCGCGCTCGTCGTCGGAATAGGAGGTGAGGGAATAGGTGCCCGGCAGGTCGACCATGTCGAGGAGCACGTCGCCCGCCTGGATCTTGCCGGATTTCTTCTCCACGGTGACGCCGGGCCAGTTGCCCACGTGCTGGTGGGCCCCGGTGATGGCGTTGAACATGGTGGTCTTGCCGCAGTTGGGGTTGCCGGCAAGACCTATGGTGTAGGTCTGGGTCTGCATGGGTCTTACTCCGCGGGCTCGACGACGATGTGGTCGGCCTCGCTGTTGCGCAGGGTAAGGGTGAAGTCCCGCAGGCGCAGGGCCACGGGATCCTGGAGCGGAGCCTTGCCCACCACGGTGACTTCCGCCCCGGGGATGAGCCCCATGTCCCGTATCCTGCGCCCCAGCTCGCCCATGGCGTCAATGGAGCAGATGCGCAATTTCTGGTTGATCTGCGCGCGGCGCAGCGTCTGGCACGAATTCATGGGTGTCTCCTTGCTCGTCATTCTCGGGCTTTGGGGGGGATGGCGGCCTTCAGCGTGAACAGCCGCAGCCCTCTCCGGGCAGCGGGCTCATGCGCAGGCCTTGGCAGCCGTTTCCGCCAGCCGGCGGCTTCGGCGCGGCGCCGCAGGAGTCCTTGCAGGTGCAGCCCCCGCCGCAGCAGGAGCCCTTGCCCGTGAACTTCTCGTAGAACCGCCAGAGGGTCAGCCCCCCGACAACCAACAGGATCGCGAAAACCAGAATCTCCTGCCACATACGCTTTCTCCTTGTTTCGGCGCGCCCACGCGGGCCTGCGCCGTCACCTGGAGAAATAATGAAATTGAAAATCGATGTCAAGTCCGCGGCGCGAGATTGCCTCGCAAAGATCCATGCCGGCCGATGCTTGAGCCGGACGCGCTTTTGTGGTTCAATCCGCGCGCCCGCCGGACCGCGGGCCGAACCCCTGAGGAGGACGCATGGGCAAGCAGGCGAGGCGCGAGCGCCGGGAAGAAGAGCCACGGAAGGATTCCGCGCGGGACCAGGGCCTCTCGGCCGAGGACAAGCGCTTCGCCGGCACGCTCAACCATCTGGCGCGGGGCATCGTCATCGGCGGGTCGCTGGGCGTGTTCGCCGGCTGGCTGATCCCCGGCGCGGAGATGGGCCGCATGGTCTTCCTGGGCCTCTTGTGCGGCTGCCTGGCCGGCGTGACCATGAAGAACCGCGCCGACCGCAAGCGGCGCGACGGGAAGCCTCGCGACTAGCCGCGCCTATCTCCGGCGGGCCTTCCTGGGCCGCGGCGCGGCCTGCGCCGGGGCCTCGTCCTGCGCCGGGCCGGCCGCGCCGAGCAGCTCCGCGAACTCCGGCCGCAAAAGCGGCAGGAGCCGCGGGTGCGACAGCGGCGCGCGAAAGCTCTGCGGCCCCTGGGCATAGCTCGCCACCTGATAGGGCGGGAAGGTGAATTCGATCTC
>Ga0209467_1002625_pt1 | contig 12626 bp, 8 predicted proteins | sample Higcelwee11metaG_FD_187175 | JGI IMG/M metagenome (GOLD analysis project Ga0209467, IMG submission 187175) | Freshwater pond sediment microbial communities from the University of Edinburgh, under environmental carbon perturbations - High... | ecosystem: Environmental > Aquatic > Freshwater > Pond...
ACGAGATTGCGTTCGTGAAGCCTGCCGAGACCGATGTCGAGAGCCTCAACTGCACCTACATCTACGAGAAGGACAAGGTCAAGAGCCGCCTTATCCTGATGCGCGACAAGCTCAAGAGCATGTATGCGTACCAGTATCCGATACAGCGCCGCGTCGTTGAAGACCGGCTGACCTTCCTCGAGAAGGAATTCCAGCGCTTCGACTACATGATCAACCCGTACCACATCCAGCCGGGCCTGCTCCTCGATGTGGATATCTGCTCGATCAAGCGCAAGAAGGCCACACTCGATGGCATGGCCAATGTGCTCAACGAGTTCCTCCATGGCGTGTCCAAGGGCTTCCAGGATGCAGCCTTTGCATCGTTCAGCCGCAGGCGCTCGACGGTCCGCGAAGACATCGCACAGAGCTTTGCGCCTCCTGCACTCGACGAGAATGCCGAGCCGGCATCGGCCGGGTATCTCGCGATGTTGAATGCAGAGCCTGCACCGGCCCTGCCTGAGTCCACATCCGAAGCTGCGCCCAAGCGACGTGGCCCGGCAAAGAAGGGCGTCGTCGACGCGAGCCCAAGAAAGCCTGGCCGCAAGCCTGGTCCGCGTCCCCGCGGCAGGAACGAGGGCGGCATCAGCGAACTCTGATAGAGCATAGCAATTGCGCCCCCCGATCGCCGGGGGGCGCTTTTTTCAAGGTTCAGGAAGGGGAGAGCATGATAGCATCCAGCTGCAAATACGAATCCTTGGCGAACAAGGAATCGTTCAACGCGTCGGTGCGCCATGTAAAGGCGACGGTGAGCTTGTCCGAACGCGTTTCGAATGGCGAAAATTTGGCTGATATCCTGAATGCCATGATCGATGACAAATCAATCAACGCCGATGAGGTTCAGCCTCTTGTATCAATGTTGCTTATCGATAAATTCCACTATCACACCAGCTCGAAGAATCTGGCGTCCACTGCAAGTGATCTCATGCTGGTGCATGAGTCGGTCAAAGGCTGGAACGCTTTCGATATTGTCATCCTGTACTATCATCCCGATGTGGGCGTGATGGCCATCAATCCGAAGAACAGGCTGCACGTCGCCCGCATCGACCGCATGAACAAGTCTGAGCTGTTGGTTGTGTATGCTGGCACTTTCGGCAAGCCTGTCGATGACGTGTTGGCTGCAAAGCTCGCAGAGTCGCTGATTGGTCTCTATGAGGGCCGAAAGGTCAAAGAGGCTGCAGCCTTTCTCAAGGGCTCATGCGCATACAAGCCAGTTGCCGAGCCGAAGGCGGAAAAGCCGGCCAAGGCACCGAAGGTCGCCGCAAAACAGAGCGCTCCGAAGGCGAAGGGCAAAGGCGCGGGAAAGTCTGCCCCCACGAAGGCCGCCGCTCCTGTTGCTCCGCCAGCAAAGCCTGTAGTCGCGCCAAAGCTGGGTTCGAGGATGACTCCAATGTACGGCGTCAATGTGACCAATGAGTTGTTCCACAATGGCAACGTTGAAGCGTGGAAGCGCATCATCGACAGCTTCAAAGTCAAGCATGCGGATCTTGATGTGCTCGTCTATTATGATGGAGAGCGCATAGTCAATCTGAACGCCTTGTTCAAATGGGGCAAGGTCAAGCATGGCAGCGTCATCCAGTTTGCTGTCGCCGGAGAGAATATCTGCGACGTGGCAAAGCTGCAGCGCTATCTTTCCCAGGGTGCCAGCCCGATGTTCGAAGCATTTCTTCGCGGGCCGGTCAACGGCGTCCTGTCGCTCTTTTGAGTAAGGAGAGAACCATGAAAGCCAATGTCCACTTCTTTAGCCAGAAGGATTCCATAGCAAAAGGCATTAATCTCGAAACACTCGGTCAGCGCGGTCGACAGGCGAATGAATTTTCAGAATTGGGTTTCCCGATTCTACCTGGGTTCATAATCGATTCGGTTGTAGCCAGCAAGCTGGCTGATGCCGATATCAAGAGCGCCGTCAAGCCCCATCTGCAGAAGATTGCCAGCATAGTCGACAAGACCTATGGCGATGCGAACGAGCCGATGCTGCTGAAGATCGTCATATCTCCCAATCTGACCATTTCAAACTATCCAACACTGCACAATTTCGGGCTCGTGCGCTCGACTGTTGGTGGATTCAACAAGAACGTGGGGGAGAATTTTGGCGCCCACGAGGTTGCCTTCCTTGCCAGAGGCATGCTCAAGATAGAGGAACGCATTGCAGAACTCGAAGGGCGTGACAAGGATGTTGCTGCCATTCGTGCCCGGATCGTACAGGCCAGCAAGACTCTCGATGTCGAGAAGCCGGGCTCGAAGGCCGAGACCCTGATGTCGGCATATGAGGACCTGATACCTGCGGGTTTCTGGAGCGATGCCTGGACGCAGCTCGACATAGCGCTCAAGCGCATTTCGCGGTTGCTTGATCTCGACGAACAGGATGACGACGATACCGCGATTCTGATACAGCCCATGGTATATGGAAACTATGGCAAGGGCTCATGTTCCGGGTCGTTCTTTACACGGAATGTAGTGAATGGCCAGAAGGTGCTGCAAGGCGAGTACTTTGAGGAGCGTTTTGATGAAATTGGAGCAGTTGGCAACGACATCAACAAGATTGCTCCTGCGCATCTCAAGGAACTGACCAGAATAGCGGCATCCCTGGAAGATCACCATAAGGAAATCAGGCAGATCAGGTTCACGATAGAAAAGAACAAGCTTTGGCTGATAGAACAGCGCCAGGTCGTTGCCAAGAGCACGCAGGCCGATCTGAAATTGTACCTCGATCTGAACACGCGAAAAGTTGTCGATGATGCCTTTGTCATAAACGCGATTCAGCCTGGCCGGCTTAACGAAATTCTGCACCCAGTCGTAGATATGGCATCGGTAAAGAAGCTGCCGTCGGCCGCCGGCGGGATCACAGGCGCGCCAGGGGCCGCGATCGGCCGCGTTTACTTTACGACCGAGGCTCTTATTGAGGCGCACCGCTTGGCCCAGCAGAAGGGCGAAGACAAGCGGACGATCCTGTGCATGCCTTCTACCTTTGCCGAGGATGTCAAGGCAATTGAGCTTGCCGGAGGCGTGCTTTCATGTGAGGGCGGGTATTCGGCACACGCATCGGTCGTGGCACGGCAGTATGGCAAGGTGTCACTGGTCAAGCCCGAGATGAAGATCCGAGGCAAGAAAGCCACGATCGGGGATCTCGCAGTTACCGAAGGTGACTACCTTACTATCAATGTGCCGTATTACGGTGAGCCCAGAATTTATCTGGGCAAGGCGGCATTGATAGAGCCGGATCCGGCAGAATCAGGCTTGTTCGAGTTTATCGCGCTGGTCAAGAAGCATATGAAGCATTTCCATGTCAGGGCAAATGCCGATAGCCCGCGCGATGCGGCTCTTGCCCTGTCTTTCGGAGCCGAAGGCATAGGGCTCTGCAGAACCGAGCACATGTTCTTCAACGAGAAGCGAATCAATGTGTTCCGCGAGATGATCCTGGCGGATTCTGTCGAGACCAGGGAAAAGGCTCTTGCCAAGCTCGAGGTCATGCAGCGGGAGGACTTCTACGGCCTGTTCAAGACGATGGCTGGAAAAGAAGTGACTATCCGACTGCTCGACGCTCCATTGCACGAATTCATGCCACACAACGATCCTGAGTTTGAAGGCTTCATGACGTATCTCGGCAGCGGGAAGAAGAGCGCCAAGACTCCGTCAAAGTCGGAGATCAGGGCCAGAATAGAAGGACTATCGGAATTCAATCCCATGCTGGGGCATCGTGGCTGTCGTATCGCGGTAAGCTATCCCGAGATATATGCGATGCAGACGCGCGCCGTCTTTGCGGCCGCCTACAAGTTGCAGGCAGAGAAGGTTGATGTGAGGCCCGAGATCATGATACCGATCGTGATGAATGCCGCCGAGCTCAAGCTGATAGTCTATGGCAAGAAGATAGAAGGCAAGTCGTACAAGGGAATTCTTGAGATCGAAGAAGAGGTCCGCAAGGAACTTGGAGCGAGTCCTCTGCCGTACCACGTGGGCACGATGATTGAATTGCCTGCCGCCGCCTTGGTCGCTGGTGAGATTGCGAAGTATAGCGAGTTCTTCAGCTTTGGCACGAATGACCTTACGCAGACAACGCTGGGTATCAGCCGTGACGATTTCAACACCTTCATGCCTGATTATTCGCAGTTCGACCTGGTCGAAGGCAACCCGTTCTCCAACCTGACCACGCCGGTCAAGGAACTGGTGGCTATGGCGACCAGGCGGGGGCGCATGACGAGGCCGAATCTGCAGGTTGGTCTTTGCGGCGAGCATGGAGCCAATCCGGACAACGTGCGGTTTTGCATGGAGGCTGGGCTTGACTATGTATCATGTTCCCCATATTCCGTACCGATCTCCTGCCTGGCCATAGCACAGCTGGAATTGGAGCGGGCGAAGTAATCCAGCGCGCAGTGTTGGCGCCATAAAAAATAAGCAGGGGCGGCTCGTGTGGGCCGCCCCTGCTTTTTGCATCGATGTGATTCGACTGCTAGCTTGAATACACCCAGGCCATCGTCTTCTTCAGCTTGGCCCCAAGTTCCTTGGCGACCTTCTTTGCGTCAGCCAGTGGTACGCCAGCCTCCTTGTTGAAGGTTTTTTCGAAGAAGAGCGCCATGCTCTCATAGACATCGGGAAGATTGTAGAAGATGAATGAGAAGTTGACGCCCATTGGCTTCATGATGGTAAAGGAGGTGTATGACATTATGGCTTGCTTGCCCGAGTATATCTTCGTCTGGTTCTTGCACAGGTGCAGATCCAGTTCGGAAAAACGATGTGGGATCTGTTCTATGCTTGATCGTATGTACGGCTCTTCACCTTTTTGAGGATAATTGGCCGGTTCGATCAGTATGTGCAGCTTCTTGCCATCCGTTTGGAAGGTCAGACCGTTTTCCGCCGGATAGATCGATTTCACATTGTTATATGATACGATTTCGTACCGAGAATAGGCGGAATTGGCGCTGAAAAAGGACGAGACTATGAATCCCAGATCACTGGGCAGCACGTTCTTGGTATAGGCGTCGAAAAGATCCATGGCTTTTACCGGCACTTGAGTCCTCCTGTTTGGTTCTTGAACAACCCATGAATAGAATACGCCATATTGCGATTACACTCAACCATTTTTGTCTTCTATTTTTTGGTTCTTGCGGTTCGTGAAGTCGTCTCGAGTGCGGCGGCGCGTTCATCGAAGCGGCCAGCCATCTCTCTCATGCCCGACTTCTCATAGAGGCGCGCCAGATGCCGGAGTGGTCTTGGGTCGGCAGGAGCCAGCTCGGAGGCCCTCATGAAGGACGCAACGGCCTTCTCTATGTTGCCACTGCGCAACCTGAGTACTCCCAGCGCCAGATATGGCTCCGGCTCTTTGGCCATGAAGGCGGCCCCGCGTTCAAGAAGCTCGACAGCGACGGTCCGTGCACCCGATTTGACCAGTGAGAAGGCAAGCCCAAGCAGAAGCTCTACATTCTTCGGTTCATCCCGTAGCAGCTTGCGGTAGAGTGCCGCTGCTTCCCTGAACCTGCCGGCATTGCGATAGCAGAGGGCCAGGATGCTGTCCGAGCCGCGAGAAGCACCGGATGCATAACCTTCCTCTATCGCGGAGGTTGCTTCTGGCCAGCGCTTCAGTTTGACAAGGAGCGTTACGTAGTCCCTTCGTATCGACGAGTTGTCTGGATACGCAGCGAGGTAGTCGGCATAGCGAATCACCGCAGCCTCATCGTCGCCAATCGACTCGGCAGCAGAAATTCTGTAGAGCCGAGCGAGCTCATTATCTGGCCAGACCCTGAGCAAATCGGCGAACCAGCCATCGGCAAGATCGGGACGGCCAGTCTTGTACAGGCTTTCGGCAAGCACCATCATCAGCCGTGGATCTCCTGGCCGTATCCTGATCATTGATTGGGTCTTTGCCAGAAGTGCGACGGGGTCGTTGCCGGTCTTGGCATCGCAGAGAATATCTATGTATGTAAGGTCGTCAGCGGCTGCACCTCGTGCTGCCGCGCCGCGCGCCGTCGATCGCGCACCTTGATAGTCACCCAGTTCCCAGAGCGAGAGTGCAAGACCGCTTCTTAGGTCGGGCGACGAGGGATCTGCCTCTACAGCCCTGCGATAGTGCTCTGCTGCACGACCGAATCGATTCAGTTCGAAATTCGCCTGCGCTGCCACGGCCCTGATCGCGGCGTCCGATTCACCATTGCGTATGAGGTCGAGCGCAGCCTGGAGTGCGGCTTTAGGATCGCCCTGCTGGAGGGCCACAAGGGCCCGCCAACGATTGACTGCGGCCTCGGTCCAGGCTGTGCCTGAGCCAGGGAGCGCCGCACCCGACTGCTCGATATCAGCCATGGCGCCCGCGGCATCACCGAGCGCGAACTTGAGCGAAGCCATCTGCAGCAACAGAGAGGAGTCTCCAGGCGCCAGCCGTGCAGCAGCCTCGAGCTCACGAAGGGCCTCTTCCAGTCGTCCGTCGCCTCTGAGTGCCTTCGCGCGGTACAGCCTCTGAACGGTGCCGTTGAGTCCATTGGCGATGACGAATTCGAGCATGCCTGCGGCTTCATGAGACTGGCCATGTGACAGGATTCTGATGGCATGTATGGAGAGAGCATTGAGGTAGGCATTGAATATGCGACTGTTGCCCTGATCGAGGCTGACGGCTTGCTCAAGATATTCGACGGCCTTGCTTGACCGTTTGAGGCGAAGTTCGGCAAATCCGAGCAGGGCCAAAGCCTCGGCACTCGACTTGCCGGTAGTCGTTGCCGTCCTGAGGCACGATGCGGCTTCGCGTGCCCTGCCGAGTGCGAGGTACGTTCTGCCCATGAAGAACCAGCCAGCCGCGTCTTTTGGTTCATAACCGAGATAGGCAGCAAATGCGGCGATCGCGCGATCATGGTCACCCAGTGCATGGCGCGCACGACCGAGGAACAACCAGGCGGCGGGCATTGCGTCGGTCTCGGCAACGATTCGGGTCAGGAGCTCTTCTGCCAGGACATAGTCCCTCCTGGTACCAGCCTCCTGAGCCCTTGCAAACAGTGTCTTGTATGAAATCGTTGGCATGCATAGTACTGTACCTGAGTACACCTTGGTCCACAAGTAGGCCTGTGCTTGTCGACCGTCCGCAAGCCGCGTACAATGCAGGAATGGAACGTACTGCAAAACGCCCGCTCGATCGCACGCTCGTACCGGTGGCCGCAGGATTGCTGGTTCTCGCACTTGCAGCTGCGGTCTGGACCATAACGCTTCGCGAGCGCTCGAACCGCCGCCTGTATCTCGAATACGACGTATACAAGGTTCTGACCGCGCTGACCGATCTTTTCCGGGCTCAATCGATAAGTACTGAAGACATAAAGAACGTGAGGGGATTTGGCCTCTATGGCCCGGATGGAGTCGCCATCACGACATACGGAAACGCCCCAGCACGCATGGAAGCTCCGACCCCGTCGATGACACCGTCGCGCTTCAGCCTTGGTGAAGACTCTGCAACGATGATACGGGTTCTTGGTGGGGAATTGTCCGGACGTCGGATGATGATGAATGGCCTCGACCGGGGAACTCGGATGCGAGGGCAGGCGCTTGTTCCTGCCGTAGGAGACAATCCCTTTCCGCCCGGCACGGACCGTATGCCTGCGATCGCGTTCATAGAATTCGGAACGGGTGGATTCAAGGCCGAGCAGGCCATCCTCCTCGGTGTCGCGGGCATCGCCACGCTTGCGCTTGCTTTGCTCTATGGCGTCATCGTGATGATGAACGAGCGATATATCGCCGCCCGGCAACGTCAGGCAAAGGACAGGGAGCTCGTGGAGCTCGGACAGGCCGCAAGGACGATCGCGCATGAGATAAAGAATCCGCTCGGGGTGATCCGTATTCAGTGTGGCCTGCTGAAGCGCAGCGCAGACGCTGCGACGACGGCCGGGCTTTCGGTCATCGATGCCGAAGCCATCAGGCTCGCTGAGCTGGCGGAGAGGATACGTACCTATCTGAAATCGGATGACGCCCCCAATGAGTCAGTCGTCATTCGGGACTTTCTTGAGTCGTTCCTGGCTCGCTATGCCGGTGAGATCGACTCGAGGCTTGATGTCGATCCGAATGTCAGCGTAACGATAAACAGAACAGGATTCACCGAAGCGCTGGACAATATCGTCTCCAATGCGCTTGAAGCCGGCTCGTCCAGCGATGAAAAGCCCATCATCGAGGTATCGGTCAGACAGCAGCTTGTACGTATCGTGGTTCTCGACAGGGGACCGGGCATATCCGATGATGTTGCGCAGAGGATATTCGAGCCCTTCTTTACCACCAAGTCGCGTGGCAGCGGGCTGGGGCTCGCACTTGCCAAGAAGAATATAGAAGCCTGTGGCGGCTCGGTGCGGTATGAATATCGAGCGGGCGGGGGATCGTCATTCGTCATTACGGTACCTGTCACGAGCGCCATGCGTTCGACCTCGGACCGAGCATAAAAAAACCACGAGTCATCGAGGCTGGGCCTCCGACTCGTGGTTCGTTACGGGCGACGCCCGGGATCGTATCAGGCGATCTTCTCGAATACCGATTTGATGATCGCTATGGCCTCATGCAGTTCCTTCTCGGTGATGACGAGCGGTGGGGCGAAGCGGATGATATTGCCGTGCGTCTGCTTGGCCAGAAGTCCGGCGTCGCGCAGGGCGAGACAGACATTCCAGGCCTCGAAACCCTTCTCGAAGACAACGGCGTTCAGGAGTCCCTTGCCGCGGACCGTGACCATCTTGGGGCACTTGATCTTGGCAACTTCTGCCCTGAATATTTTGCCCATCGCTTCGGCGTGCTCTTCGAGTTTCTCATCTTCCAGAACCTCGAGCGCCGCCAGGGCGACCGCGCTGGAAAGGGGATTTCCACCGAATGTGGAGCCATGCGTTCCGGGGGTAAAGACGTTCATCACCGCGTGATCTGCCACGATGGCCGAAACGGGCATCACACCACCACCGAGAGCCTTGCCCAGGCACATGATATCGGGACGGGCGCCTTCGTGTTGCCATGCAAAGCGCTTGCCGGTCCTGCAGAAACCGGTCTGGACTTCATCGGCGATGAAGAGCGCCTTGTTCTTGTCGCACAGTTCGCGGATCTTGGCCAGGTAGCCAGCGGGAGGAACGACGACACCGGCTTCGCCCTGGATGGGTTCCACGATGACAGCGACAGTATTCTTGGTAAAGGCCTTGGCTATGGCATCGGCATCACCGTACGGAACGCGTACGAAGCCAGGAACATACGGGCCATAGTTGACCGTTGAATCGGGATCGTTTGACATCGAAATGGCCATCAGCGTGCGACCATGGAAGTTGTCTGCGGCGCAGATTATTTCCTGCTTGCCGTTCTCGACACCCTTGACCTCGACACCCCAGCGGCGGGCAGCCTTGATGCCGGTTTCCACGGCTTCGGCGCCGGTGTTCATCGGCAGGGCACTCTCATAGCCGGTAAACTCGCACAGCTTCTTGAGGAATGGCCCCATGCGGTCATTGTGGAAGGCCCTGCTCGTCAGCGTGCAGAGATTGGCCTGATCGACGAGTGCCTTGATGATCTTGGGATGCCGGTGGCCCTGGTTGACAGCGGAGTAGGCCGACAGGAAATCGAAATACTCCTTGCCGTCGGGGTCCTTGACCTTGGTTCCGAGCGCCCAGGAAATGACAACCGGAAGCGGATGATAATTATGCGCGCCGTAGCGCTCGTCCATGGCGATGTACTCAGTGCTCTTCATGCTTGACCTCCTGCTCTAGGCTCCGCGGTTCGCGGAGCGGCTCCCTTGCTTGGGAGCGTATGCCAGTATATACCCGGTCCCCAAAATAAATCTAGACACAACCGCCTGAAAGATATCAATTAAATTGTTCTGATATAAATAATTATGCATTTCGGTCGCATAATTATACGCGATCGTAATGCAAGGTGGTCCTTGTCTGCCTGCGTTCCATCGCAAGCCGCAGGAGCTCCTCGAGCAAGTCGTGATACGACAGGCCTCCTGCTTCGCACATCATCGGGAACATCGATATTGAGGTGAAGCCCGGAATCGTGTTTACCTCATTGAGCAGGACGACGCCCGAGTCCTTCTCTACGAAGAAATCTACCCGTGCCATGCCCGAAAGCGCCGCCGCGCGGTAGGCCGCCACGGCCAGTTTCATCAGGCTGGCCAATTGCTCCGGTTCGAGCCGCGCAGGAATGACAAAGGTGGCTCCATCAGGATCGATGTATTTAGCTTCGTAGTCATAGAATTCATGGGAGATGATCAGCTCTCCGGGTGGAAATGCACGCGGTTCATTGTTTCCGATGACGGAGCATTCAACTTCCCTGGCCTGGACAAATGGTTCTATGAGCACCTTGGTGTCGCAGAGCAGCGCCTTCTGCAATGCATCCTTGAGGCCCGCCCGCGATTCAACCTTGGAGGCCCCGACACTCGAGCCTCCGCGAGCCGGCTTCACGAATGTCGGCCAGCCGAACGCGCTCTCTACGCGGTCCGCAAGCTCATCGATGTGGCCGATATCACTTGAGTACACGGCCATGAAGGGTACGACTGGAAGGCCGGCCTGCAACCAGAGAGCCTTGGCTGCTTCCTTGTCCATACCGATCGCGCTGCCGAGTACATCGGCGCCCACATAGGCTACTTCGGCGCATTCGAGCAACCCTTGAATTGTGCCATCCTCGCCAAAGGTTCCGTGCAGAACCGGGAACACCACGTCGATCGGCAGGTCGGATGAGCCATGGGTACCATATACCCTGAGCCCGTGGCCGGGAACGACGAGCACGGAGGGTCCATCTGACCGTATGGTCAGTGGCTCATCATCTTCCAGACAGGCCTCGAGCGTGCTGTCTGGCTGTAGATGCCATGCTCCAGACTTGGTGATGCCGATGAGGTGCAACTTGTGTGATCGATCGATGTGCCTGATGACACTCGCAGCCGATCGAAGCGAGACTTCGTGCTCGCCCGATTTGCCGCCGTAGAGGATGGCTATTCTCATGATACTTCCTTGGAGTGCTGCTGTGCGGTTCGTGAAGAACCTGATGTTGTGTCAGAGTATCCTGCCTCAAGGAGCGCTTTCCTGGCTTCCTCGATTTCGTTCCATGGAATGGTTCGTCCCGCATAGATGATGGTGGTTTCGTGCCCCTTGCCCAGAAGCAGCACGGCATCACCGGGTTGGGCAAGTGCGATTGCCTTCTGCAGCGCGAGCGCTCGATCAGGGATCAGGAACAGATCGACGTCACGCTTCATGCCGTCGCACCCGGCCGCTATGTCATCAAGCAGGGCCATTGGATCTTCGCCACGCGGGTCTTCATCGGTCAGGATGATACGGTCGCAGGAATCCGCGGCTATGCGCCCCTGGGCCGGCCTCTTCTGTACGTCGCGTTCGCCTGCAGAGCCAAAGACGCATATCAGCGAACCTGTGATTCGTTGCTTGATGGACGGCAGAATGGCCTCGAAGCTCGATGGCGTATGCGCGTAATCGACGATGACTTCGAATGGCTGGCCCTGATCGATACGTGTCATGCGGCCAGGTACCGGTTCCAGTTTCGGCAACAGCGGTATGAGCCGCTCCAGTGGAATGTCGGCGATGCGAGAGACGACTGCGAGCGCTCCGAGCACATTCTCCACATTGAACGCACCTGGCAGGTCGATCCGGGCAGGGAACTCGATATCGCCGTCCGATAGTACGAAATCGGCGCCCCTATCATCAATGACGATGTCGTGGGCATAGAGGTTGGCGCGCGGGTTTGTGGCAGAATAGGTATAGACCGGCCGCTCGGTGACATCGGCAAAGAAGGGGGTACTTGGATCGTCAGCACACGCCACCCCGAAACTCGGAATCTCGACCGCCGTCCCCGCTATGGTCTTGCGATGGACGTCGGCGTCGAGGGCGCGGAAGAGATTGGCCTTGTCGTCCCGGTATTGTTCCCATGTGCCATGGAACTCCAGGTGTTCGTGCCGCACATTCGTCATGAGGCCGACGTCAAAGGCCACATTGCCGAGTCTGTTGGTCTTGGGAGAAAGCCCATGGGATGAAGACTCGATGATGGCGAACTCGAAGCCGTTGCGCACCATGCGCGCGATCTTCTCGTGGATCGTCGTCGCTTCGGGTGTCGTCTGGTGTTCAGGGTTGGCTTCGACGGCATCATCGGTACGAAACTGCACCGTGGAAATGAAACCTGCCTTGCGCCCCGCCAGGTCGAGCAGGCGGTAAATCAGCCAGACCGTGGTGCTCTTGCCTTCGGTGCCGGTCACTCCGACCACCGCTATCGAGCGCGACGGATGGCCATGAAAGGCATCGGCAAAAGGCGACATCGCCGCGCGCGAATCGGCCACACGAATGTATGTTATGCCGGGTCTGGGGTGCTCTACCGGCTGTTCGTGTACGACCGCAACGGCGCCATTGTTCAGTGCGGCCTCTATGTATCGGTGGCCGTCGGTATGGAGCCCTGACAGGGCGAAGAACAGGTAGCCTGGCATGACCTGGCGTGAATCATAGGCCAGCCCTGCGATGGGCTTGCCTGCATCACCCTGGACCGACATGACCGGTGAGGACTTCAGTATATGGTCGAGTGGAATCATGGTGCTGTGATGGTAGCGGGCACGTCAAAATTGCGCAATAACCCATGGGCAGATTGACCATGCGATCTTGTTGTGAGATTGGTTC
>Ga0209467_1002626_pt1 | contig 12624 bp, 10 predicted proteins | sample Higcelwee11metaG_FD_187175 | JGI IMG/M metagenome (GOLD analysis project Ga0209467, IMG submission 187175) | Freshwater pond sediment microbial communities from the University of Edinburgh, under environmental carbon perturbations - High... | ecosystem: Environmental > Aquatic > Freshwater >...
CCAACAGCAATGGTCCTTGCAATACAGAGCCTCTGCTGCTGCCCACCGGAGAGGCTTGTTCCAGGCTGAGTGAGGCGATCCTTGACCTCATCCCACAACCCTGCCTTTTTCAGTGAAGTCTCAACCACTTCATCTGTCTCCAGCTTGTTCTGAACAAGACCATGTATCTTGGGACCATATGCCACATTATCGTAAATTGATTTGGGAAAGGGGTTGGGCTTCTGAAATACCATGCCAACCTGTGCTCTTAAGGGCACTACATCCACATCCTTATCATAGATATTGTTTCCATCAAGCAGAATAGTACCAGCTACACGGCAGAAATCGATAGTATCATTCATCCTGTTAAGACAGCGAAGAAAGGTCGATTTACCGCATCCTGAAGGGCCGATCATTGCGATCACCTCATTTCTGCCTATATCAAGAGAGACATCATGTATAGCATGTTTGTCTCCATAATATACATTGACATTGCGGCAGGACATACGTGGATTTTCAACGGTCTGCTCTCCCACTGTCTTCCTGTTATCGCGGTCAACAAGAGCCTCTCTCTTCTGTTCATGAACAGCTCTCTTTTTTATTGATGTATGATTTTCTGCACTCATATTCAGGTTTCAATCTTTATATTAGTCAATTGAGAGAAATTAAATACCTGCCCTGTTTACCCTTTTTTAAAAGTAAACAGGGCAAAAAAACGATCATATATATCACATCTTAACTATAAGATAATATCTCTACAGATCTCCACAGGAGAGTCCCTTAAGAGATTGAATATCTTTACTAAAAGATTTTCTCTCCTTCTCAGGCATTGGTATCATACCCTTTTCACTTAAATACCCCTCTTCTCCCCAAGCCTTTTCACTTGAATACTCTTTAAGGTACTCTTTCATGCCTGGAATCACATCGACATGGGCTTTTTTTACATAGAAATAGAGTGGACGAGATACAGAGTATTTCCCGGCTGCAATATATTCAAAGGTTGGAGCAACACCCTCAACAGGAGAGCCCTGAATTTTATCACTGTTCTGATCAAGAAAGCTGAATCCGAAAATACCAAAGGCTTTGGGGTTGGAATCCAGCTTCTGGACAATCAGGTTATCGTTTTCACCAGCTTCAATATATGCACCATCTTCTCTTACTGTGTGGCAGATAGATTTGAATTTATCCTTGTCTGATTTTTCCAGAGCCTTTATCCAGGCAAATTCAGCACCGCCTGTCTCCATCACAAGCTCAACAAATGCATCCCTTGTTCCTGATGTTGGAGGGGGGCCTAGCACCTCAATCTTTACAGCAGGAAGAGATGGATTTATATCTTTCCATGTTTTGTAGGGGTTTGGTACAACACTCTCTGCCCCCCCTGGATCTGGGACATTGGCTGCCAGGGCGAGAAAAAGCTCTTTTCTTGTAACACTCATTGGTGCACTTTTCTTGGAATTGGCAAGAACAATCCCATCATAACCTATTTTAACTTCAAGAATATCGGTCACTCCATTTTTTTCGCACATCTCGCACTCAGATTTTTTCATTCTTCTTGAGGCGTTTGCAATATCAGGGTGTTGAACACCAACGCCGGAGCAGAAAAGCTTCATGCCACCGCCTGTTCCAGTAGATTCAATTTTTGGTGTTTTGAATCCAGTTGTTTTGCCAAACTGCTCAGCAACAACCGTTGCAAATGGATATACCGTTGAAGAACCCACAATACTGATATAGTCCCTTGATGAGTCTGCCATGGCGCTGCCGCCAAAAGTGAGGGCTACGACAGCACTCAGACCTGCGACCAACATTTTACCTTTCATCTAAAAATTCTCCTTCTGTTTTAACTATCTATTGGTTAATTGTTAAATCTTTTACTACTATCTTTTCAACTGGTTTTACTACCATCTCTTTTCAAATTTTTTCCTCAATATGACGGCCAGTGCATTCATCGCAATAAGAAATGTAAGCAGCACCATAATGGCTGCTGAGGTCTTTTCCAGAAAGGCCCTCTCAGGGCTGTCTGCCCATAGGAATATCTGTACTGGCAGTGCTGTTGAGGGGTCTGTCAACCCTCCTGGGATATCAACTATGAATGCAACCATTCCGATCATGAGCAGAGGAGCTGTCTCCCCAAGAGCGCGGGCCATTCCGATTATGGCTCCGGTCAGCATGCCTGGAAGGGCTAATGGCAGAACATGGTGGAAAACCATCTGCATCTGGGAAGCCCCAACACCAAGTGCTGCCTCCCTTATTGAGGGAGGGACAGATTTCAACGCCGCCCTGCTTGCGATAATAATGACTGGAAGGGTCATAAGTGTCATCACCAGGCCACCGACAATGGGTGCAGAGCGTGGCATACCAAAAAAGTTGAGAAATACGGCAAGCCCAAGAAGCCCGAATACAATGGAGGGGACTGCCGCAAGGTTGTTGATATTTACTTCGATCAGATCTGTCCACCTGTTTTTAGGAGCAAACTCCTCAAGATAGACTGCTGCCCCAACCCCGATTGGAAAAGATAGAATCAGAGTTACCAGCATGGTAAAAAAAGAGCCAGCTGCTGCCCCGCATATTCCGGCAAGTTCGGGCTCGCGGGAATCCCCAGAGGTAAAAAATATGGTATTGAACTGTTTTCTGATATTGCCATCTTTTTCAAGCGTTTCAATCCAGCCAATCTGCTGGGCACTCAGGCGGCGCTCTGAATCAGGAGAGTTTCTATCCATGTGCCCTTTAATGAGCATATCCACATCATCATCTGCCGGAACCCAGACCTGTTGTGTTGTCCCCACAAGCTCAGGGTTTTCTAGAACCATCTTCCTGATATTGTAAGCTGCTCCTGAACTCACCATGGAGTTAAGCACTTTTTTTTCCTGCCGGGAGGTGACTTCAGGAAACATCTCTGATAGAGATCTTTTTACAATACCCTGGTAATTGGCTGAAGAGATACTCTCCGTGTCCACATTATCACCACCAAATGTCTCTGTATCAAAATTGACAGTGAGACATATGAATGTCTGCTGAAATGCGGTGTAGCCGCTCGAACTTATGCTGATGAACAGAAATGCCAGGAATACAAGGCTTGCAGTAATTGCAGTGACTCCATAAAGCCTGAAGCGCTTCTCAGCCCTGTAGCGCTTTGCAAGACCTTGTTTCACAATATTGATATTTCTTATAGAGTTGGTATCATTCATAGAGATTACTCCTTTATTCTACAGATCCAGTTATTCATACTGTTCTCTGTACTTTTTCACGACAATCAGGGCAACAACATTAAGGATCAGAGTCACTATAAATAGCATCAACCCTAAAGCAAAGGCTGCAAGGGTCTTCGGGCTGTCGAACTCCTGATCCCCAACAAGTAAAGCAACTATCTGGACAGTAACTGTGGTCACTGTCTTTAAGGGGTTCAGCGTAAGATTTGCAGACATGCCAGCAGCCATCACAACAATCATAGTCTCACCAATTGCTCTTGATACAGCAAGAAGAACACTGCCCACAATTCCTGGAAGGGCTGCTGGCACCACCACATGCTGTATGGTTTCAGACCGTGTTGCCCCAAGCGCATATGCTCCGTCACGCAACGCCTGAGGCACTGCATTGATAACATCATCTGACAGAGAGGAGACAAACGGAATGATCATGATACCCATAACAAGACCTGCTGCAAGTGCACTTTCTGAGGAGACATCAAGCCCGAATATGCCACCACTGTTCCTGATCATGGGTGCCACTGTCAGTGCTGCAAAAAAACCATAAACAACTGTGGGAATACCTGCAAGGATCTCAAGCAGTGGCTTGGCAATGGATCTGAAAGTTCTATTGGCATATTCAGATAGATATATGGCAGACATGAGTCCTATTGGGACTGCGACACTCATTGCAATGGCAGAGATTAGCATGGTTCCCATAAAGACAGGGATCACACCAAAGGAGCCGGAAGAGCCCACCTGATCTGTCCTGATAGCCATCTGAGGGCTCCATTCAAGACCAGTGAGGAATCCTGATAACGGAACGATTTTAAAAAACCTTACAGCTTCGTACAGAACGGAGAGTACAATGCCAATTGTGGTAAATATGGCAATGGTTGAACAGGCAATCAGAATATATTTTATGACTCGCTCAACGTGGTTCCTTGCCCTGAGCGCCGGATTAATCGTTTTCTGTATCACCAGGATACCAGCAATGGCAATTGTAATCACAATCACTGTCAAAGATGCATGGCTTGTTGCATTGAGCGCTCTGTAATGATCTGCTGCATTTGCCATTAATGGACTTGGCTCTCCAGATACAATATTACCATTGACCAGATTCCTTATATCATTTACCAGGAGGTTCAGATGGTCTGGAGGAAGATTTTTCAGATTATCAGGCAGGCCTGAGATGACAAGGTCTGTAATAATTCTCGATTCAAATAGAAGCCAGCAGCAGAATACAATCAGTGCTGGTATGGCACACCATAAAGCTGTTAAAGAGCCATAATATGTGGGCCGGGAGTGAAGCTGGTTGATACCGCCAACCTTATCTGCCACAGCGTAAGAACGCTTTCTGCCCATATAAAATCCCATTACAGACAAAAATAAAATTGTAACCAGCAGCATTGTGGGGTTCATATTTGCACCCATGATAAAACCTCAATAATTCTTCAAAGCAATAGTGCCTAAGGCATTATTATGATTAAGATCCATCAGACCAGGTGGTGAAAAGGACTTCAGGCCTGAAACCGATAATAAACTTTAGAGCAAATATAATCTGCTTATATTAGGATTGTATTAGGATTGATTTAGAATTGTGTTTGGAGGATAAAAACAAGAAACTTGACTATTGGTATCCTTTAATGTAATAGATCGACCCATTTCAATGTGGAGTAAATGGCTTTGATGTTTGGTTGACACACCAGCTGATTATGGCTGCTCTCAAAGATAGCAACAAGAGCTTTTTACGCTAACCCATAAAAAACAGAGACTCTGAATGCCAAGTTTTACTCTGAAAAATCATCTGCTGCTTGCTGTCACCCTTTTTCTTGTCTCTGCTGCCATAAGTCTCTTCCTGATAAAGAATACAAAGGTGCTTGATATTCCAAATGGCAGATCTTCCCATTCAAAACCCACCCCGACAATTGGTGGAGTTGCCATTGTTTTCACATTCTTTCTAAGTATGGCAATTCTCTACTTTTTCGCCCACACCACAATGATCACAGAGAGGTACTTTTTAGGATTTACATTTTCAAGTCTGCTGATTGCTGGCATGTCATTTTATGATGACTTCAAGTGTAAGCCATTTTACATCAAACTTGCGACACAGATTTTTGCTGTGATTGTTGTGATGTCGTTTGGTATCATAATCCATCAGATTAATTTCCCCTATAATTTTATGTTCTTAAACCATAAATCACTTGGAGCGGCAAGTTATGTGATCACCTTCGGGTGGATACTTGGAATGACAAATGCTTACAATTTCATGGATGGACTCAATGGGATGGCTGGTGGAAATGCCATAATTGCAGCCATTTTCTTCTGCATAATCTCGCTTGATCAGGGGAGTAATTTCACCTATATGGTCTCTTATACCCTTGCGGCAGGAGTCTCCGGCTTTCTGGTTTTTAATTTTCCAAGGGGGAAACTATTCATGGGAGATATAGGCAGCACATTCTTAGGATTCTCCTTTGCAACTTTATCAATCATTGCATCGCTTTATGACAATGCCCACACATCGCTGCTTATTATTCCCCTGCTATTTTTTCACTTTATTTATGACACTTTTTTCACATTCATACGTCGAATGGTGAACAGAGAGAATGTTTTCCAAGCACATCGCACCCACTTATATCAACTCTTTAACAGACTTGGGTACAAACATTTTACAGTTACCATGTTTTACTATACAGTAGCTGTGGTACAGGGTTTTGGCGCCATCTGGATGATCAACATAGAGGGGCTGCAAAGATTGTTTATCTTCATTCCATACCTGATTTTCCAGACCATCTACAGCAGTGTGATTATCTATCATGCAAAAAAAAGAGGTGTAATATGAAAAAGAGTGTACCCGAAGTTATACCGTTGGCAGATAGATCAGGATCAGACAATGATGCAACGACATCCCCATATGATAATCCCCTGTCACCTGTTGATAACAACATCACATTAGCACCAAAAGCCATACCACCCAGAATCATATTTGGGCTCAAAGATTACCCGAGACCAAGAAATTCAGGCTTCTTTTACTGCAAACCCCCCTCTCTTTTCGGCAACTTCAGCATTAAGACACTTGCTGTGCTCGATCTTTATAATACAGACAGAGAGTATATTACAGAGATCATGACAAGGGGAATTGAGTGCATGCTTGAAGATGAGGAGTATGGTGCTAAAAAGATCTATTACCTGGAAAATTATACAACTGAGAACATGAAGCCCTTTGTTCAGAGGATTCTTCAACAGGTAATTGAGAATAAGCTCCTCTCTGACAATGACTCCTGAGAGCAACTCTTTTTTATATGAAACGGTAGGGACACACACAGGTGGGTACCCCGTAGAGACGCAAGATCTTGCGTCTCTACAACTTTCATGCTTCATTGTGCCTGTCATAGCATGGCCGTTATATAATTTATGAATATCATACTATTATTTGAAGAAGATTTCATAGCTCCAGACAGAGTTATTCTTAACGGAAGAAGAGTGGAGCATATCTGCAAGGTTCACCGTGCCAGGATAGATGATACTCTGAGCGTAGGGCTTCTGAACAGCCATATGGGCACAGGAACAGTTGTTGCAATGAATAGCACAACTGTTGAGCTTGAGGTTATCCTTGACCGTGAACCTCCACCTCCCCTGCCCCTGACTCTGGTAATTGCCCTGCCAAGGCCAAAGATGTTGAGACGGATTCTGCAATCTGTTGCATCACTTGGCGTTAAGGAGATCTACCTTATAAACTCATGGCGTGTGGAGAAAGCCTTCTGGAAATCTCCACTGCTTGAGCCTGACAGACTGCAAAATGAGTTAATCCTTGGTCTTGAGCAGGCCAAAGATACTGTAATGCCTCAGATTCATTTAAAACGCCTCTTCAAACCTTTTGTCACAGAGGAGCTTTCCCGGCTTACAGCTGGAGAGTTGCCCTCCATTTCAACCCGGCAGCATCCAGATCCTGCTCAAAAGCAGAAAAAAACTGCTCAATGGCAGGGGCAACCAGATCCAGATCATGAGCCTGAGGCTATACCTCTAAAAGAGCATGAAGCACCTCACTATCCATCGAAGCCTCTTGCAATCACAGCCCATCCAAAAGGGATCATCTCATGCCCTGAACATATTGACCAGAGTTCCATTCTTGTCATGGGGCCTGAAGGCGGGTTTATTGAAATTGAGATTGAAACTCTGGAACAGGCAGGATTTACCACTGTAACCCTTGGCAAAAGGATCCTTAGAGTTGAGACAGCAGTACCTTTTATCATATCAAAATTATATTAAAGTCAGACCATCCTGTTTTTGAACAAGCTAACTTTCTTGAACCAGCTAATTTTTTCTTAAGGAGTATAACATGACTCACCATCAGCCCCAAAAGAGAGTAGAAAACCCTGCAAACAATAGAGATAAAGTTAATCCTGAACGTAAAATGGCTTTCGAGAGTCTGCCGCCTCATATAAGGGAGAATATGACTCCAGAGGAGGTTGAACTCTTTCTTTATGCCAGAGAGTGGCCAGAGTCCATGTTTAAAAAATTTGATGAATTTATTCTTCCCAAAGCAGTATGTTAAAATTGATCTCTATAGTTCAGTTGTGATAAGAATGGTGAGGCTTGATCATATCTTCGGCCATCGCAGCATTATACGGTACGTGACTACTGGCTACTATTACAAATTTGACCAATCTTATGATCAAGCACCGAATGGTGCAACTTAATATCATTAATCCTCTTTTCAGCCGTATATGAATATTTCCAACCTCAATCAAGGAGATCAGACCATGGGCTTTAAAAACCTGAGTATTAAGTGGAAAATTTTCGGGATCGTCCTAAGCGGTCCCCTTGCTGTGGCTATCATACTTGCACTTCAGGATGTCAACAATATCAAAGAGTGGGCACAGAAATCCACAATTGAAAAGAGCCGCGCAGTTGTGCTCATGGCTGAAGCGGGCAGAAATGAGATGGCCCATAAACTTAAGATGGGCATCATCAAACCCTTCAGCGAACTTGACAGATCCAATATTGTGGAGGCAGTACCTGTCATAACAGCCATTAACATGGCAAAAACAAACGCTGACAAGGCAGGATATCAGTTCAGGGTACCTAAATTCAGCCCAAGAAATCCAGAAAATGAGCCAACCGAACTTGAAGCAGCCATCTTGAAGGAGCTTGAAGAGCAGAACCTTGAGGAGAAAATTGTGGTTGAAAAGGATCAGATCCGCTATTTCAAGCCTGTACGTCTGACCAGGGAGTGCCTCTTCTGTCATGGAGATCCCAAGGGGAAGGAAGATCCAACCGGAGGCATAATGGAGGGGTGGAAAGAGGGGGAGATTCACGGAGCATTTGAAATCATAGGCTCTCTTTCAGAGGCAAAGCAGGCGGTATGGGAAGCACAGAAGAGTATCGCCCTCTGGACAGCACTTATTCTAGTTCTCATAAGCATGGTTGTATGGCTCCTGATCAGAATCAACGTAGTCAAACCCCTTGAAATATCCAGTACCTTTATAAATGCCATCTCCAAAGGAGATCTTACCCGCTCGATTGAGCTAGACTCCAAGGATGAATTTGGAGTTATGTCTTACAACCTCAACACAATGTCTGCCAATCTGAGAAAGATGATAGCTGATATTTCAGAGAACAGCCATGTTCTTTTCAACTCCTCAAGTGGGATACAGAGCATTGCAGATTCACTCTCTTCAGGTTCTGAAAAGACATCCATGAATGCCAATACAGTTGCAGTAGCTGCTGAAGAGATGAGTGCAAACATGAACTCAGTTGCTGCTGCAATGGAGCAGGCATCCACTAACATTGGTATTGTGGCAGTATCAGCAGAGGATATCACCCGCAATATCAACGCAATTTCAAACAACTCAGAAAAGGCAAAAGAGATTACAGCCAAGGCGGTAAAACAGGCAGTCACTGCATCTGAAAGGGTTGCCAGACTTGGACGGGCCGCCACACAGATCGGAAAAGTTACTGAAGTGATCAGCTCCATCTCTGAACAGACCAACCTGCTGGCTCTGAATGCCACAATTGAAGCAGCAAGGGCAGGAGAGGCAGGAAAGGGTTTTGCCGTTGTTGCAAATGAGATCAAGGAGCTTGCAAAACAGACATCTGATGCCACAGATGAGATCAAACAGACGATTGAGAAGATTCAAAAATCCACAATGGAGACTGTAAAGGATATTGAAGAGATCTCAACTGTCATTAACAATGTTAACACAACAGTCTCTGATATTGCCATCTCAGTTGATGAGCAGTCCAGAACTACCAGTGCAATCGCAGAAAATGTCATGCAGGCATCTCAGGGGATAAGTGAGGTAAATGAGAATGTCTCCCAGACATCTGCGGTATCTCAAGATATTGCAAAAGATATCTCTGATGTAAACAGATCTGCAAAGGAGATGTCGAAGAACAGCACCACGTTAGACAGTAAATCCCGTGAGCTTTTTGAGATATCAGAAAAGATGAAGATAACAGTGAGCAAATTCAAAATATAGTGATATTTTGGCACCCTTCAGTTGACTCTCTCTTCAGCCTTATCCCCATTGTTAAGGGATTTTTCTGGAAAAAAGTTTCAACGACTTTTGGGTTGATATGAAGGATGCCGATATCGCAATCAGAAATTATTCAGAAGTTGAGATTCGGCCCTTTTTAACCTGGATTTACAATCTTCTCTTCAACTGTGACCACCTGAGTTCCAAGCATTACTTTGGCTTCCTCAATTTCAAGTGTTGTGGTCAGGTCATCAAAGGCAATCAGTTGAACAGTTGCTGTTGCTGGCATGACCACTGTTGTATCATTGATATCATCTTTAAAGGTGACTGTTGCACCTGAACGTGATATTGAAAAAAGAGATGAAGATGCCTGAATAGTTACAATATTAATACCTGTAAAATTGATAAGTTTTACACTAGCACCACTTTGGATAATTAGGTTATTGACAAAGCTACAGCCATAAACAGTAAGATCACTTCCAGAGTAAATTGTGGTAGGGGTGCTGTCTGTTAATACAACCGGAGCGGTTGCAAGTTCAATCTGCTCAAATATCCACTCTCTCATTTTTGAAACACGGGTATATACACCGTAGGTGTCTGGCTGTGCACAACCATAACCCCAGCTTACAATTCCAATAAGATTATATCCACCTTCTGAATAGGGGATTACAAGTGGCCCGCCGCTGTCTCCAAAACAGGAGTCCTTACCACCTTCAACAAACCCTGCACAGAACATATTATCAGTAATCTCACCATCTTCAAATAAAGCCGAGCACTCCTGGGTAGATACTAACGGAATATCCACCTCCTGCAATTGGGTTGGATATGAACTTCTCTGGGCTTCTGTATCACCCCAGCCAATTACTGTTGCCATAATTTGATCCTCTGAAGAGGAGGTGGCAGTTGAAGCTGAAGGGTCATCAAGTAAAATTGATGGCTCACTCTCTGCTGTTGCAAGAAACTCTATTGGGGGTTGAGCAGATGGGTCTTTCAGTTTGAGCAGAGCAACATCATTGTCTGTCAGATCAGGATTATAATCAGGGTTGACAATAATTCTGGCGACCTTGACCCTTTCATATGTATCAGGAGTGGCTGTCAGGTCAACTGTGCCAAGAACAACATCCAGAGCATCAGGTTCAATCACCGCATCCGGTGAGTCACAGACGCAGTGGGCTGCTGTAACCACCCACTCCGGGGTTATCAATGTCCCTCCGCAGAACTGCCCTTGATATATATCTTCTTTACTACTATCAACTAAAGCTGCAACCCAGGGGTATTTGGATGGATCGGTCACATCATACCCTCCTACTATACGAATCTCTTGAGCAAAAGATGGTAAAGAGCAGCTATATATCAGGCAGAAGGAGACAAACACTAGGCAAATTTTTTTCATATCAAATCGCTTGAATGAGGTAGGCAGATTATCTGTTGTAGGGGCAAACTTCATGGTTGGCATCTCCAATAATTGTGTCCTAAGATCCATAATCTCTATTATCTCTCCTCCATCTTCTCAATAAGCTCTTCCAGAACTTTATCAGCCTTTTCAATGGACACCTGACAGGTGCCAACTTTTTTATGACCGCCACCTCCATATTTTAGCATCAATGAGCCAATATCAGTACCACATGTTTTATTGATAATACTGTGTCCGCAGGTCATAACAATATTCTGCCTCTGAAATCCCCATACAACCTGAATTGAGACATTCTGTTTAGGATAGAGGCTGTAAAGGATAAACCTGTTACCAGTATAGATCTCCTCCTGATCTCTAAGATCAAGGATTATGACATTGCCTTTTATGGTTGTTTTGGAACGAACCATCTCTTTAAAAAGGCTATCCTGCTCAAAGTAGCGACAAGTTCTCTCCTTGACATCCTCTATCCCAAGAATCTCCTCAACACTTTTCTGGCGGCAATACTCAATCATATCCATCATGAGCTGGTAGTTGCTGATGCGGTAATCCCTGTATCGACCAAGTCCTGTTCTGGGATCCATCACAAAAGAGAGCAGATCCCATCCTTTGGGATTGAGGATCTGTTCTACTGTGAAATTGCCTGAATCTGCCTTATCAACGGCCAGGACAAGGTCATTGAGATGGGTGTTATTAAATGCCTTTTCACCCCCGTAATACTCATAAATAACACGGGCTGCACTTAAGGCTGAAGTGTCGCTCAGGCCATCATATGTACCATAAGCCTGCCTTTCCGTTTCACTTGAGTGGTGATCAAACCAGAGCCCACACCCTTTCAGATAGGGAATGTTGGCAAGTATATCATTTTTATCAACCTCAATCTTTCCATCCTGAATATCTTTGGGGTGAACAAATTTGATGTTATCAATCAAACCCTTTTCCTTGAGAAGTGCAGCGCATCCCAGACCATCAAAATCTGAACGGGTTAAAAGTCTCATACAGTGCTCCTTATTTTATAAATGATGAATAGACACCTTGAAATTTTAGATGAGTTAACCTACAAAAAAATCATCTTTTTTGCAACAGATATGCACAAACAAAAACAGGCCATGTATCATAAACGATACACAGCCTGTCTGCTACACACAAATAACGGTAAAGAAAACTTGATAATAGATCTCTTGAAAAAGAGATTTCTATCTCAAGTTTTTTAAAAGAAGCTGAACTAGAGCGATTTAATGGCTTCTGTCAGAGCTGGCATGAATTCAAGAATATCTGTCACAATACCAAGATCTGCCACCTGGAAAATAGGTGCTTTTGGGTTCTTGTTAACTGCAACTATATAAGGATTACCTTTAATACCACCCATATGCTGAAATGAGCCGCTGATACCCATAGCCATATAGACTTTAGGCTTAACAGTCTTACCGGAGGTACCCACCTGACGGGATTTCTCAAGCCATTTTGCATCGACAATAGGCCTTGAGCAGGAGACAACAGCTCCCATTGCCTCTGCAAGCTCCTCAGCAATAGCAATATTTTCCTGCTCCTGAATACCGCGACCAACAGATAC
>Ga0209467_1002627_pt1 | contig 12607 bp, 10 predicted proteins | sample Higcelwee11metaG_FD_187175 | JGI IMG/M metagenome (GOLD analysis project Ga0209467, IMG submission 187175) | Freshwater pond sediment microbial communities from the University of Edinburgh, under environmental carbon perturbations - High... | ecosystem: Environmental > Aquatic > Freshwater >...
GTTCGGCATCGTCTTTCACGATTATCTGGCGGGCCTGGTCGGCGGAAATTTTTTCCCGTTTCATCTCTTCCCTGATCCGGTCCTCCAGATTGGCAATAATCCGCACTTTCAGCACATGGGGAATTTTCTGCAAAAAGGTGTGACCGGCCAGCCCATGATAAATCACATTGTCTTTTTGAAGACGTTTCAGCAGGGCTGCGCGAAAAAAAGCGATATATCGTTCCCGCCCATACGTAAAGCGGTCCAGAATCGAGGGCGCGTCATGGATGGCCCGCACCAGCTTGATTTCGGGAATATTAAATTGCTCGGACGCCTCAAGAACGATTTCCCGGGAAAGGCATTCATAATTTAAAGCCGCCGCCAGCTTTTCGGCGACTTCCCGCCCCCGGCTGTATGAGCCCCTGGATATCGTCACAATGGACATGATGCCCTCTATGAAACCTTCAAATATTATGGAACGGGTTGACCGTATGGTATTCGTCCTTCTTTTCCTGAAGACCGAGAACCACCTTTTTCACGCCATCCACTTTTTCGGCCAGGGATTTGATCTCGGCCAGAACGACATGCTTAACCGTTATTGGGGCGTCCACATTGCCAATATAAACAATACCCGCGTCCGCCGCCACCTTGATGGTGGGGGCGATTTTCACCAGGGCCGCCTCCACGGTAGCGGAAAGCAGAAGATCGTCCAGAATCATCTGTGATTCCGGGGTGGTCTTAAACACCGGGGTTTGTACCATCTGATAAATCATCTCGCTTGCGTCCTTCACCGTGATGGTCTTGATATGCAGGACCATATCATAGAGGCGGCTGTCCCAGGTGTCGATGCCGTAAATCTGCAATCCCCATTTCCGGCGCTCGTCATCATCCTTTTTCAGATTATACAAGGCTTTTTCAGGGGAAATGGCCGTCCGTCTAACCTCTTCCCGAACCCGGTCTTCCATGTCGGCGATAATCCGGATTTTAAATACATGGGGAATATCCTGAAGGAAAAAATGCCCGGCCAGACCGTGATAAACCACGTTGTCCTTCCGGACATGCTGGAGGAGCGCCTTTCGAATATACTTGACGTAGCGCTCCTTGCCGTGGGTGAACCGCTCCAGAATGGACGGGGCGTCATGAATGGCGCCGATGAGCTGAATTTCCGGAATGTTGAATTCCTCGGACGCCTGGATCAGGATATCCCTGGAAATACAGTCATAGCCTAATTTTTTTGCCAGGGTTTCCGCGACTTCCGTTCCCCTGGTATATGAGCCTTTGGAAATGGTGATGATGGACATGAGAATGTTCCTTTACAAATTATTGATATTATATTATTTTTTGGCTAAAAAAAGCATCAGAAAACGCTTCTAATCACCCAGCAACAGCAGCGGCACCCATGGCATGGCAATACCGGACATCATGTATTCATCCGCTCCCATGTCAACGACCGCTGCGCCGTCTCTATTTCCGTCAGCGATCCTGCCGTCGCTTTCGAAATCCAATCCCGGAAGTTCGGGCGCGGCGTTGTCACCGGCGTCAATGCAGGGAGAGCCAGCGTAAGATGATAATCACCGCCTACCCAGATATCATCGGCCGGATCTGCGGGGGTACCGCTGTCATCCCAATGGCCCGGGGACACAAAAACGGGATCCGCGTCAATATTGGCTCTTTGATTCGTCCAGGTGCCAGAAAGGCCATGATAACTGTTATTATAGCCATATGCCTCGCCGGAGAGATTTTGAAGCATGATATCCGCACCGCCATATCCAGATGTGTTTCCGGTAACAATATTATTATAGACGTTAACGGGACCAGCACCCAGCTTGCCGTAGCTATAGGTTTCAATGCCTCCCCCATATTGACCCGCCCGGTTTCCGTGTATGGTGTTATTCGTTACAGTAATGACGCCGACTGAATTACTGGAAGAATATACTTGCGCATACACGCCACCGCCATAAAGACTGTCCGCCCTGTTGCCGGTGATAATGTTGTTGGTAAGGGTTACATTCCCTGCGGGAAAAGGATTTGAACTATTCGTGGATGCGGCGTAAATCCCGCCGCCGGTATTTATGGCCTGGTTGTTTACAAAAATGTTATCCGGATCGTTATATCACCTGCCGGTCCCACAGATGCCTTCGACTTTGCATATATCCCCCCACCGTAATGAATGCCCCCGCCGTTTTTTACGGTAAATCCGTCAATGGTCAAACTGCCGCCGCTCGTTTCATCAAGCTCAAGCACACCGCCGTCCCCGGCCCCCTGAAGTACCGTGTTCGCGGGATTTATTTTCCTGGAAACGCAGCCGGCATCATAGCCGCCTTCAAGAACAAGATCGTGGCCAAGGTCTGATGCATAAGTAAAATTGCCGGTATAAGTCCCCTGAACCACCTTAATCGTATCATCTTCAGCGTTTGCTTCCGCGGCATCCAACGCAGCCTGTAAATCCGTATGCGTGCCGCCGCCAGACGGGTCCACACAAAAAACAGCGCCCCAGGCAGTGCCCTGTAAAAAAAGCAGAGATACCCCGGCCAGCCAGTAAACAATAGATTTGTTGAGCATGAAAATTTTCCTTGATTGGATTGGCAGGAATTTGCATTTGACTGCCTAACCTATCCCAGAAACCGGCTGGTATGTCAAATCCGGAAATTTCGCTCCCGCCCTTATACGCAAATCAAGCAGTAAAAGCAGCGGTGGCAATGGGACAAAGGGTCTGCTGTTAATGGGCGCGAAGATCATGCTTGCGGCGGCGCCGACCATTATTTCAAGATTTGCCGCGCCCGTATTGCGGAGCCGGACCGCGAGACATTTGCCTACCGGCAGCATAAAGGTATTGGGATCAGCGGTGAATTGGAGAATGCGGCTGGTGCCATCGCCGGTCACGGCAGCTTGCGGGCCTATGGCCTGAAAGTTCGCCCCGCCCGCGTCACTGATGCCAAAGTTCACTTCGATGACCTGGCCCGCCGGCGGCGGAGCGGCAAACGTCAGCCACCCCGTCCAGGTGGTTTGAGCGCTTGCACTTCCGCCGCTGAATATCCATTTTTCGGTGAAAAAGTGGGTGGTTGAAAAGACCTTGTTTGCGAGGGGCGCAAGGGGCACCACATCGCCTGCGGAGGTGAAGCTGTTTTCAACGAGTTTGCCGATGCCGTTATAGTGATACAGAGACCAGCCATACAGCCTGCATGATGAAACCGGATCGATCAGGGGCTGGCTGTCCTGGTATCCGGCTGCGCCATAGGACGTATCCCCGATGCCGTCCCCATTTGCGTCGCTGCCTGTATAATTGGCGTAAAAGTTGCCAACAAAGCGCTTGGAATAACGGGACTGATACTGATAAAAGAGCGGCATGGAAGATCCAATACCATACCCGCTGGCCGCTGAATCGATATTGACGGAATTGTCAAAATCATTCCGGAAAATGCTGTTGGCGGCGACATAAGCCGGCACATGCAGCCCGATGCCATTGTCACGAATTGTGTTGGCCGTAAGGATGCCGCCGGCCATGCCATTCAGATCAACGCCGATATCATTCTGCTCTATGACATTTCCTGAAGCGACGTTTTGGGCGGTGGCGGCCCCGAATCCCAGACCAACACCCTCGCCAGTATTATTTCGAATCACGTTGTTGGTAATAAGGTTGGCGGATCCGGACTGGACAACCAGAATGCCGTTGGCGTTATTTGTCAGATAATTGGATTCGATTCGATTGCCGGAAGTTTCCCAAAGGCAGATGCCCGCCTCGGTGTTGGCGGCTGCCCAATTATTTCTGATGATGTTCTGGCCGCTGGCGACGACCAGAATGCCGTAGGCGTTTGTGTGGGTTGATGTCATGCCGCAGAAATTTTCCTCGATCAGGCAGTTGCTGACGCCGTTCAATTTAATCGCCGCATCGTAATTGGCGGCGCCGTAAATGCAAAGGCCCTTGATCTCAACACCGCTGGCTCTCACATCAAAAACGCTGTGATCCCCAAGTGGAGTCTTGACTACCGGCTTATACACATTGGTGTCGGCTCCTCGGATCTTCACACTTTTGCTGACGGTAACGTTCTCCACATAGTCATCGCTGGCTTCATTACCGTCATTCATCACAATGATGATATCGCCGCTGGTCACTTCCACCCGGCTGAGGGCATAGCCGATGTGCCGCCAGGGCTGAACTTCGGAACCGGGACGCAGGTCGGCGTCCACTCCGTAAGGCAATACATAAAATGTCTCCGGCGGGGGCGCTGCCCATACCCAGAGCGCCGGGGTCATTGTTAATATCAAGAATAATAATCCACGAGAGACAAGGATTAGGAAGTGGTTAATCATTGGCATCTCCTTTCAGGTTTAATATAGCAATAGAAGCGGCAGCCACGGCATGGCTGGATAGCGGATGGTCAGATCCGGGCTGATTTCCGCATCCTCGTATGGTCCGGCAAACTGAAAATTGATCTCTTTCAGGGTCGCCGGCTTGGAGAATATGCCGGCGGGAAAAATCAGGCGCACATGGCGGACCTTGTTCTGATTTTTCAAAAAATCAACCGGAACATGGTAATTTTTGGGAATCTGTGGAAATTTGAGGCCGGAGTAGTCCGGAACCGCTTCCTCCTCATACTGGTTATCATTTCCCGCATGTTTAATTTTATAGCCCAATGGCAAAAACCCGCCTTCCCAGATCAGTTCGATTCCGGTGACGGGAAGGGGGTATTCGTCCAGGAGATCGATATCGACCATATATTCTTCCGGCACATTGGGAAACTTCCAGGGATTCTGCTCATCCGGAAGGGCATCGAAGACCAGTTTGGTTGATGACGGCTCCACCAGGGGTCCATGATTTTTTCGAACCAGCTCGGCGTAAGCGGACACCGCCTGAAATCTCGCCTCGTCCCATTGGGGATCGGTCGCGTCGGGGATCGGAAAGACGGGAGAAGCCTTTACGTATGAATAATTGATATAGTGCAACCGGCCCGGATCATAGATAGGCTGCCCGGATGCGTCGCGGTCAATGCCGAAACCGAATATCTTCCGGTCGCCGAGAAAGGCCGGTCCCTGAGACGTCAAATCAAGAATGTCCTCCCATTCGTTATCATTGCGGACAATATTGCCGCTGTTGCCTTCCAGCAGACTCACCTTGATCTTGAAAACATTCCCGACGATATCCCGATAGACCCACATCTCGTCAATGATCAGGCTGTGCCCGGTTTCGTCCCAATCCAGCCACTGGTCCGGATATCCACGTTGATACCCCCGTATCGCCACATACGCGCCCGGCACCGGAACCGTGACCCCGAGCTGAAAATTGTCATAATCCACCTGATGGGAGTGGATCAATCGGCCCCGGCCGTTATCAAGCAAGCCTTCGTGGGCATACCACTGCACCAGGTCATGGGCGCTGTATATCTGCCAGTTGGGATGCCAGTCGCAGTAATATCCGCCGGGATAGGGAATATATGTGTGCTTATGCCAGAAACTCACGGTTTCCGAGCACCAGGCGGTTCTGCGGTGAAATGACGTGCCGCCCCAGTCCATCATGACGACGATGGAAAAGGCGTCAAAGGGCTCCGCGCACCCGAGGACCATCTGGTAGTAGGGCTTCCCTCCGTTGCTGAAGTTTCTGTCCGAGTCCGCCGGGTCCGGGTCCCAGTCGCAGGCGGGCACTCCCGGACAGGCGCAGGATTCCTTTGTGCCGAGCGTTTGCTTGGCAATATCCTGAATAAAGCCGCCGCTGGGATCCCAGGCCCCCGTGTCGTCAAAACAGACGCAACCATAGCAATCCGGCTGGTAATCACAGACCGCAAAGGCCGCCTGTGGTCCGCCCGCAAGGCCTCCCGCAATCATTATCAAGACAAAAAACAGGGGAAAAAACCGGTATTTCATGGCGAATCCTCCTTATAAAAGGTTTGTCCCAATTTTACGATGGAACCACACAAATCCCTGCTCCTTCGGATTAATCCCCCAAGAGCAGCAGCGGCAAGCCCGGCATGGGGACCGGTCCGCCCTCCCCATAAATCGCATAGAGATTGTTATCCTGGGAACCCACATAAATGGTGCCGTCGGGGCCGATGGCCGGGGAGGAGTACACATGGTTCCCGGTGGTGAAAACCCATTTTTGGGTGCCGTCCGGGTTGATCGCATAGAGATTTTTATCATCAGAACCCACATAGATGGTTCCGCCAGAACCAATAACCGGGGAAGACGACACATTATTCTTGGTCAAAAAGGCCCATTTTTGGCTGCTATTTGGGTCGATGGCATAAAGATTGAAATCCCAGGAACCCACATAGAGCGTGCCGTCCGAGGCAATGGCGGGCCTGGAGTTCACATCACCGCTGGTGGGAAATTCCCATTTTTTGCCGCCGTCATTGGGATTCAGGGCGTACATCTTGTCATCACAGGAGCCCACATAGATGGTTCCGTCCGCGCCGATGGCCGCCTTGGATCTCACCACATCGCCGGTGGTAAAAGTCCACTTGGCGATATGGGTGGCCGGGTCGATGGCATAAAAATTCTTATCCCATGAGCCCACATAGATGGTGCCGTCCGGCCCGATGGCCGGGGAGGACCATACATCCCCCCCGGTGGGAAATCGCCACTTCTCCACCCCGGAGGTGGGGTCGATGGCATAAAGATTGTTGTCCTCGGAGCCCACATAGATGGTCCCGTCAAGCCCGATGGCCGGGGAGGAGTTCACTTCACCTCCGGTGGGAAAGTCCCACTTTTTGCTACCGTCGCCAGGATTGACAGCATAGAGTTTGTGATCCTGGGAGCCAATATAGATAGTGCCGTCCGAACCGATGGCCGGGGAGGAGTAAATGCAGCCTCCGGTAGGGAATTCCCACTTCTTGCTGCCGTTCGGGTTGACGGCATAAAGCTTGTCACCACAAGAACCGACATAAATGGTCCCGTCCGGGCCGATGGCCGGAGATGAATTTACCTGCCCATCCGTGCCAAAGGCCCATTTCAGGGTGCCCGGCTCATGGGCCGCGGCATTCCCTGAAATCATGGAAACCAGCGCAACCGTTAAGATCAAAATTCCCATCAGACATGGATTTTTTTTCATCATTTTCCCTCCCTGAATCAGGATTTATAGCCGTGCGTGATTCCCTGAATGGGTCTCATCGCGCCCGGCTCCCATTAAAACAAATTTTTTACCGCTGATCGCGCTTCTTTTCAATCCCCCAACAACAGCAGCGGCACCCAGGGCATGGCGATTGTGGGGACCCGGCCCGTGTGTTTCAAATCGCGGTGGAACATGGGCCACGGGGTTTTCGCGAGCCCGCCGGAATTTCCATAAATCGCATAGAGATTGTAGTCATTGGAACCCACATAAACGGTGCCGTCCACGCCAATGGCCGGGGAAGACAGAATGCTTCAGCCGGTTTCATAGGTCCATTTCTGATCGCCCGGTGTCTGCGTCCATGCCTGGTCTGAACACACGGAGAACATCATAAAAGATAAGACCAGAACATGCCTCACGCGATCCTTCATGATCAGCCTCCCTGTTTTAAAATTTATGCCGGTGGGCGTATCCTTTTGTTTGCCGTAATTTATAGAAGGGTGGATGTATGCATCATGATCGGAGACGGGCAATCCAAAAGTTCGCCATTTTTATATAAAAACGGGCAACTTGCGCAAATGCTGAATTCAGGTGGAGGCAACGTGCTGGAGAGCGGTATGGGGTGCAGCGCAGTCAAAAAATCAGCTTTTTTACAAAGCCAGGTAATTTTGTCTCAAAAACAAACGGCAGCTTGAAACCCAAGCTTTTCTAAACGTTTGTATGGAAAGGAAAAAACCAAACCCGATAATCATAAAAAAAATGAGCATCATCCGTTGGTTTCGATATTTTATCTATGGCAGAAATCCCCTTGTCCGTCAAGCGTTTAGCAGGCGCTTATGGCTTTATTTTAATTGATTTTTATTGTCTCGAGGAGTAGGTTTTTATTCAGTATCACTCCGCGTTCCGTCTCTCGGGAATACACCCACCCGTTTAATAAAGGGAGGCATCTCATGAGTATTGTCTCATCATTATTACATGGAAACACAGGAAACGTTCGTCGGTTGACTTTCCATCTCATGGCCGCCTTGATAACAGCAATTCTTCTGATCCCTGCGCAGTCAGCCTTTTCTGATGACGCCGACGATCTGCTGCTCTGTATCCCGGCCATCATCGCGGGTAGCCCCGGATGGGTGAACACGAAACTCTCCCATCCGGTTCCCCTCACCTATAATGGTTACGACGATGACCTCCGGCAGTGCCGCGTGGTTCAGGTGGAAGACGGCTACTGGATCGCCTATAGCCACTATGCGATTACAAATATTGAAAGGCGCCTCTTTATTTTAAAAACCAATCTGGAAGGAAGGACCATGATCCCGCCTTTCCAGATCGCGACCGTCACTCGATCGGATGAAGCTGCCAGTTATTACAGGTTTGCCATCGTCCCCCGTGAAGAGGGCGGCGTCCAGGTACTGACGACGGAATGGGATGGGGTCAGCACCAACAACCCCGCCATTCTGAACGATTATGTCCTGGACCGGCAGGGTAAAATCACACGCTCCAGACCGGTCATGACGGAAGGCGATTCTTATTCCGCCGATCAGTTCCATTCCCTGTGGGCCGTGCGCACGGCAGACGGCCGGACGGTTTTCGCCGCATTCTCTGATGGGGCGCTGGTTTACGGCGTCTATACGGACAGCGGCGACGTGCAGACCTGGGAAGCTGTGCCGGACACCTTTGATCCAGACTATTTCGCCGCGCACTATGACGCGGCCCTCAATCGTCTTTATCTTATGTACAGCCATTATTATGCATCCGCCAATTCAACTTATATGACCCGGTGGGACCTGAATGGCACGCGGGACATACAACGCGACTTAAGCGGACAGATCGGCTCGGTTTCCGCTATATACTCCTATCAGTTGATGCCCACTCCCGAAGGACTGCTTGTATCACTCCCCAACTATGTGAATACCTACCGATTTTTTCTGATGAACCCAGATTGCACAATAAAAAAACAAGTGACGGTGAACGGTCTTGTCGTGAATACCCCTTCCATCGGTCACAGGGTGACCCTGGACGATCGCGATGCCGTCCGGCTGGCTTGGCGCGGAACCGGAACTCATGCTGTTTTATATTACGCGGTCTTCAGCCTGAGCGGCAGACTCCTTGTTCCGGCCATGAAAATCAATCCCGACGGCACGGATGTCGCCATGCATCCGAATATTTTCGTTGACGGCCGCCGGACGACGTTTTTCTGCAGTGTTGACTGGGCTCCGGACGGCGGCTATCGCCGCCTGTTCTGCCGGCACATGGGATTTGAGTTTACGGCCGGCCAGCCCGACCTTGTGGTTTCCGTTCCCCATATCCTTCAATCGCCGGATTATGCCACACTCGATGCGGAAATTGCGTTTCGGGTCCTGGTTTTCAACCGGGGCGAAGCCGCCAGCACCGCCGCAACCGTTACCTTGGGGCATAATGGGGAGACCTTTTCGGAACCAGTGGGCGCACTGGCGCCTGGGGCATCCCAAGAACTGGAATTTCTGGACATCCCGACACCCCCGTATCTGACGGCCCTGCCGGTAGTGACCCTTGATCTTACAAACAAGTATTGGACCGGCAACAACCATGTGGACACCATAGTAAAGTATCCCGGCCGCACCCCGGTCTATCCGGCGGGAAGCACGCTCTATACATGGACCGTCCGGGACAAGGTGTCCCATGTCCCGCTGCAGTATGCCCAGGTCATTACCACTCTTTCGAATATCCAGACCGCCGACGGAGATTTTCAGGATGTGGTGCTTCTCAATGAATCCAATAGCGCCGGTCAGGTGACCACCCGGCTTCCGGCCGGAACTTATTCCTTCCAAGTTTCAAGACACGGTTATCCGTCAGAAGCCCCGGTTGTGAATGTTCCATACCCGCCTTCCCCCTATTTCGACCTCGAACCTCCCGGAACCGTTACCCTGACATTTGAAGACAGCGTTAGCAGCGGAGTCCTGCACCCGGCTCCCAATCGGGTGAGATTAGATATAGAAGAGGATAGCGGTGACTATCAATACAACGCTTCCGGCAGCGAGGCCGGCCTGGTATTGAACGAAGTGATGCCCGGCGATTACGCTTACAGCGTTAAGGCTTTCGGGTATGCCGAGGCCACGGGTTCGTTCACGGTTGCGGGCGGGCAAAACAACCCATATAAAATCATCCTGACGCCGGTTTCCCGGGGTTCCGTATCTGGAGACACGAACCCCGGAACGGTGGATGTGGACCTGGAGGGCACGGTGATCGGGAGCATGAGCGATGCCAGCGGGGCCTTTACGCTGGAGGATATCCCCTACGGGACCTACCGCATCGTCTGCGCAAAAGCCGGTTATGGGCCGGTGGCCGGCCAGATCACGGTAAACACCCCGGCACAAGACCTGGGCGCATTCAACCTGCCGGCTGTCACCGAGGCGGATGATTTACTGGGTCACTGGACCACGTCCGCATGGAACCGGATCGATGAAGTGCCGGGCACATTTTTTACCCCGAACTACAAGGTCACCACGAGTTTCGGTGTGTTTGATTTTTTTGGCCGCATGTTTTATTCCACCACCGGCACGGCGGCGGATTTTTACAGCGTCTATCTGGAAATTAACGGCCGCAAATGGTATTACTACAGTGTGAGCACCGAATTCAGTCTCTTGGACATCGCCTTTTCCGGCCTTGACAATATCGTGGACGGTGCCGGAGACATGGCCAGCCTCATCGTTGACGAAACAGACGGTGGGTTTTTCGATTTCCTGGAACTTAATCCAGGACTCGGCGGTTCCGGCGGCACCACCCTCGTCCGGGTGGACAGCGTTTGCCTGTATGACGGCGCAACAGACACGGTGCTGTTTGATTCTCATGATAACTTTCGGCAGGACTATTCATTCAACGGGCCGATGGGATACGCGATTGGCGTGCATACCGGTAATATCCGCGAGGTGATGCTCCGCATCTATCTAAAAGTAATGAACGAAAATTTCGGTATCGGCCCTCTCTATCTCATGGACAAGTTCCGGATGGAATGGCGGTGGGAGAACGATCATTTCGTATTAAAAGAGGTTATCCAGAATCCACCGTATTATCCTTCTTTCTCTGGGCCATAACCCCTGCCTGGGAGAAGTTAAGATAACAGCGGGCGGGGTTATGGTCAGGAACCCTTTTTAACTTCTCAACATGCTTTTAACCTTCAAAGAGGAGATCCGAGCATGCTCAAAAAAATTATATTTTTGTTCATCATTTCAACAACTCTCTCCGCTTTATCGTTGGTTCTTATTCCACCTGTCCGGGCAGAAAATGAAACAGTCAAGCATCTAATCGTCTATGCAGGTGACTCTCACAGCCTTGGGGTCCAGTCAGACGGCACATTGTGGGCCTGGGGGAAAAATAGTAGCGGTCAACTCGGAGACAGCACAACCACAGAAAGACACGCGCCGGTTCAAATCGGTTCAGACCGCAATTGGGTCACGGTCTCTGCAGGAGACTTCCACAGCCTTGGCGTCAAGTCAGACGGCACCTTGTGGGCATGGGGGCACAATGGTAGCGGTCAACTCGGAGACGGGACAACCACGGAAAGACATGCCCCGATTCAAATCGGCTCTGACCGCAATTGGGTCACTGTCTCTGCAGGAGGTTATCACAGCTTCGGCATCAAATCAGACGGCACCTTGTGGGCCTGGGGGTGGAATGATTACGGGCAAATCGGAGACGGGACAGCAGACATAGACAGACTCTCCCCGGTTCAAATCGGGTCGAACTACAATTGGGTAACAGTCTCTGCAGGAGATTATCACAGCCTCGGGGTCAAGTCAGACGGCACCTTGTGGGCCTGGGGGTGGAATGATTACGGGCAGCTCGGAGACGGCACAACCGATAGCAGGCTCTCCCCGCTTCGAATCGGCTCAGACACCAACTGGGTCACGGTCGCAGCAGGAGACTGGCACAGCCTTGGGGTCCAGTCAGACGGCACCTTATGGGCCTGGGGGTGGAATGATTACGGGCAGCTCGGAGACGGCACAACCGATAGCAGGCTCTCCCCGGTTCAAATCGACTCAGACACCAACTGGGTCACGGTATCTGCAGGAAATGATCACAGCCTCGGCGTCAAGTCAGACGGCACTTTGTGGGCCTGGGGGAGCAATGATTACGGTCAACTCGGAGACAGCACAATTATAGAAAAACATGCTCCAGTTCCAATCGGCTCAGACTATAAATGCGTCACGGTCTCTGCTGGAGGTCTTCACAGCCTTGGCGTCAAACCCGACGGCACGTTGTGGGCCTGGGGACGCAATGGTGAAGGTGAACTCGGGAACGGCACAACCGAAGACAAAAGCACCCCGGTCCCAATCGGCTCAGACAAAAAATGGATCTCAATCTCAGCAGGAGAGTATCACAATCTTGGCGCCAAATCAGACGGCACTTTCTGGGCCTGGGGATATAATGAGAACGGTCAAGTCGGAGACGGGACGACCACAGACAGGCACGCGCCGGTTAAGCTGTTTTCGACCAAAGCCATGCCCTGGCTGATGTTATTATTGGAATAGAGCAATGCAAACCTTGAAAAAGGATGGTTACGATGCTAAAAATAGGCTACATGTTATTCGCATCACCATTTTTGCCGGCCTT
>Ga0209467_1002630_pt1 | contig 12593 bp, 10 predicted proteins | sample Higcelwee11metaG_FD_187175 | JGI IMG/M metagenome (GOLD analysis project Ga0209467, IMG submission 187175) | Freshwater pond sediment microbial communities from the University of Edinburgh, under environmental carbon perturbations - High... | ecosystem: Environmental > Aquatic > Freshwater >...
GTTTTCAAAAAAATCTTTATCATATTCTGCAGTATATTCCTCTTTACTTACTACCTTAACTCCATTTTCCTCAGCTATTTTTCTTAAATATTTTTCATAATCCTCTGGATTATCAAATCTATCTTCTCTTTTAGGTAATTTATATTTTTCTCGAACGATTATTTGATCGCTTTCTAATTTTTCAATTAATTTTGGATCTTCTATTCTTAAACCGGTTACATACTCTGTCAATCGACTTGTATTTGATTGTTCAAATCTTGATTTAACAATATCTTTCTCTGATCTAAACGTTTCTCCCTGATTTATTGATTCTCCATTTTCCATAATTTATTTAATATCTAATACTATATAAACTACATCAAAATATTAGATCTTTGTTAGTAAATAAATAAGTTAAAGCTATTGCCACCGCATCTGACGCATGAGACGGGTTAATACAAGTTTCTAAACACAAAAGATTTCTCACCATAACTTCTACTTGATCCTTATCTGCCCTTCCATAACCCACTAAAGCCATTTTTACTTGCAGCGGTGAAAATCCCACTACTTCAATTCCATTTCTTTGACCACAAACTTTCATTACTCCAATTGCCTCAGCTACTTTTAGAGCCGAACTGGAATTTTTAGCAAAAAATAATGTTTCAAAAGCCAAAGCTTTAATTTTATATTTTTTAATTAAGCCTTCTAACTCACTATAAATTTTGTCCAACCTCAATGCTGAACCATCACTAATTTTAGTTTCCAGGCATCCATACTCCACCAGTTCAAAATCACTATTATTTTCTCGACGATCTATCATCGACGATCTATCATCTACGATAGCCCATCCGGTGTTGGCCAAGCCTGGATCTATTCCTAATATCATAATCAATAATAACAAATTCCAAGCTAATTTGGTTTAAATAAATTATAGGTCTATCATCACTTTCTCCACTTATCCACATCACCATCCCATATTATTTTTATATATCAAACAATATATTTTATAAGATATATTTTAGGTTTAAAATCCCTCTAAATCTCCCTTTGACATAAAGGGAGACTATTAATTAATTTAATATTATTTCCCCTCCTTTAAGTCAAAGGAGGGGTTAGGGGTGGATTTTGTTATAATTTCTCTATGGATATTCAACAAAATATTTCTCTCGCCCCTTATACCACCGTCAAAATTGGTGGTCCTGCCGATTTTTTTATCCATACTAAAAATTCATCAGAATTTATTGAAGCTTTAGACTATGGTCAAAAAAATAATTTACCCATAACCATTCTTGGTAATGGTTCTAATGTTTTAATTTCTGATTCTGGTATTCGTGGTCTAGTCATTAAAAATGATTCCCAAGAAATTGAGTTATTACCAGATAATAAAGTCAAAGTTTCTTCTGGAACTCAATTATCTTATTTAATCAATTACACCCTCGATCATAATTTAGTTGGATTAGAAGAATTTGCCTATATTCCCTCCACTATTGGAGGAGCCATTGCTGGCAACATTCATGGAATTAATGGTCATTTTTCTCATTATGTTGAGTCTGTTGAAAAACATAATGATTTTATAATCTCTGCTGTCTTAAAACTATTTCCCAACGATTCTACTGAAGCCAAAACCAAAGTTAAAGAAATTATTCAAAAAAAATCTCAAATTCAAGTCATGAATTCTCTTGGATCTGTTTTTAAAAATCCAATCGGTAAAGACCCAGCTGGAATGATTATTGATAAAGACTTAAATCGTAAAGGTTATTCTATTGGTGATGCTCAAATCAGCCCAAACCATGGCAATTTTATCGTTAATAATGGTTCTGCTACCGCTAAAGATTATTTAACTCTTATCAATCTAATTCAATCTCAAATGCAAGCTAAGTTTGGGTTCCAGTTTGAGCTTGAGATTAAATTACTTGGCGAATTTTAAAATGAAAAGGGACCGATAGAGCTGTTTGCGTAAAACGCAACAGATATCGGTCGCCCATTCAAATTGTTCAGATTGTTTTTTAAAGCGTAGCTTGTAAAGTTGGATGAAGCTTAGTAATTGGAAAAGATGCAAAACCATGCTGGCCATCGTAGATACCTACGACATTACCATCACTGTCAATAACAAATGGAGTAAAACCACTTCGGCCTCCTTCAAACCAATCTTCTGCATGAAAAACCCTCAGGTTGTCCCATTCAGAGATATCCCATTCAACGACATATTCGAATGCTTTATTGCTGTCGTTGAAAAAATATTCCACAAACGAGATAATTCCAGTCTCCTGTACTTTTGCAGTGGTAATTTCCCAAGAGTTGATTGTAAGGCCGACAAATTGACTCATACCTTCAGGCACTAATCGAATTTTACTTTTGTCAGGCATAATTGCCACAACCGCCAATTCCTCAATGACCGATTCTCTGATTGCCGTTTCTGATAAATCATCTCCCTCGCTATACTTGGCGATACCTCCAATTTGCCGTAACCATTGGCTACGTTCATCAAAAAGTACCACTTGACCAAACTTGGTCATGAGCTTCATCAGCGCTCCACCGCGGTACAGTCCAGTCGGGGCTGTTTTTTCGAATGTTTTATTATCATAAAGAATATAATCCTCCACAAAAAAAACATTCCCTTCTTGATCCCGATAATATACCGGAATCATCGCTTTTGCTGCTTGGGCAACAGTTGTCAATTCTCTCAAATTGATCAAAAATTGCCTCTGTTCTTCTGGTAATTCTGCCAATACCATAACTCCAATTTTAATCTCCATTTTCCCTACCTCTTTCTTTCTCTCTTTTTTATTTTTTTCTTATTATTGGACCAAAACTAGTAATTAATTTAATTACCACTTCAGGCCCAATAATTTATCTGAACAATTTGTTAAAGTTCTATTGTTTATTTTCAATTTTTATCGTTTTTGACAAAATTGTCCGTAAACGTGGTTATTTTATCTCAAAACAGACAATAAGTCAATATTATAAGACTTAAAAATTAACCCTATTTAATAAATTTTAACCAAAAAAAAGAGACCGACTATTGTTGCATTACTGCGAACAGATAGCGGTCTCCCTTTGAGTTTTATTAGCAGTGAATGCTATTTAAGCTCGAGTATCAAATAGCTTCAAACTGCCAACAAAAAAATAAACCAATTAAACTTAAACTGATGTTAAACTGATGGAATTTCAACTTTGCCTGTAACTTTTTTTTCCAAATCCTTCCATGCTGGTTCAAAATCCAATGCTGCAACCAGATAGAAAACATTTTTTTCATCATCAAATTCAAAACTTAATTTTTTATAAAAAAGTTTCGTTTCAACGATTGTTTTTTTGTCAGATAATTTGACTTCCATCCTGAACAAATAGTTAACCTCGTCAGGATTGATCAAAACAAATCGACCAACATCATCAGATAATACCGGAATTTGTTCCATTTCTTCGTTAAAAAGAAAATAAAACTCTACAACGTTGTCTTTACGCGTAGAATCGGGAACATCAACAAAGAGTTTTACTTTGTCTATCCATTTCACAGATACGGAAAATCCTTTATCACTTCTCAATGAATCTTCATCCCCAAGAAATAAAATTTTTCCTTGAGGAATAGATATTGTTTTTGAAAAATGTTTTAACTTTTTTAAAACCTTAACTGATTCTTTTTCATTTACCAACAACACTAAATACATTTTATTGCCTCTACTTTATTACATCTTATGCTTCGCGGTTTACTCATCAGCTTTCGCAGTTTTTAATGTTCACCTATCGTAACAGGTACAAAACGCCTTTCTTTCGTTTTGTTTTTTTATTTATCACGCTACGTGACAATTGCTCAAGATTATATCCCAAAAAAACTCCAAGTCAAGATTATAGGATAAAAAACAACTATAATAAAATTATTTAGTTAAAACTTTCCAGATGAATTTAGGCAAAACCACTTGTCTTTTAATCCTTTTCGGTTCTTTTATAAGTGAGTACAACCACTCCATTCCCACTTTTCTCCATTTCAATGGGGCTCTTTTTAAATCTCCACTAAAATAATCAAAACTTCTTCCCACCCCTATTGCTACTCCAAAATCAGCCTTATTTCTATTTTTAGAGATCCATTCTTCCTGTTTTTTCATTCCATAAGCCACAAATAAAATATCTGGCTTAAACTTATTAATCTGTTCCAATACTTCTTTGTTACTAAAATCCGGTTCCCCACCAGAATATTCATAATTAAATTTTAAATTATTTTTTTTGAAATTATTTTCAAAAAATTCTCCGGTTCGTTTAGATCTATCTCCAAAACCACCTAAGAAAAAAACTTTGTATCCTTTTTGGGCCGCTAACCTACACAACTCCGGCATCAAATCAGCCCCTGACACTAATTCATTTTTATGTTGTCCTTTTAGTATTTCCACCCCCACTTTAGTTGCTAATGCTAATTTTTTTATAAAATTTCGACGATCTATAATCGACGATCTATGATCTAATTCTTTTGCCCAAATCAGTCCAATTCCATCCACCACATTCAAATCAGTTTCTTTTAATAAACTCAAAAACTTCTCATCTTTTGTTGCTTTTATTACAAATTCAGGATTTACTGTCGCAATCCATTTATTTTTGTGCCTAGAGCTAATCCAACCATCAACTATACTTAGCACTTCAGACATTTGACTGCCAAAAAGAGGAATATTGTATATTTGCCAATCAGTTCCGGTTAAAGTAGTCTTAACCAAACCCTTCTTTTTACCCTTCAAATCGCTTTTTTTGTCCATTTTTTAGATTTTTCTATCTTATAAGTCTTAAATTTTTCTATTAACTAATTTTATCATCATTTTTAACCTATTTTAGTATCAAAAATATATCCTCTATTAATTAATTAGAAGATATTTTTACCAACTATATCACTTCTTTTCTAAAAAGCCTATAAAAAATAGAAATCAAAAAAAATACTTTAGGTAAAATTTAATTAAATAGAACAATAATTTTATTCAAATAAAACACCTATTTTTAGGACATATATCTCTAAAAAACTAAATTTAGTCTAAAAATATAAAATCACAAAAAATCAATCAAAAACAAAATGAAAAAGAATAAATAAAATCAAAAAATATGTATATTATAAGATATATATACCAACTATATCACCTAATTGCCCGACGATAAATTTCCAAATTTTCCACTGCTATCCCAGTTCCTCTAATAACGCAAAATTGTGGTTCCAATGCCACATGAGCCGAGACTCCAATTTCTCGAGTTACTAAAGTTGTTAACCCTTTTAGTTGAGCCGTTCCTCCACTCAAAACTATTCCCCGATCCACAATATCCGACACTAATTCTGGTGGGGTTATTTCCAAAGTATCTTTAATCACGGTTACAATCGATTCCAACATTGGTTTTAATGCTTCATAAACCATATCTGAATCCAAAACTAAGTTTTTTGGTAATCCATAAATAGAATCTCGACCATTAATTTCCATTGTTTCTATTTTTTTAGGTTTAATTGCGCTTCCCAACTGAATTTTTATCAATTCGGCAGTTTGTTCTCCAATTACTAAACTATGTTTCTTCTTTAAATAGTCCATTATGGCTCGATCCAATTTATTTCCTCCCACTTTCACACTTTTATGGGTAACTACTCCCCCTAAAGCAATCACGGCAGCTTCGGCAGCTCCACCTCCAATATCCACGATCATGTTTCCAAAAGATTCTGAAACTGGAATTTTAGCTCCAATTGCCGCTGCTAAAGGTTCATCTATCAAGTAGGCTTTCTTGGCCCCAGCTGCCAAAGTAGCATCTAAAACTGCTCGTTGTTCGACTTGAGTTACTCCGGCCGGCACACAAACCATTACTTCTGGACCAATAAACCAATTATTTCCCATTACTTGTCTCATAAAATACTTCAACATGGCCTCAGTTACCTCGTAGTCAGCAATCACTCCATCTTCCAATGGTTGAATTACCTCAATATATTCTGGAGTTTTCCCTAACATCTTTTTAGCTTCATTTCCGACTGCTAAAACTTTTCTGTCTTCAATTCCCACTGCCACAATTGTTGGTTCGTTTAAAACTATTCCTTTCCCTGCCTCCCAAATCACAGAATTAGCCGTTCCTAAATCAATTGCTAACTTTTTAAACAAATTCATACTCTAATTCTATCGTATAAATTATTAAAACAAAATTTTACTTTATAAACTTGATGAACTTTATAAACTTGATGAACTTTGTTGTTATAATATAGTCATGTCCAACCATTCAAATAAAAAAAGCATTTTAACTATATCAATGGTCACCCTTTTCGTTCTTGGAGGAACCTTTCTTATTACTATTTTTGCCAGAGGTTACAAATTATCTTTTAATCTTAAAAATACTCCTAGTTTTTCCTCTACTGGGATTATTTCGGCCACTTCCAAACCTAAAGGCGCCTCTGTTTATGTTAATGACAAACTAGTTACTGCCACTGACGATACTATTAATTTATCTCCAGACGAATACACTATTAAAATAGTTGAAGATGGTTATTTACCTTGGGAAAAGAAAATTCAAGTAAAAAAAGAAATTGTTTATCAAACTAACACTAATCTTTTTCGATCTGTTTCCGATTTAAAACCAATTACTTTAACTGGAGCTATTAATCCAACTCTTAGCCAAGATGGCGATTTTGTAGTTTATGCTGTTGCTTCTGCTTCCGCCGCTAAAGATAATGGTCTTTATTTACTTCAATTAGTTGATAATGTTGTTCCTTTCAGTAAAGGTTCTTCAAAATTATTAATCTCTAATCAATCTAATACAGACTGGTCAAAATATACTTTCACTTTTTCTCCAGATTCTAAACAAGTTTTGGCTCAAAACAAAGCTAACAGTACTGCATATCTTTTAACCATTGATAGTATTAATGCTCAAAGTCTTTACGATGTTAGTTTAAAACTATCTTTAATTGAAAAAGATTGGCAAACTCAAACCCAAGAAATTATAAAAACCAAACTATCTAAAATTCCAAAACAATTAGCCGAATTTGTTTCTACCTCCTCAGCTCAAGATATTTTATTCACTAGTGATGATAAAAAAGTTCTTTATTTATCTAATAAAGATGGCAATTTATTAAAAAATATTATTACTCCACCTCCAGCCCAAAGTACTCAAACTCAAAATCGAGATATTAAAGCTAATAATTATTATGTCTATGACATTGAGGATGATACAAATTTCCTTATTGGTAGTAAAGATACTATTTATCAACCAAAATGGCTTAACAACTCTTACAATTTAGTTTTTGTTGAGGATCAAAAAATTCAAACTATTGAGTACGATGCCACCAATAAACAAACTCTATTTGCTGGTAAATTTGATAAAAATACTGTTTATCCTTGGTTAGATGGAACTAGAATTGTAACTCTCACTGTTCCTTACAACGACGCTAAAGAAAATCTCTACGCTATTTACATCAAATAACACAATTAACTATAAGAGCTGTTTTTTGTTTTATCAACTATAAAAACTGGTCTATATTTATAAGAATATTTTCTGTTCTAAAAATTTATTTTAAATCGTTCACAATCTCTTCACCGTAATTAACTACATTAGTATCAACCTTAGCATTTGGTAAGACTACTTTTTCAACAGTATCACCTAAGACCTGAGAATCACCTCTAATCTGGCTAGATTGAGCTATTTTAAGAGGAATTAAAGCCATAATAGCTAAAACAAAACACACAACTATGGTTCGAATATTTCTATCAGTGTTAGTCATATAATAATCAGTCTAAAGAAAAAAAATTAAATAGTCAAGTGGCTTTTTACTTTATATTAATAATTTAGTCTTATAACAATAAAATAAAGTCAAAAAATGGCTTTTAGCAACTTAATTAACAAAAATAATTTTATTCAAAGATAATAAACCTAAAACCGGTTTAATTCCCCTATTTTTCCGTCTCTTGTTTAAAAACAACCAAATAGCAGATTTACAACAACACTGCTAATCTTTTTAATTTAAAAATCAGTTTAGAACATCAAAATAGTCAAAAGATAAACTTTATATATCAAAAAACCAAAATAATCTTTTAATTTAGATATAAGCTATAATAAATTTTGAAACTTTAGATTAATCTAAATGCTCTTTTTTATCTAAAAATAATAAATAAACCATAATTATTTAATGTATTTCAAAATACAAATCTAATTTTTAGTTCAAATTTAATATTTTTTTATTTTTCTCGACGATCTACGATCTAACATCTAAGATCTCTCCTGTCCTCATAGTTCAACGGATAGAACGACCACCTCCTAAGTGGTAAATCCAAGTTCAATTCTTGGTGGGGATACTTTTTGTAATAAAAAATACTCTATAATACATTTCTCCGCATTTTTCAAACTTAGATTAATATTTTTACCGCGCATTTTTTTTAATTACCGAACTTTCTTTTGATTTTTTAAACTAAATTATTTACCGCAATACATTCTTTAAAATACCCTACTTAATATACATCATTTAGTATCTAAACTAAACTTTTTCTCCGTAAACATTATTTTTACTAAAAATTACATTTTAAAATAAACCTATTATTTTATTTTAAAAAAACAATTAATGAATTTAAAAAACTAATATAAATAAATAATATAAGTTTTTAAAAACTATATCAATCAAAATCATTTTTTATTTATAAAATAAAATAAAAAATGTTTAATTAAATAAAAATCAATATTAAAATCCAATTTTTAATGATAATCAAAACAACATTAATTCCCTAATCAAAGCTTAAAATGAATATATTAGAATTATTAGCAATTAAAAATTTTACTGCTAAATGTCATAACTTAGCACTGTAATAACATTCAAACCTATTTAGTTAACACTATTCTCTTTAATTTATCTTTCTGAAACAACTTTTTGGCAATTAACTTTAAATCACTCAAAGTTACTTCTCTGTATTTTTTGATTTCATCCTCCACTGTTTCTATTTTATTTTCTAAAAGTAGCTTTTGTCCCACAAAATCCGCCATAAAACTGCTTCTATCCATTGCTAATTTTGTTTTTCCTAATAGATATTCTTTAGCTCTAAATAGTTCATCTTCGGTCAAACTATCACTTAATCCCAATATTTCTTTTTCCGCTATTTCCATAGCTAAATCAATCTTGTCTAAATTAACTCCAGATTGAACTCCCCAAAAACCAACCTCTTTAAAACTTTCACTAATTGAATAAACATAATAAGCTAAAGAGTTCTCTTCTCTAATTTTGTCATGAAGCCTAGAAGAGCTATTCCCACATAAAATGATATCTAATAACCTAAAAGCATATTTTCTTTCATCTTGCCAATTAAAAGCCTCTCCTCCGATACAAAAATGACCTTGTTCTAATTTCTTCTTTTTAATTAATTCCTTTTTATTTTCTAAAATAACTTTAATTTCTGGATAATCCACGATTCTTTTTTCTAATTTTTCAAATTTATCTTTAAATTCATTAATTAAAGTTTCATCAACATCTCCAGCAGCTATCAATACTATATCACTTGATCCAAATAAAGCATTTCTATAGCCTAACAAACTATCTCTAGTTACCGTTTTAATATCATCAACCTCTCCAGCTATATCCCAACAACCAATTTTTGATTTACCATACAAAAATTTAATAAATTCACTACTCAAACCCATCATTGGATTATCTTTATACATTCTAATTTCTTCAATAATTACTCCTTTTTCTTTTTCCAATTCTTCTTTTTGATATTTTGAATTTAATAAAATATCAGACAATAACTCTATGGCCCATTTGCTATGTTCCTTAGTAGTTGTAATGTAATAGGATGTCATCTCATGACCAGTCCCTGCATTATAACTAGCTCCTTTAGTGTCAATCTCTTTATTAATTATTTGAGGTGTTGGTCTTTTCTCGGTTCCTTTAAAAGCCATGTGTTCCAAAAAATGACTCATTCCTGCCTGATTCTTATTTTCGTACTTAGATCCTATTTTTACAAAAACTTCAATAGTTACCGCGTTTAAACCTTTGATTGGAACAATTGCCCCTTTAATTCCATTATTTAATTTAAAGCTTTTAATTTTATTCATAATCTTTTATTCCTCAGTCAACTATAACAAAATTAATCATTTTAGCTGGTATATAGATCTCTTTTACTATTTTTTTACCTTCAAGCCATTTTTGCATCTTTTCACTTTTTCGAGCCATTTTTAAAAGAGTTTCTCTATCATTCTGCTCTGCAGAATTAATTATTAATTCATCCCTCACCTTACCATTAACTGAAATCATTATTTTTATTTGATCTTCTATTAAATATTTATCTTCCGCCACTGGCCATTGAGCTATATGAACAGACATATATTCTTTCTGTAGAGGCGTATTGCCATACGCCCCTACCAGACCACAATATAATTCTTCAGTAGTATAAGGAGCAAATGGAGCTAATAGTTTAATCAAGGTTTTAATATCTTCACTATCAATAATTGATGATTTAAGATCCATCATCTTATTTAAAGCTTCCATCATTTTAGCTATAGCCGTATTATATTTAAAATTCTCTAAATCTTCAGTTACTCCAACAATTAGCTTGTTTATTAGCACTTTAATTTCTTTACTGCTAGCAGCTACATCAGCATTCTGAGCGCTTATAAACTTTTCAAACCTATCTAAAAATCGTCTTACCCCCATTAAAGTGTTTTCATTCCAAGCCATGGTTGCATCAAATGGTCCCATAAACATCAAATACATTCTCACCACATCCACTCCATACTTATCGGCTACCACTTCAGGCACAATTACATTACCCTTAGATTTACTCATCCTTTGATTATCAGGACCCAAAATTACTCCATGTGACAATCTTTTATAGTATGGTTCTGGCAATTCTTTAGGAACTGCTCCTAAATCCCACAAAAACTTATAAATAAATCGAGAATAAAGTAAATGAAGTACATTATGCTCATCTCCACCAATATATACATCTACCGGACCCCAATATTTTACTAATTCTTGACTAGCTATTTCTGTATCATTATGTGTATCCATATACCTCAAAAAGTACCAATCACTACCAGCCCAGTTTGGCATAGTATCAGTTTCTCGAGTTGCTTCTCCACCACATGTTGGACAACTAGTTTTAACCCAATCAGTCATTTGTGATAAAGGACTTTGCCCATCATCAGTTGGTTCATAAGCTTCTACCTCTGGTAAGACTATTGGTAAATCAGTTTCCTTAACTGGCACCCAACCACATTTGGAACAATATACCATTGGGATTGGTTCTCCCCAATAATGTTGTCGAGAGAATATCCAATCTCGTAAATGAAAAGATGATGTTGCCTCTCCAATTCCTTTTTCCTTAATCCACTCAATCATTTTCTTAAAAGCTTCACTTGGAACCATTCCATTTATTGGTGGTGAGTTTATAATCTCTCCATCATCAACATCTTCATAAGGTTCTTTATTAAAATCGTGTTCTTTTTTTGGTTTGATTACTGGAATTATCTCTAAACCAAACTTCTTTGCAAAAGCAAAATCGCGATCATCATGAGCTGGGACGGACATAATGGCTCCAGTTCCATAACTGGCCAAGACAAAATCCGATATCCAAATTGGAATCTGCTTTTGGTTAACTGGATTAATCGCATATAATCCTGAGAACACTCCTGTTTTATCTTTGGAAAGTTCCGTTCTTTCTAAATCACTCTTTTTTCTTGAAATCGCAATGTAATTTTTAATTTCTTCATTACTTTTTGCCATTTCCAAAGCTAGTTCATGTTCTGGAGCAATTACCATAAACGTTGCTCCAAACAATGTATCCGGTCTTGTTGTAAACACTTCTAATTCTCGAAGAGAATTACCCTGAGCGGACTTCGTCCTGAGTTTTTCGAAGGAGTCGAAGGGTTTAATCGAAAAACGAATCTTGGCTCCTTCTGACTTTCCAATCCAATTAATCTGAGCCTGTTTAACTTTATCAATGAAATTAGTTTCTTTTAAACCTTCAATTAATTTATCAGCATAGTCTGTTATCTTAACTACCCATTGAGATATATTTCTACGACTTACTTCAGCTCCACAACGTTCACATTTACCATCCACAACTTCTTCATTAGCCAATCCGATTTTGCATGAAGGACACCAATTAATTGGCATTTCTTTTTTATATGCCAATCCTTTCTCAAATAATTTTATAAAAATCCATTGAGTCCATTTATAATAAGCCGGATCGGTCGTATTTACTTCTCGACTCCAATCAAATGAAAAAGCTAAATCTTTCATTTGTTGTCTAAACATATCAGTATTTTCTTTAGTTACCTGTTGAGGTTTCTTTTTCATCTTAATAGCATAGTTTTCGGTTGGTAATCCAAAAGCATCCCATCCCATTGGAAACAACACATTTTCACCCTGCATTCGCTTAAACCGAGCATAGACATCTCCCCCAGTAAAACTAAAAGCATGACCTACATGAAGTCCACTACCACTTGGATAAGGAAATTCCACTAATATATACTTTTTAGTTTTAGAATTTAGAGTTTCAGATTTAGGATTTTGAGCTTGATATAGTTCACTATGTTCATCCCAAAATTTCCTCCATTTTTTCTCAACTTCCTTAAAATTTTCCATAGGTTATTTTACTACACTTTTACCCTTTTTAATCACAAAATGGTATCATTAA
>Ga0209467_1002633_pt1 | contig 12590 bp, 14 predicted proteins | sample Higcelwee11metaG_FD_187175 | JGI IMG/M metagenome (GOLD analysis project Ga0209467, IMG submission 187175) | Freshwater pond sediment microbial communities from the University of Edinburgh, under environmental carbon perturbations - High... | ecosystem: Environmental > Aquatic > Freshwater >...
CTGTGAAAGGTTTCACTGCGGTTATTGCCGGCAGCATGGAGAAGGGTGGCGGTTGGGTGCCTGAGGCGATGGAGTTTGTCCGCCGGCATCAGGGACCGCTTAACAAGAAGCCTTTTGCCCTCTTCACCGTTATACCGTTGCTAGCCTCGGAGAAGGGTGCGGAGTCACGCATGGTTGTCATGCAATACACGGCACATGTGCGTGGCATGGTGCACCCTGTCAGTGAGGGGTTCTTCAGTGGCGAGACTGAGCAGAGTAAGGAACCACATCCGGGCGAGAGGTCGAGGTTCAAGCTCAGGGTGCTGCTGGGGCTGATCAGGGAGGGTGACAAAAACCACGGGGAGATAGAGACGTGGACAGCCAGGCTGCATGAGAAGCTGGTACAGATGACAGGGCACGGGGCTAAGGGCCCGGTGCACGGGCTGTAAGGCTCGGCAGCAGAGAACATGTTGGCTGGCAGCCCGGAATGATGATCTTCAGATCCGTGCAGCAGCAAGGAGGCAAACGGATCAGCTCCGTACAGAAGTCAAGCCTGTAGCCCCATAAAGGCTACTTCACCTTCACGTACTTTTCGCTGGTATAGTTGCTTTTATCGATCTCACCCATCTCGTCGGCGGGCCATACCTGTATGAGGGTATCATTCTTTACGACGATTCTCATTCGGAGTGTCTGACCCACATTGTCAGCAGAGGAGTGGTATTTTATTGTCTCCTTGTACACCATTCCTTCGAGGGTATAATTTCCTCCACCGTACCCGTCCATAACGACAGTATCCTGTTTATACTTTCCAACGAACATCCAGTAGTTATCGGACCACATTTTCACCTGTGATCCCTGGTAGTCGCCCGGGAAGGTGGCGGTAGTGGTGTCGTTTTGCACCTGTTTGGCAGAGATCAGGTCCCATGCACCGAGTACAGGGTTTTCAGGCTCCTGTGTGCATCCGGCGATGATGAGCAGGAGCATTGCGCTGAGAGTTACAATTTTTTTCATAAGCTGTTTGGTTTAGGTTAATCTCTGGTTAGGGTACATAAATTTACACTATTATACCACTCTTGTCAAGTTTATTGCTTTCAGCTCTCAATAAATGCAAGAATAGTAGGATGATTTATAGGATCTGCATTCACCCGGGAGAGTTTTATTTTCTTTTCTCTCAAAATCATTACATTTGTATTACCATGCAACGCAGTGAAATAGATAGCAATATTATAAATTACTTGATGCCTTATAATCCTGAGAGGATTGGAATTTTTGGGTCATATGCCAGGAAAGAGGAGACGCCTGAAAGTGATATTGATATACTTGTGAAATTTAAAGATACTTTATCGCTACTGGACCTGGTAAAAATACATCGGGAACTTTCCCAAATATTAGGGAAGGATGTTGACCTGGTAACGGAAGCCTCTATTAAGAATGAAAGATTGAAGAAATACATCTATCATGATCTCAAAATCATCTTTGAATGAAAGATGATAGAATCTATATTGAGCATATTCTTCAGAGCATATAAAGAATCGGACACTACTTAGGCGGAAAAGATCATCAATCCTTTGCCGATGATTTTATGACCCAGGATGCTGTGGTAAGGCAGTTGGAGATTATTGGAGAGGCAACTAAACGTATTTCAAAAGATTTACGAAATCTTAATCCTCAAGTTCCATGGTCTGATATGGCAGGGATGAGAGATATTCTCATTCATGATTATATTGATGTGGATCTTGATATTGTTTGGAAAACTGCATCCGAGAGCATTATTCAACTCAAAAATCTTTTGCAGAATCTGACTTTAAAGGGCTAAGATCGTTAGGTTTCAGTGACAAAGGATTCTGTAGGCATTAGAAATGCTGAAATTCTACTTCGGCTAATATCGTTCCCTATTTATTTAATTATATGAGAGATCGATAGCTTGGCAGATAGCCCTTGCTATAACCGATCAGTAAACCACGTTTTTAAGTTCTCTTTGTGATTTGGCAGATGATTTTTGCCAAATTGATCCAGTCAGTGCAAATCCATAAAGTCCCTGATTCGTGCTTGCGACTGCCCAGATCAACTTAATTAGCCCGGATGCCGGCATTATGTCAGATTAATGGCGTTTCGAAGATTATTCCCTTGTCCCTAATAGTGCTCATGAGATGCACATTCTTAAAGAAGCCATTAAATATTTTCCTAAAAACACTTTACATTATTAAAAAATCTTCATAAATTTGAGATGCTGCATTATTAAGAAATTCAAATTGTATTCATTCGAGACATAGTTGAAGACGTCATTGGATTTTAATTTCACTCACGTGGCATGGTTTATTAGAATGTTCGGGATTTAATAAAAGGATTGTCTATATGCTTGTTTTAGGATGTTTATTGCTTTGACAAAGCGTGGTTAGATTTACAATAAGAAAAAAATGCTGAAATGAATGACTGGTTTAAAATTTTGGTGAGGCTAAAGATGCCTAAATGTTGTCCATTTAAGATCTACATAAATCAAATAGACTTACCTCCACCATAGTATTGGATTGAACATAGAATGTAGTAGAATGTGGAATAATGTCTCGTTGCAAACCTATAAATTAAGTATTATGCAAACAAAAATAAAACTAGAGATAAATTGGTCTTGGCTATTAATGTTATTTTGTATATTATACTCATGTAATGAGGAGTATACGCATGAATTACCGGAGGATGATGTAATCGTCGCGGCTCAGAATTGGTTTTTAAATGAAAATCCTCAAAAGGAAATACTGAAGTATTCGCACATTGCGAGCAAGCAGATGAAGATGAAACCTCTATGGGAAAAAGCTTTTTACCGGAAATACAATGATGTTTCTGTGGTAGAGGTGCCGATACTAACACAGGGTAATTTTGGGTACGCTACCATAGACGGCCAAAATGAGTTTGGAACTAGTGGCGATACCAGATTTTTACAGTCCTTAACCAGAATTGTAATTGTAAGTAATAAGAAGGAACGCAAAGCAGTTGGCTTTCTTATGACTTTAGTTCCGGATTGTGAGTATCGGAAAAGGAATAACCATAAAGTCTTTGTCTCGGCATACGGAGTATGGCAAAAGGATTTTAGTGGGTTAATTCTTTATCACAGCCTAGATGGCAGGTACCTTAATGGCTGGAAGCTGGAAAACAAGATTGTTACTCATACTATACAACTACAAAATGACGCAGACCAAAACCTAGACTTTAAGATTATCCCAACCAAACAAGACGAGGCTTGTTATAATTATTACATGACCACTTGGACTCAAACCTGTACAGATTGGTATCTTAACGGCGAATACACTAACACAACTTGCAACGCCGGTTCTGAAGAACAAGTCTATCTCTACACGTTTTGCAATTATTCTGGGGGATCCACTGGTACTATTACAGGAAGTAATGCGAATAGTAGTTTAATCGAAGTGCCCGAATTGAATGTTAATGAGGCAGTTCCATGTGAGGGCGATCCTATTTTTGGAATAAATGGAATTGCCCCAACATCAATTTCAGGTGTAGTAGGGGGAACTTTTGGATGTGTCCGAGCCGGAAGTGATCCAAAATGTAACTATACTCATGGTTATCATGGTGGATTGGATTTGAAATGTGAGCAAAATACACCTGTATATTCTATGTTGTCGGGTAGCGTAATAAAGGTTGTGAAAGGCTTCGCAATCAATGAATATTCAAGTGAATCTTATGGTAACTACATTACAATTAGACATACCTATCCCTCCGGAAACACGGTTGACATAAAATATGCTCACTTAAATAGTGTTTATTACTCAGTTGGAGATGAGGTAGTTGCCAATGTGTTAATAGGCAGAAGTGGAAAGACTGGCAATGCTGCTGCCCCTTCTGTCGTAGCTCATCTGCATATAGAAGTAAAAAATAGCGGTGTGTCAGTTGATCCGGCATACTATTTGGCAACAGTGCTAAGTAACAATGGTACGGTAATTTCAAAATGTAATCCTAATGAACAACCCTTTTTAATGGACTAAAACTTAAGAATATGAAAACTTGGTTTCTTCTTGGAATAATATGTGCGTTCTCAATCAACCTTATTGCACAAGATGAGTACGATTGTATTGACCGCAATTCATATTACATCGTTAAACCTTCGTGTGACGTAAAAAGCGAAATGCTAAAAAAGGCATCCCTTCTAAGATCTTCAAATGACGTGGAAACTATCTTCGGTGGAAAGTATAAGTCTAAAAGAGAATATGGCGAAATGACAGACCGATATTATACGCAATATAATTTCTCGGATGGATTGATATTGAGTATACCTGAAGATGAGAAAGGTAAATTAAAGTTCACAATAAACGGTGAGCCATATTCACTAGTACTTAAAGACGGAAGCCAAGTCAGGGTTGGAATGAAGGCTGAAGACCTGCAAAAGATCTTCCCAAAATCTTTTTCTAAAAGAGCCACGATTCAGGAGGGTGAGAAGGAGGGGAAAGTAGCATTCATTGTGTATTTGTCGTCCAATACCGGAAGCCAGACTATAATTGAGGATGCGTGGATAAACTTTATAATAAATCCGGAAACTGATTTGCTAGAGGAGTTTTACTACTATGAGCCTTTATAGCGGATAAAAAAAGCCTCAATTACTTTTAGAAAGCTGTGAATCCTGCTTTAGAGAGTAGGTGTCTATAATGCTAATTTACTGACTTATTTGCTGATAAAACAGTACTATTGAAGTCCAGATTTATCTTTATGGTTTCATAAATATCCATTATGTCTCCAATTAAATCCATTTCACCAATAAACAAGTTCTAAAAGGATAGTCAAGTTTATTCGGCCAGTTGCCAAATCTTGGGACCTGATCTGCCGAAAGTGGTCAGCTTGCTAAACTTTTACTCTGGCTGATGTGGTTAAAAAAAGGGCTATTCAATTTGCATGAATGGCCCTGGGAACATATTTACTATTCTCACAAAGTCAAATCCAAAGAGGAATCGGTGAAATCAGAAAGAGAACAATTGCCTGGATTAACATATCACGCCGGACGGTGTACTTTCTGCTATGTGCATAAATAATCAGTATTGTGGCTAATAGTACCCCAGGATAGACAAGATATTGGTTATGAGATGTTTGGGTACTGTCAAGGTAGTTGGCAAAGAAAACGGTGGCATAAATAAACCCGACAATTTCATTTTCCAGCCATCCTCCGGTCTCTCTAAGCATTTGGAAGAACCAACCCAGGGTAAGGTAAAATAGTGCACTTACGAGGAGGATGTATTTGATAAAAGTGACCTCCTCCAGCATAGGACATAAGATTGCAGCCAGTACACTGATAATAAACACGATTCTTTGCAACTGTACTTTAGCCATGAGATTTTTCTTTGGTATTAAGTCATATGGGCAAACAACATTAAATATACGATCTCTTATTGTTAAGGTCAAATTTGTTTGCCTGGGGCCGGGGTTTATGTCTGATTAATGACGTTTCGAAGATTATTCCCCAGGCCCTAATGGCGCTATTGAGATGCACATTCTTAAAGAAGCCATTAAATATTTGCCTAAAAACACTTGACATTATTAAAAAATCTTCATAAATTTGAGATGCTGCATTTCTAAATTTATTAACATGTCGTTGTCCAAGTACATTGCACGTTTGCAACGGATGGATCTACTCATTGCCATGAAGGCAACCGGTCCTCCTGAAGAATTCGCATACAAAATGAATCTCAGTCGAAGTACTCTCTTTGAAACACTTCAGGAGATGAAAGGTATGGGTGTTGACATCAGGTATTCCAACATAAGGGAGACTTATTACTATGGTGATACCAGGAGGATTTTGATTAAAGTAGGGAAAGCCGCTGAAAACCAATAACGATCATTATTAAACATGGCTCACTGACACAATTGCCAGCAGTAACAGGACAGAAGTGTGTAATCATAACAATTAAGAACTGAGGTATGTTGGAAAGATATCTGGCAATCAAAGGTTGGAAGCTGTTTTCAGGAGTAGTCATGCTGAATCTTCTAATTCTCTTTTTATCCCAGACTGCACTGATTAACGAGATTGTTTTCTTCAACACATACAGTGAGCAGCTTACATATGAAAGGGCCATGGAGGTTTTCAGCAAAATGAAGTCTTTTGCCTGGGTTGGCTACATTATTACCCCTGTTCTTATGCTTCTAAAATTCTCAGCGATCAGTGTGCTTCTTTATATTGGGGCATTCTTCAGTGATCTTCATAAGGAGATTACACTCGGGAAAATATTCAAGGTCGTGATAATAAGTGAACTTGTATTTATTGCCGCCTCAATAACTAAACTTTTATGGTTCATCTTTTTTGCAGGCAACTATACGCTTGATGACATGAGCTTTTTTTATCCACTGTCACTTATTAATCTGTTTAATCGTGCGGAAGTGGCCACCTATTGGATATACCCGCTGCAAACAGTCAATATCTTCCAGCTTCTTTACGTCCTTAGCCTGGCGTTGGGTCTCTCAAGGGTTAGTTCGCTTAAAAAGGAGGTTGCTGACCGGGTTGTTCTAGGCACATACGTCCCTGCCTTTGCAGTATGGATTGCCCTGATAATGTTTCTTTCAATCGATATGCAGGTATGAAGAATCTGATACGCAAATTAATATTTGCAGTTATGTCTGGACTTCTGGTTTTTCTGATTTGCGGTATTTTTATCAGAAAGGCACAAGCGGAAAAGGCTGCCGACAGGATTGAAACGCTTCCTGATCTGGTTTTAACAGATATAAGGGGAGATACAGTCAGGACCAGCCAGATTCACACTGGTCCTGTGTTGATCACATTTTTCCATCCTGAATGTGAACATTGCAAGTATGAAATTTCGTCACTGCTTAGCAGTGGTCTGCTCGACAGCCTGTTAACCATACTACTTATTAGTTATGCTGATAGGTCCGAGATACTTTCTTTTATGCAACAATTTGATATTGATGACACCTCCACCCTGCATATTGTGCAAGACCCGGAATTCAGGATGAATGATTTATTCGGGGCTGCTGTTATGCCTTCAAACTTCATTTATAATGACAGTTTACAGCTTGTTAAGATTTTTAAAGGTTCGACCAGACCTGAAGCCTTTATACGATATTTATTCAGCGATGATAAACATCAAAAGAATTAAAGAGGTATCGTTGCTTCAACAGGATTCCTCTGATTGCGGTGCCGCTTGCCTGGCATCTGTAATCAGATTCTTCGGAGGAAACTGCGGAATTGATAAAATACGCAGACTCAGCGGTACTACTCAATCAGGGACGACGATGCTGGGTTTGTATCAGGCGGCACAGGAGTGCGGTATGGAAGCCACAGGTTATGAGGCTTCAGTGGGCGATATCATGAAATTCACAGGGATTTTGATTCTGCATGTTACTCCACAAAAGGGTAATGAACATTATGTCGTTTCATATGGCATTTCAAACGAGAAATTCTCCATATGGGATCCCGCAAAAGGCTTTTCTGAGAATACTGCTGCAGAGGTTGAAAAGATCTGGTTGAGTCATAAATGTCTCGCGGTCAGTCCAGGCAAGGATTTTGTTTTTGAAGAGTCGATTAAAAGCAGGAAACGCAGGTGGGTAATAGATACTGTTAAGCCAGAGTATGAGTTGCTTCTTACCAGTGTCTTTGTTGGGGTTGTCATTGCAATGCTTGGCGTTGTGATGGCTGTCTACACGCAGAAATTGCTTGACCGAATCCTGCCATCAGGAGATACTGCAATGCTGGTTATTTCAGTAATTCTTGTGTTTCTTCTTTTGTCGGTGAGAGTGCTGCTTATTGTAGTCAGGCAATCAATGCTCTTATCCCAGGGCAAGACTTACAATATCCGGGTAGTCGACGGCTTTTACAGCTCATTACTTGGATTACCCAAGCCTTTTTTCGATACGAGGAAAACAGGTGACATGGTTGCGAGGCTCAATGACACGATGAGAATCCAGCGTATCATTTCAGATGTTGTCAGCACTTATATTATCGATATCCTGATACTATTGGTAACAATGGTCATGATCTTCATATATTCAACAATTGCCGGGATTATATCTGCTGTATCTATTCCATTGTTTTACCTGCTTGTTTACAGGTGGAACAAGCCGGTCATCAAGTCGCAGCAGGAGCTTATGGAAGGTTATGCTCTTAACGAGAGTAATTTCATAAATACTCTGAGGGGTATTACGGAGATAAAGAGCATGAACTGGCAGAGTCTTTTTATAAACAGGAATAAATCGATATTCAGCCTGTTTCAAGAGAGGGCCTTTACTCTTGGCAAAATAAAGATCAAGCTTGGGATGCTTACAAACCTTGCTGGGATCGTGTACCTGATCGGATTATTGCTATACTCCTCGCTTGCGGTAATGGGGACGAAGATGTCCCAGGGCGAACTGATGGCCATCCTTTCGCTTAGTTCAACCTTGCTACCGTCAGTAATGAACCTGGCTCTCGTCTCCATTCCTCTAAGCGAAGCAAAGGTGGCCATCGAGAGGATGTTTGAATTCACACAGTTGCGACCGGAAGATTTGGCAGCCAGTGAAGAGGAAGGCAAGACGCAGATATCCGGGATTTCACTAAAGAGGATTGCATTTCGATTTCCCGGCCAGAGGCTATTGCTTTCTGATGTAAGCCTTGACATTGTGAAGGGAAGTGTAACGGCCCTGGTGGGTGAGTCGGGTTCTGGCAAGAGTACCCTGATAAATATTCTTATGCGCTTTTATCAACCTGAATCAGGCAGTGTAGTCTTTAACGGTTCCTGCAATTGCCACGAGGTGTCTCTTGAGGAGTGGCGCAGATCTGTAGGTCTTATTCCTCAAGAGATTCATATTTTCAATGGTACTGTCCTGGAAAATATTATACCTGATGCTGATGAAACCAAAATCAAGACCTTGGCTCAAATTACTGAGGACTATGGGTTGGAACCATTCGTGAAAGGTCTTCCTCTTGGATTTTCTACTCTTATCGGTGAGGAAAGCGTCAAGCTTTCAGGCGGACAGAAACAGGTTATTGCCTTCATGAGGGCATTGGCTAACGAACCTGAGATTCTCCTGATTGATGAAGGAACTTCCGGGATGGACAGGGATACGGAAACCATAATTCTCAATATCCTTAAGCGGATAAAAGATTCTGTTGGCGTACTGCTGGTCACCCATCGGATTAACTTGGTTAAGAAGCTATGTGACAGGATTTATCTTCTTGAAGGAAGAACCGTCACTGCCCCAGGCTCCCACAATGAACTTGTTGCCGGAGACAATCTATACCGAAGGTTTTGGGATGATTTTAATTAGAATTATTAAGTGAACCAAAGTGACATAGGGATAAAAAACATCAGAGAATCCGATATTGTCGGACTACCATGGTTTTAATTTGATATTGCAGTCGGGATTTAATAACTTTCGGCTGCAGGCAGATACCGAAAAGCCTGAAGAGAGTAGGTGAGCTAAGGTAAAATCAACTACTATGAAAGAGTTAACTTTTAATCAAATGGAAGGAGTTAAAGGTGGGTTTAACACTTTTTGGAGATCAGCTTGTGCGGTCTGGGCAGGCATTAGTTATTTTAAATTAATTACATATTTAACTCCTGCGACAGCAGCCCTTGGAAAGGCAGTCGACATAACATGCATTATAGTCGGAATAGAAGCTGCAGCAGATGCACTGATTGATTAATAACAACCAAATATGAAGAAATTTAGGTGGTATGATTGGTTATTCGGTTTATCTCCAGTATTAGCGTTATTGGCGGATCTCTATTTTAATAAACCAATCACCAGGGTGATATTTGGGGTATCACTCGTATTTGTGATTGTTTTTTACATAATCAGGGATCTTATAATCAAGCGGCATAATTAGGATCTCCGGGGGGAATATTTGTGAGATTGCCGTTTAGGTCAAGAGCTTAACGGAGTTGGAATATTACAAACATATCGGGTCAGGCAGCAAGTAATTCGAAGACTAACATTGCAGCCAGCGCAATGAATACCTTTAAGATTATTGCCTTTATATTCTTTATGAATAATAAGGGCAATAATCTTTATATAGATCTGTGACACGCCTGTATAGTTGAAACGATATTAAAACAGCTTATAGAACAATCCTCTCGAGAAGAATAAATGGGGACATATCACAAATCCTAACATCAAAATAATTCCAACATGGCTGTATTTATTTTTTTTATTTTGGGCTTTTGTCAAACTTTATAATTCGGTAATAGATTTAATTGAATCTTGGTGAGAATAGTAAGCTCATTCCTTTTTGTACTTCTTTGCGAATTGTTATTCATACTTCCAGGAGGTCTAGTAGACATAATGCTAAAATCAGTATTTAGTACCCTTCATGAATACGTGATTTCTATAATTGCATTCTTGTGCTCAGGTGTTGTAGTACTTATAAGCTTAAAAGTTTTCTTCAATGAAATATTCTTGAGACTAAAAAACTTAATGCAGTTTGATGGTCGTAAGATTGGCATCCTATCAGCATCATTTATGGCGATTGGGTTGGTTTATAGTCTGATAGTACTAATAGGGCTTAAAATAGACTTCGTGGTTCAAAAAGAGGCAATGATTAAGGATACTGATTTTCTCAACGTTCTGCTGCTGTTGAGTTTGTTTTTTGTAGCTGCAACGGTAGAAGAGATAGTATTCCGAGGAGCGGATCTTTCATACTTAACCCAGAGACTCAAACCATGGGTTTCCATGTTAATTATATCTGTGGTGTTTTCTTTGGGGCACATGCAATACTCCGATATTCTGCCTTATATTACATTATTTCTATTTGGTATCGTGACTTCATTCATGGTAATTAAGACTAATACCCTCTATTGGGTTATAGGTATGCACTGCGGATGGAACTTTGCTTACAGTATGTACAGTCTATATTTCGATCTCAGCATTGAATCCATTCCTCATTGGGGAAGTTCTTTTGAATTACTTGAAATTGGGATCTTGATGCTAGTCTTTTTTTCTTTTTGGATATACTCCCGTAGTCAATTTTTCCCGAGATCGGTCAACGAGCAATGCAACTTAAAAAAATGCTAAGTAGAATTTCCAGAATTGCCAGGAATGCCATTTGGGATTGAGGAGGGATTAATATTATTATTTCAAATCTAATCTATAAAAGGTGTATAAACAGTTTAAGCTAATTCCATCGGTCAATTATTTAATCAAAGCTCCGGCTTATCTATTCATATTGATATTCCTTTTACCTTCAGTGGTGTTAGGAGCCATAACCACATTCCTGCCTGAACCTGATATGACAGGTTCCTTTACAACCGATATTATCGTCCTTGATTTGCTAATTGCCGTTATTGTGGTTCCGATCATAGAAACACTTCTATTTCAATCATTAATAATAGAAGTTATTTGTAAGATTATTAAGAGGCCACGAAGAAACATTTATATTGCAGTAATAGCCTCTTCTTTGGCGTTTGCACTGAATCACACGTATAGTTTAAGTTATGTTATTTTCGCGTTTTTTGTGGGAATCATTTATGCCTTGGCCTATTACCTGGGAAGATACAGAAAGGAAGGCGCAATAATCTTAGTATTCATACTTCACGCCACGGATAATTTATCAGCTTCACTATACAATATGTCATTATGAATACTGGGCTCAAGAATATATCTATTCACAAGGTATAATCCCTTTGTTGGGTTGTTTCTGACATTGTTCGCATAGCAACAATTAATTGATGCCAGAGACTTGTTTCTTTGACAATAATTCCCGAACTTTAATAGGCGAAAGCTATCGCTACTGTTAAGGAAAGTTCAATACATCTAAATCTGCACCAATGAAAAAGCTTGAAATCATTCTGATTATCGGAGCCGTAGTCGGGCTCCTGCTGTCACTCTTTAATGTCCCGCTAAATTCACTGATTGTTTCAGTGTTTTTAATCGCACTGGGGTTGCTCTATTTCTACCTGGGATTTGCGTTGTTAAACGGTATCAGGTTCCGGAACATCCTGAAAGCAGAATCCTACAAAGGAGTTGGACCGTGGAGAATTGCAATCGCCATCGGAACAGGGATTGCTCTTTCTGACCTGACCCTTGGATTTATGCTCACCATTAACAAATATCCTATGGCACACTCTTTTTTGAGAATGGGATTAGTATTAACAGTCTTAATGATCATATTGTCGCTGATCAAGAACGCCCGTGATAAGAATCAATTCTACAGGAACATAATCCTGAGATGCCTGGTCTTTATTATCATCGCTGTGATATTTATGATCATTCCCGGGAATATTTTCGAAAAACCCTGAGCTATGAAGAGAATAAATGTGATAGTCATGGTCCTTCTGTCACCGGTTGCTGTCTATCTTCTGTATGCAATCTTTAAGGAATCCCGGGGCAATAGAGAAAGGATCCTGCTGATTGTTTAGCTTGTGGGAAGCATGATTAGTTCTTCAGTCGTAGAAAGGAACAGAACAAAGGAGCAAAAAGAAAATTGAAATATGTCCAATGATTCAATTGGTGATATTGATTAAAATCCGCTGCCATGAAAAAAGCCTGGATTAATTACACCGTCGCTTCAGTAATTTTTTTCATCATCTGCATCACTATTGTAATCTTCTATAATAACCCGGTATTCAAAAATATTTGGGAAGAGGCCCTGCTGATAGTAGCAATTGCTAACCTGGTTATGTCTT
>Ga0209467_1002634_pt1 | contig 12589 bp, 9 predicted proteins | sample Higcelwee11metaG_FD_187175 | JGI IMG/M metagenome (GOLD analysis project Ga0209467, IMG submission 187175) | Freshwater pond sediment microbial communities from the University of Edinburgh, under environmental carbon perturbations - High... | ecosystem: Environmental > Aquatic > Freshwater > Pond...
GCTCGACCCACAGCTTAGAAGGCTGTTGCTCTATCCAACTGAGCTACGGAACCGCACTACGGTTTTTAAAACCGCCGCAAATATAATCACATTTTTCCTTTTGTCAACAGAAGTTTTACGGAGTCCGGCACCGTCAGGCTGTCTTCATCCAGTTAACAAGTCCCTTCTTCTCAATGATTGCCTTCAGCTCCGGCGGCAACGGTTCAAAGTGAAACTCACTCTTGCCTATCGTCAGCAAACCCTTGTCGAAGTCTATCTCCACCCTGTCGCCGGGTTTGTAAGTCTCCACCGCCTCCTTAAGCACAATAAGGGGCAGCCCCTGGTTAATTGAAGAGCGGTAAAATATACGATTGACCGATTTGATTATAACAGCCCTGATGCCCAGATGCGCCAGGCCAACGGAAGGGTGTTCACGTGAGCTGCCGCAGCCGAAGTTATCTCCTGCAATTATTATATCACCTGCCTGGGCATTCCTGCTGAATGACGGATCGAAGTCGCTGAAAAGCAAAGGCATTATACCTGCAGCATCTGAGCTCATGACACTGTAGGTGTGTTTGCCGGCAAACATCTGATCGGTGTTAAGATTGTCAACATCGGCATAGTTCCATACATTATCTTCTCTCCTGTTCTCGCCCTCCCTGATTGTATTGGTTTTGCTCTGGGGAGGATTGTATGGGTACACCTCATTGCCTTTGGTAATGCGGGGATCAGTAATGACCCCGGTGATGGCTGATGCGGCCACGGTGGAGGGCGAGGCCAGGTAGATGGATGCCTCCTTGTTGCCCATCCGGCCCAGGAAGTTACGGTTGGCGGTTGAGATCACAATATGCCCGCTGGCCGGGATGCCCTGACCGGTACCGAGGCATGGTCCGCATGAGGGACTGAGTATATTGGCACCGGCTTCGATGAGGTCAGTGATGATTCCTTCCCTGATAGCCTGCACATAGATATCCCTGGAGGCAGGGATGATATGAAGCTGGAATCCGGGCTTAACCTGGGCTCCCCTGAGCACTGCGGCAGCAGTCCTGAGATCTTCTATCCTGCCGTTGGTGCAGGTGCCAATGAGTCCCTCATGAACTACTGTGCCTGCTACGGAAGCCACTGACTTGATGTTGTCAACATTATGAGGCGCAGCCACAAGCGGGAATATGGTGGCAAGGTCTATTGCTATGCGGCACCGGTATTCAGCACCTTCATCCGCCCATACGCCATTGGTGGCAGAACCGGTATATTTATGAAGCACCTCGTCCGAGGGGAAGACGGCGTTCTTCGCCCCCATCTCGGAGGCCAGATTGGCAACGGTCATCCTGTCACTGATATTCAGGGATCCGACACCCTCGCCATGAAACTCTATCGACATGTAGTTTGCACCGTCAGACCCAAGCATCCCAATGATCCACAGCGACAGATCCTTTGCGCTGACACCCGGACGTAGTTTTCCAATAAGGTCTATACGCATCGACGGGGGTACAAGAAACCATGTCTCTCCGCGCTTCCATATACCGGCGGCCTCAGTGCGGTCAATACCTGCCGCAAGGGCGTTGAAGGCTCCTGCCGTGCAGGTGTGGCTGTCAGAGCCGACAATTATCATTCCGGGACGTGCATGGTTTGACATCATCTGGTGACAGATGCCCTGGCCTGAGTCATAGAATTTCTTTATGCCCTGGTCAGCAACGATATTGCGTATGTCCTGGTACTGTGTCGCCAGCTTGGCATCAGCCGGGGGCGCATTATGGTCCAGCACTACAAGCATCTGGCCGGGATCCGATACCCTGTCGCCGCCCATCTTACGGAAGGTCTGATAGATGCTCGAGGTGTTGTCATGTGTCAGGATCAGATCAGGTTTCCTGAATACCACCGCTCCCTCAGGAGCGCCAAGGATCTTCTCAACAAATGTCATTGGTTTCATATTCCGCGTAGTGACTGTTTAAATTTTACCAAGGAGCCCGCCCTTTATATAAATCTCATACTGTGCATCATAGAACGGGTTAATTACAGTGATGAGACCGTTGCGTTCATTAACAACATCACCATTCAGGAGATTGACAGTTATGACATCTCCATCTTTGAGCTCGATCCTGTCAAAGGAGTCATAAGTCATCACCGGGAAGGCTGCATTGATTGCGTTGCGCTCGTAGATTGCACCGAATGAGCGGGCTATAACCGCCTGAATGCCGAGGGAGACAAAGCAGTCTACAGCCTGCTGGCGGGAGCTTCCGCTGCCGAAGTTCTTACCTGCGACAATGATGTCACCCGGCTGTGCTCTCTTTGCAAAGTCCTTGTACCCTTCCAGGTTGTCAAATGCATACTGACCCATCTCATTGATATCTGTTATGGCAAGGTAACGGTTGTGGAAGATCATGTCAGTATCGATATTGTCACGCTCAATCACCCAGACTCGGCCTTTGATAATAGTTGGCTTGTCGGTGACAGGTGCCATCGGCTTCGGGGCCTGAGTGACCGGCTGAGCTGCGCTTGCTGCGAACGTTTTAGGTTCGGAAGGAATGGCATCAGGTGTAGTGATATAGCCGGCAAGAGCTGAGGATGCCACTACTGCCGGGGAGGCCAGGAAAACGCTGCCCTGCCCCTGTTTCCCGGGGAAGTTCCTGTTACCGGTGCTCACTGTCACCTCCCCCTTGCCGTTCTGGCCCACCTGGCCCGCAGCACAGCCTGCACATCCGGCGTTGGAGACCAGTGCACCTGAGGTCTTGAATACTTCAATCAGGCCTTCATCAAGGCACTGCTTCCAGATGGAATCGGTGGCCGGCACAATCTTCAGAACTACACCGGGGGCAACTTTCCTGCCTCGCAGGATGTCTGCCGTGACCCTCATATCCTCTATGCGGCCGTTGGTACAACTGCCGATGAAGGCAGAGTCAATAGCGGTGACAGGCAACTCCTTCACTCCCACAGTGTCATGGGGTTCGCCGGGACGTGACACCATCGGGACAAAGGTGCTTACATCAATTTCTGCTGCAATCTCGTAAGTGGCATCGGCATCAGCATATACAGGCTCAAAGGCCGACCTGGCCCTTGCGCGGCAGTAACTGATTATCTCCTCTGTCGGCGGGAAGAGTATGATAATGGCGCCCATCTCAGTTGCCATGGAGGCTATTGTGATGCGCTCGTCAAGGGTCATCCGGTCAGCTGCCTCGCCGCAGAGCTCGATGCTGTAGCCCAGGAGAGTGTTTGCACCGTAGATGTTCAGCAGATTGAGAATTACATCCTTGGCGGTCACGCCCTCAGGCAATCGTCCTTTAAGGTTCAGCTTGACCGAAGCCGGCACCTTGAACCACACCCTTCCGCTGTTCCAGGAGGCGGCAATATCCATATCACCCATGCCCTGTCCGAACGCTCCGACAGCTCCCAGGATATTGGCGTGCGAATCCGTGGAGACAGCGGTGGCCCCGGGCCAGACATACCCCTCCTCTATCAGGAGATGGGTGCCTATACCGGCGTTTATGTCATAGACTCTTATACCATTGCTGCGTGCATACTGCCTGCAGATATGCTGGTTGACGGCATATTTCTGATCAGAACCGGTAGGATTGCAGTCAAAGGTAAAGAGGGTCTTTTCCGGATCTTCCACCCTGAGACCGAAGTCTTTCAGGTTCTTGACCACGTTGGCACCTCCAAAGTCCCTGGCTGCGCGGGCATCAATTGTAATGTCTATTATGTCACCCGGTTTTACGCTGTCGTATTTAGAGTGTGACGCAATGATCTTTTCAGTTATGGTCATTCCCATGGCAATACTGTTTTTGATTGTTGATTCATTGGCAAATGTAGCAAACAGCTTCGATCTCCGGCATGAAAAAAATCATCCGTATGGGTCATTGCCAAAAAGTGATGTGAGCGTCAGGTTCTGTACTGTGCCCGGTAATCGCGTGCCGACATGCCGGCATGCTTGCGAAACTGCTTGTTGAAGTTGGAAACGGTGGCGAAGCCGCATTCAAAAACTATCTCGTTAATCTGGTGGTCGGTCTCCCGCAACAGGTAGCATGCCTTGTTGGTACGTACCTGGTTGACATAATCGACGAAGCCGCTGCCGGTGTTGCGCGAGAAGAAACGGCTGAATGAGTGGGGGCTCATCCGGGCTATCCCGGCAACCTCTTTCACCGGTATGGGTCTGAAGAAGTTAGCACGCACAAAGGAGCACACCTCTGTCAGGCGGGCATCAGTTGTCTCATGGTTTCCGGCCGTACTCTCCCCGGATAGAATCTTGATTTTTTCAGCCGAACAGAGTATTTCCAGCAGCCGGAAGAGGCTCACCATCTTCTTCATGCCTGTCTCCGTCAACAGCCGCCGCATCGGATCCTCTGCAGCCATTCCCGTCTCAGCGGTGAAAGAGATGCCCCTCGACGCGTCATCAAGCAGGCGGCGCAGGTCTGCAGTCTCAAACTGTGTGAGAAGGGGCTCTCCGAGCGACTCCCGCCTGAAGTGGCACATAATTGCATGCCGTCCGCTGTCATACTCGCCACCCTTGTAGAAGTTCCAGAAGTGTCTCAGCTCCGGCCCGTAAACAACCAGGTCATAATGATCGAAAATCTCAACCGAGTCACCGGCAACGCGAGTACCGTTACCCGTAACGTTCAGCACTATCTCGTACTCTGGATGGACATGAAGGAAGCTGCTCTCATTGTCGACCCACCCGGCCCTGAAGCCCGAGCCGTCGTCGTGCCTGATGCTGATAATTTCCGGTATCATTCGAAGGATTTTTGATGTCTGAATGTGGAATGATCTGATATTCTGAATAAAAATAATCATTCCAAATGATAATAACAACCGGCTCTGAAGATCAACACGCTAATTTTTTTTCAAATAGTTGCGTTATGTAATATATTTGTTTATATTTGTACAAAGCTAAGGCTTGAATTAAAGAGAGGAGAGTAAGGGTTACTTGTGGGAATCAATAGGATTGTATTGCAGACATTGACTTTCACATGGACCTATAGGCTGACTACCATAGGTTACTTCCTTTTATCAGACAGTAGGTTCCGGGATTATCTCATAAGCCCGTTCCTTAAAGTACCACGGTAACCCTCTCCTCTTTTTCCTTTTCTATCCGCCAATGAAAACTTTCCTCCGAAGATTTGAGAATAACAGGGATCTTGTCATTGTCTTCGGTACATGGGGTATAGACGATAAGGCCTTCTCGAATCTCTGCTCAGACAATTTCGATTTTATCCTTTTCTATAATTATTCGGCTGATGAACCGCTCATCCTGCCCGAGATGAAGACCTACAGGCGGGTCACTGTCATAGGATGGTCACTTGGGGTCTGGGCAGCAGAGTATTACAGTCGCAGACTGGGCATCCGGCCCGATCTTACAATCGCAATAAACGGAACACCGGTGGCCGCTGATGATAAATTCGGCATTCCGCTCAAGATATTCGAAGCAACCCTCGATAACATCTCCAACTACAGCATGGGTAAGTTTTACCTCAGGCTGTTTGGCACAAGAAGCCGTTTTGAGATGAACAGGGACTATATACCTACACGCACGGAGAAATCACTTCATGATGAGCTGCGTTGGCTTTACAACAGAATGATGGAGCCGGTTCAGACCGGGTTCGTCTGGGACTATTCGCTGATTGGGTCGGAAGATCGCGTCTTCAGGGCTTCAAACCTCATCAGCTACTGGTCAATGCACCCGGAGACGCGACAGCTGGTTGTTGATGCACCGCATTACCTATTTGACAACTGGAAATCGTTGGATGAGCTGATAAGATATGTCAGGCGTTTCCGTCCCTCTCCCTTCCGGAACAGGTAATCAATCAGATATCGCGAAGCAACACATTTATTTCTGAGGTGGCAACCAGATTCTCGAACTTTGTCAGTGCGGCATCAATCTTCCTGTAGTCGGCATTGTTTATTACCACCTTATGAAGCGAGCCTGAGGTCTCAATCTTCTCCAGCACGAACGACAGCGTCATCTTGTTGATGTCTGTCCCCGGCTGGTAGACATACCTCTCAGTCTCCTCATTCCATACCTCGGTTACCATAGAAGCCTCACGCAGCATGTCAAGGCAGTCATGTACCGCCCTTACTGGCAGACTCAGCTCTATTGATATCTCCTCGGGCGCCCTGGGCTTCGCTCCTTTGACAAAATCTTCTATAAGTGAATGCATCACAAGCAGTGATAGCCTTTTCTTCTGCCTCGGTGACACCGTCTGAACGTCAAACTCAAACTCATAACGGGTAACGTTCTGCATGTAATATGAGAGCTGTGCGCCCATCAGTACCACCACCCAGCTCATCTGCATCCAGACCATAAGGAGGGGAACAGCGGCAAAGCTTCCGTACAGGGTACCCAGCCTGGTAATGCCCAACTGCGACTCAACATATACAATCTGTAATACCTGCAGGGCTATTCCTGCGAAGAGTCCGGCAATGAGAGCCGATTTCAGTTTCACCCTGGTGTTTGGCATTGCCAGGAAGGCCGCCGTAGAAAGCGTACAGAGCAGTATGAAGGGAATCAGCTTGACCAGGAAAGAGACTACCGGTTTTAAAACCTCAAGCATGTCAGACCGGCTGAGAATGTCAGTCAATTGCGTGGTGGCAAGCACCGTTACACTGCTTGAGGCAATAAAGAGCGCCGGAACTAGGATGATCACTGCCAGGTAATCGGTCACCTGCCGGTACCATACCCGGGTCTCTTCAACCCTCCATATGGAGTTGAAGGTGCTCTCTACATAACTCAGCAACTGCCCAACCGTATAAAACAGGAAGGCTACACCAATACCTGCCAGCCAGCCCCCGCTTGTCTGCTCAAGAGTGTTGTTGGCAAAATCAAGAATCCAGTTCATCACCTGCTCCTGGTTGTGAAACTGCATTATGATCTGCGCCCTCAGCTCGTCAGACAACCCGAAACCCTTCGCAATGCCAAAGGCAAGTGCAACCAGCGGTATGACTGAGAGGATTGAAAAGAAGGTCAGAGCCGAGGCTTTTATGTAAATATTATCCCTGTTAATGCCTTTATAAAGCAGATAGATGATCCTTTTCTGACGAAGCCAGTAGGGAACCGATCTCTTGAGCCGGTCAGAAATAGCCTTGCGCCTTTTGGCGGTACGCTGCAGGAATGCCTGGCTTATCCTGTAAATAGGTTTCATCAGTATATTTGGCAATAATTGCCGGATTGCAAATTTAAGAAATGATCTTCAAACACTATTATTATCTTCACCATTTGAAGAGAATATGATGGATATTACCATTAAAGAGTTCCTCAGGGGAGCACAGGAGGCTCAGGGTGTGACAGTTATCATCGATGTCTTCCGGGCCTTCAGTACTGCATGCTATGCCTTCGACAACGGAATCAAACGTCTTCTCGACGTTGATACCCCCGAAGGAGCATTTGCACTTAAGGATAAACTGAAGGCTGATACAATTATTGCAGGAGAGCAGGATGAAAAGAAACCAGCCGGATTTGACTTTGGAAACAGTCCTACCGAGATGCTCACCGGAGAGATCAGCGGCAAGACAATGATCCATTGCACAACAGCTGGTACCAACGGAATTATGCGAGCCACCGGCGCTTCAGAGATACTCGGCGCCGGCCTGGTGAACGCCGGGGCAGTGGCATCATACATAATGATGCTCAACCCTGAAAGAGTCACACTGGTGGCAATGGGCTACAGGGGCGTTGAGTCATCCGGAGAAGATCTGCTCTGTGCACGGTATATCAGAGACCTGCTCATGGGACGTGAGTCAGATATATCCGCGGAGACAGCCGCCCTAAGAGAAGGCCCGGGCAGCCGCTTCTTCAAGCCGGAAAACCTCTCCTTCAGCCCTCCTACCGACTTCTTCCTCTGCACGGCGCTGAACCGGTTTAACTTCGCTCTCAAAGCAGTGATAACAGCATCAGGCTACGCTGAGATCATCAGGGTAGACATGAACCACTGAAATGGCAGGGAAATTGTAGAATGTCTAAAAATGCAACGATTCAGCAGATGAGTACCAGGTATTTTGCAACCATAATTGCTTTTAGTATCCTGACTGGCTTCAGTCAGATAACAGGACAGACGGGCCACTCACTCTCGGTTACCGTCAGACAGGCTCCTGAAGTACAGGTCAGACTGGCATATCATGTTGGTAATCAGCAATATGTAAAGGATAGTCTTATTACTGACAAGAGCGGCATATCCAGGTTCACCGGCAGCGAGAAACTCGCACCTGGCGTCTATATGATAGTCCTGCCGGGTAACAGCTTCTTTGAGTTTCTGCTTGGCGACGACCAGCATTTTGACATTGCATGTGACATCAAAGACCCGGCAGGTACGCTGACCTTCACCGGTTCGGAAGAAAACAGCCGTTTCCTTGAGTACCAGAAGAGATGGAAAGAGCTCCAGGAAGAGGCCATGGCCCTGAGCGAAAAGCTCCGTGCAGCCCCGCCATCTGGCGCCGATGCCGCCAGCCTGAAGACACAGCTTACCGCGCAGGAGAAAAGGATGAAACAGTACCTCGCCGAGACTGCCGAAGTCAACAAGGGCACCCTCCTGGGCGCCATCGCCAGGTCAATCATCCCCGTGGAGCCTCATGAACCCGCCATCCCGGCAGGCACTGCAAACCGCGACTCTGTCGGACGCCTGTTGTCATATCTCTATTATAAGGACCATTTCTTTGACAATATTGAATTCACGGAGCCCGGTCTCATCCGCAGCCCGGTGCTTGGCGGGAGGCTTGAACAGTTTTTCAGGCAGGTGGTCATCCAGATGCCCGACTCCATAATCAGTGAGGCCGACAGGGTGCTTGAGATGAGCGCCGGCAACGATGATGTCTTCCAGTATGTTGCAGTCTGGCTGATGAACAGGTATGCCACCAGTGAGATCATGGGACACGATGCGGTGGTGGTACACCTGGCCGATGAAATCTACCTTGCGGGCAAGGCCCCGTGGGCAGCCGAGGAGTATCTTACTGATCTCCGGAAGAGAGTCGACAGACTCAAACCCAACCTGATCGGGAAGAAAGCCCCCGAATTATTAATGAACTCATTTGCCGGCCATTATGTGTCCCTGTATGACATCAAGACCGACTTCACCATTATCTATTTCTGGGAGCCTGATTGCGGCCATTGCAAGGAGGCGACGCCCATTCTCAGGGAATATTATGAGAAACACAGGGCTGAAGGGATAGAGGTCTTTGCCGTATGCACCCAGCATGACAAGGAAAAATGGGAGAAATATATTGTTGACAATGGCCTTGGCTGGGTTAACGGATGGGATCCGCAGCGTCTCAGCCGGTTTGACTTCCTCTACAATGTTGAATCCACTCCGCTTATATATATTCTTGACAGGGATAAGAAAATTATCGCCAAGAGGCTTGCAGCCGGAGATGTAGGCTCATTTATCGAATCCTACCGTAAATTTCAGGGTCACTGAACAGACGCTTCGGCCAGGCAGCTCACAAGGTCATAGATCGACCTGTAATGTTCTGTCACGGTATCTCTCTTCACAACCCATTCAGTGCCTTCGCGGCTCTCGTTCACAGTGACCTTCAGTGATGCCTGCGGGTCTCTTGTATACCCGCACCGGTTCAGAGCCCTTTCGGTCAATCTTGTTGCCAGACCTTTACCCTCGAGTGCGATGCCAGTCTGCTGCTTCCTGATGAAGCTGAAGGTGCCTGTATTGCTGCTGAATGACAGCTGCGGGCTCTCAAAAGCCCTGGCGACGGTGCCTGTGAGTATCAGGTCCTCCGGCGCTCCCTCAGCAATCCCCTCTCCTGTCATAAGCCATATCCTGTCTGCCTCATTGATTGCAGTATCGAGGTCATGGGTAGAGTAGATCACACATTTGCCACGTTCGCGCGTCAGTTGCCTCAGCAGGCTTACTATGCTGTATCTTGAGGGCAGGTCGAGGAAAGCGGTAGGTTCATCCATAACAAGAAGTGCTGTATCCTGCGCCAGTGAACGCGCTATCAGTGTGCGCTGTCTCTCGCCGTCGGAGATATTGTCAATGCTCCGTTCAGCCAGCGTCAGCAGTCCTGTGGCCTCCAGTGCCTCGCTGACAGCCTCTTCGTCATCCGGTGTCAGTGAGCCTATCCAGTTTGTGAACGGAAACCGGCCCAGTGCCACAACATCGCGTACTCTTATATTGCGTACTGCCACAGGTTCGGTGGATGTAAAGCTGACAATCCTGGGCAGCTGTGATGACCCTATAGCGTGCAATGGCATACCCTGCAGCCTGACTCTGCCACCGAGCTCAGGCTGCAGACCAACAAGGGTCCTGAGCAGAGTGCTCTTCCCCGTGCCGTTACGGCCGATGAGAGCCACCAACTCTCCCTTGCGTGCCTCGAGGGTGAGATGGTCCATTACAATTTTCACCCTGTTTCGGGTTCGGTAACCTATTGAGAGGTCGACTGTCTCCGCTATGATATTCTCCGTCCTCATCAGAATCGTCTCCCTATACCGTTCCTGCCCAGGATAATCCACAGCACCACTGGTATTCCTGTCAGCGAGGTTACGGTGTTTACCGGGATTATGTGCCCGCCACCCGGCATGGTTGATATTATATCACTCAGCAGCAGCACCGCAGACCCGCACAGTGCCACTCCCGGCATCAGTGTACGGTGGTCCGTGGTTCCGAAGATAAGGCGGCCAATGTGCGGTACCGCCACCCCTATGAATGCAAGCGGGCCGCAGAAGGCTGTCACGCTGCCGGCCAGGATACTGGCCGATGCCAGCAGGATAGCCCTGGTCCTTTTCATCCTCACCCCTACCGTGCGTGAGAATGTCTCGCCCAGGAGCATCGCATTGAGAGGTTTAACCATCAGAAACGCAATGATGAGTCCTGCAGCGGTGGAGAGGGCCAGTGCCCTTATCTGCGGGTATGAGATATTACCCAGGTTTCCCATTGTCCATATGACATAGGTCCTGAGCATGGCTTCGTTGCTGAAGTACTGCATGAGGCTTACGACGGCTGAGATGGCACTGGCCAGCAGCAGGCCTATTATCAGCACAGTCATTATATCGCGCATGCGTGCGGAGACAGCCATTATTATTATCATCACGGCTCCGGCGCCGGCCCACGCAGCCAGTATAATGCCCCACCCCTGCATGGCGGATCCTGCGGAGAGGGTGAAGACGGGAGTCAGTGTAAGCACAGTGAGGGCTACGCCCAGGCCGGCGCCGGAGCTGACGCCAAGGACATCAGGCCCCGCCAGCGGGTTGCGGAAGAGGGTCTGCATCAGCAACCCGCTGACAGACATCGCTGCGCCGGCAATCAACGCCGTGATGGCCTTGGGGAGACGAAACTGCGTGACAATGATCTCACCGCCGGGGGTGCCGTTACCGAAGAGTGAGCGCAGGACCTCTGCAGCATCCATCCTGGTGCTCCCGATAAGAAGATCGGCAACGAACAAAAGGGCCACCAGCAGGATGAGCCCCGCCATTGTCAGAGTAAGCCGTGGTGATCTGCCTTTCATTGCAGGCGTTTGTAGTAATAGTGACGGTGTTCAGGCAGAAGTTCCGGGTGGATGATGGAGACGAAATCCATCAGCAGCAGGTCAGGCCTGACGACAGCGCCCTCCCAGTAGTCATTGCCACCCCCGGGAGTCATCCTGTTCCTGTTATTCCATACGCGTCCGGAGGTGTATACAGGCAGTCTCGTCATGCGATGGTCCGCCGCGCCGATATCAGCCAGGCTCTCAGCAGTACCGGGGTTCAGCCATATCTCTGCTCCCGTTGCTCTTTCAAAGACAGCCTCAACGGAGAAGGGAACCGAGTGTGCTTCTGACAGGTCACTGAAGAGATACAATCCGCCCGCATCCTCTATCAGCCTTCCCGTATAAGAGTTGGCAGGTGATACATACCATACATCCTCCCACGGTGAGCCAAGCAATACGTCAGGACGGACAGGATTACCGTTACGTACTTTCTCCGCGAGCCCGAGATACGCCTCTGACACCTCCCTGAACAGACTGTCAGCCCTGGCCTCCCTGCCGGTAAGCAGGCCGAAGACCCTTATCCACTCACACCGCGCGAGAGGATGTTCCTCGAGATAGTCAGCGTTATACAGCACTTTCACCCCCAATGCCGGAAGCCTGCCGGTATTGCCCGCAGCAGGTTCGGCCACGCCATAGGCAATGAGCACATCGGGCTTGAGTGTGACTATCAGCTCATTATTCAGGTTCCCTTCGTAACCCACATCCATTATTTTGCCCCGGCTCACGGCATCCAGTATGAGTGAGTCATACACGAGACCGGGACCGCTGACCCCCACCAGAAGATCCGTTGCATCAAGTGCTCTCAGCATGGCCAGGTGTGTGGTAGACATGCATATTATCCTTCGTACCGGGATGCGTATAACCTGCTCCTCTTCCACTCCCTCAGGGACGGCTGCGCCGTGGGGCAGCAGGTACCAGTACAGTTCTGTGCCGTGTGCGTTCTGCCACGGGTCCCTGACAGTGAGTTTGGTGTAACCGTTCATCTCTTCCAGAGTGAACCTGTCAGCAGCATACGCTGTGACTGTTTCAGTAAGGTTAGAGGGACTGCCTCCATGACCGCATGACCAGAGAAGCACAGTCACTGCCACGATAATGATACCGGATTTTATCACCTCGAATCGGCTTTGATGACTGTTCCGGTATATCGCACCGA
>Ga0209467_1002639_pt1 | contig 12574 bp, 12 predicted proteins | sample Higcelwee11metaG_FD_187175 | JGI IMG/M metagenome (GOLD analysis project Ga0209467, IMG submission 187175) | Freshwater pond sediment microbial communities from the University of Edinburgh, under environmental carbon perturbations - High... | ecosystem: Environmental > Aquatic > Freshwater >...
GAAGCTCAAAAAGAAATGGCTATTTGGTTTAAACCAGAAGAAATTATTTCTTATCGTTTAGCTTCTGAATCAATTCTGTACGATGTTAATTTAGATGGAATTTTAGAATAATTTTATTTTAATTTTTCCATCGCTATTTTATAGCCTAAGTTAATTAAAGACTGATAATTCTTTTTTCTAAAATCTAAAATAAAAGTATTATCATCTTCCAATTCGAGATAAATCATTTTTCGATGTTTCATTTTTTTAGCTTTTTCCAAACTTATACTTTGTTGTAACAAAGCCACTGATGAATACAAAATATCAGTTGATAAACTTTTTTCAGTTATTTTTTTAATTGGACCAGTAATATCAGACACGATTATTTTTTTCGCCTTTTTAATTAAAGAAATTGGGACATTATTCATCATTCCACCATCAACCAAAAAATTATCTTGATATTTAACTGGAGAAAATACTCCCGGAATTGAAATTGAAGCAATTAGTCCCGGAAAAAGATTACCCTTTTCAAAAACTATTTCTTTTCTATTATTAATATCTGTCGCATTGATTCTTAAGGGGATTTTTAAATCAGAAAATTCATCAGCGCCAATGAAATTTTTCAAAAATTTTTCAAATTTATCACCAGAACTTCTAGTTATTCGATGACTCATAGTTTGAACTAATTTTAAAAAATTCAAATCATTAGCTGCTTTTTCAAAATCAAAATTTGGATTAGCGGCATAAATTACTCCAACAATAGCTCCAATTGAAGTTCCACTAATTTCACTTATTTCAATTCCTAATTCTTGAATTGCCTTAATCACTCCCATATGAAAAAATCCTCTAGCTCCACCTCCACCCAATACCAATCCTATTTTATTTTTATTAAACATAACCTATTTTATACCAACAGGCTTTCTAAACTATCAATTCTGAAAAAATACACAGTTAAAACTCCATCTCTTGAATATTCATCATTATGTTTTTCGATTACAAAATCAACCGCATCTTTCATTGTTTCAAACCCACAAGCCTTGATATCTTCAATTGCCATATTTTCTGGCTTGGCACTAACAATTTTGGTTATTTCCGCTTGTCCCACCACATCTAAACCATTACCTTCTTTATTAGATACCAAAATTGGTACCAATCCAATAAAATTTGTTCTTTGACCACCCTTCAAAGATGCCCCTAAAAATCCAATTTCAGGAACCGGATCTTCTGGCGGATAAAATCTAAGACCATAATTCATTTCCACCTTATAATCACCATTTGGACCAAGATTTTTGTATGGGGCTTCTATTGTTGATGACATAAGTGATTATACAATTTTTAAGCTAATTATTTTTACGGTTTGCAATACTAGAAATTTAATTTATATAGAAGAGTTATCAGAGTGTAAATTAAAAGTTTTTTTTAAATATTTTTTAAATAAAAAGTTTAAAAATGTTTTTCCTATAGATTTAGGAATTGCTCTCATTCTATTATTTAATTCATTAACATAATTATTAATTTCATCTATAGTTCTATTTACTAAACCATTATTTTCTATATATTCAAGTTGTTCTTCTACTGACATTTCTTTTCTTAAATTAGTGGGTATTTTAGAACAAACTACATTTTTTTTACCATTAATTAAATCAGAATAAACATTTCCTTTAAGATGAATTTGATTTTTTGAATCCAAAAACATTTCTGCATCATTAAAAGATTGAAATATTTTACCAAAAAATAAACCTACATCTGAAAGATTTAAATAAATATTTTCGTCCATTTTTTTAATATCATCAAAAGACAAAACATAACCCAAAAGCAATGAATTTCGTATTAAAACTGATGATTGTAAATCGTTAATCATTAAAGTTTCTTCTTCCGTTTTTGGTTCTTTGTTTAAATCCATTATGCAACCTTTAGACATCCCATTAATAATCTCAGTATATAAACTATTTATTTTTTCAAATTTTGATGTTTCACCATTTATTTTAATTTTTTGTAATACGTTATCAAATTTTTCTTGAGAGAGATGAACTAATTTATAGAAATAATTAATAGTTTCTTCTTCTCCATATTTAACATAAAAAGAAGTTTTTCCGGATCTTACATTGTCACTATCTATTAAATCATCTAATATGATAGAAGCTTTATGTAGCAATTCAACTGAAGTAGCAACTTCTATTAATTGATCTCCATATTCTCCTCTATTATTTATTAGACTACCAGTCATTACCAATAGTGGACGTATTCTTTTACCATCACCAATGGCGTATGAATATTTTTCATCGTTATCAATTTTTAAGTTACTTTCCAATGAACTTTTAAAATTTTTTAAAAACAACAATTTAGGTAACGTTTTACTAGTTTCTCCTGACTTTTCTCTATCTATTATTTCACCTGAATTTAATCTATTGAATCTTGAAAATTCTTCGTCAACAACATTTAACATTATCGATTCAATCTTTTTGTCTTGAACAGTAATTTTATCAGGATTTTTTCTTTGCTCTACCATGGCAGCAAAAACTATTGGACTACTATCAATAGGATTTAGTTGATGAAATTCTTTTCTCATTTTAATTCACTTTCTTTATTATTAATCATTTTTCGAATTAGTTATTAAACATTTCTGGTAAAATTTCTACAATTGTACCTTTTCTACCTTCAGAAATATTTAAATTCAATCTTAAACAAATATCTTTCATTTCTTGTTCTGTTTGAGTTTCAATTTCCAAAAAAGTTGGGATATTTTCTAAAGTATCAAGTTCAAAATGAACACTTCCCAATTCGTAATGAGATCTATTTTTCTTAAATATTTTATCTTTACTTAACCCCATTTTTTCAATTAAACTAATCGCTTTATCAAAATCATCAACTTTAATTTCAATTTCCTTTCTATTAGACATTTCAGATTCTTTGGTTGGACTTTTATAAGTTATCGTAATTTCATCATTAATTTTTCTAACTCTTAAATATTTCATTTTAGAATCCGAAACATGAAAACCATTTCCATAAAAGGAATAAGATTCTATTTGAGTATCAAAAATTAATTTTGCACCCAAATCTACTAATTTTTGTTTGATTTGATCAACATTAATATTTAAAAATTTCAATTCAACTTCATCCATGACCGAATTATACAATTAAATCTTAAATATTATTAATATAATAAAAAATCCACTGAAATAGGGGATTTTTTATTTGGCGTGAAGTCTATAACAAGCTTGAAATTTATTTGATACAAATTGAATATTTAAATATCACTTATATACTAAAAACTTAATTATTTAGTGATACAATCCCTTTTATCTATTAATTATATAGATTAAATGATAAATCCAAGAGAAGATATTTCCCAAACTCAAGTAAAAGAAGAAATAAAATTTGACCAACACGAAGTTGTCGCAAAAGATTTATTGAGACCAGAATTATATGCTATTTTGCAACAAGCTGAAAAAATTCAACGATTTGAAAAATTAGGATTTTCTTTAAATGTAATTCAAGGAGAAACCGTCAAAATCCATACTTTAAGAACATCATCTAGAGTCGATGAATTATCAATTGATGAAGAAATAAAAAACCTCATTAGAACAACTTCATTAATTCATGATTTACCTGAAGTTAAAAAGTTAATTGAAATTGGTAAAACAGCTGACACAACTGCTCCAGAAAAAGCCCTAAGAGTTGATCTTGATGAGGCAATAGAAAGAAGTGAAGAAGAAATGGCCAGAATAATTTTTAACGATGATGAACTTAATTTATATTTAGATTTTTCTAATGCCAGTGATTTTTTAAAAAATAAAACCCAAAAAATCCCAACTAATATTGGTTTAATATCTAAAATATTAGATAAAATTGATGCAGATTTGCACTATCACGAAATGGCAATTAATGATCATAAAAATTGGAAAAATCTTAATGAAAAAGGCCAAAGCTTAGCTTTTGATCAATATGTTTCTTTTTCACAAAGATTAGATTCTCTAAAAGATACAGAGGTGTCTGATGCAGCAAAATTATGCCAAGATTTACTTAACAAAACAATGTTGTCAATTAAAGAAATATGGAGCAAAACATCACCTGAAGAAATGCCAACGTTAATTCAAAAAGGTCTTCAAAACTTTAAACTTCACAATAATTAAAAAATCCCTTGAAAAAGGGGATTTTTGTTTGGCAGGAAATCTAGAATAAGCTTGTGGCATTTCTAGGAAAAAAATAATCAAGAATAATTACCATATTTACCGTTAAAAAATCAACCTTTATCCTATAAATTTGAAAAAGTTTAATTAGTTGATATAATCATCGCAAATATGGCAAATACACCGCTTTGTGAACAATTAGTTGGAACACGTGGTTTTAGTGATAAATCCATGATACCCCCTCCTTCTGAAAGAGGGAATAATGTTATTCAATTTGAACTAACTACTGGTTGTAGTCATGGCCGTTGTACGTTTTGCGACATGTATGATCAATCTAGTTACGGCGAAAAATCAATTGATGATTTTGAGAGACATGTTAATCAAGTTCTAGACTTTATCACAAAGTACAAAAGAGTATCCGTTTTTAATCATATAGAATCTAGAGTTTTTATTGGTGCCGGTGATGCTTTGGGTGTTGATAATGAAAAGTTTATTGAAGCTTGTGAAATTATAAAAAAAACTTTCTCAAAAAGAAAGCAAACCTTTTTTAGACCAGATCGTTTGGCAGTATATGGAAGTGTCAAAAATATTTTAAAAAAAGATGAAAATTATATGAATAGATTCCGTGAAATTGATGGTTTTATCGATAAAGTAGTTTACGTTGGACTAGAAAGTGGTAGTGATCAAGTTTTAAAAGTTGTTAATAAAGGTAATACTCAAGATGAGGCAGTTAAAGCTGGAATAATTCTAAGACAAACTGGCATATTAAATTCAACCATGATCATGCCAGGTCTTGGAGGTGAAGCTTATTCTAAAGAACATATAAGAGAAACAGCCAGAGTTTTAAACGAAACTAAACCTAAATGGGTTACTTTTATGGGACTTACTGTTAAAAAAGGAACTCCATATGAGACTTGGATAAAAAAACAAGAACAATTAAGTCAAAACCGAAATTTAACCCCATACGAAACAGTAGAACAAACAGCTCAAATCATTGAGAGGTTAAATTTCAAAACTCAAATTGGTATTTATGGCTACGATGTTCATGAAGGTTTTTGTTCTAATCCAATTAACATAAGCCCTCAACGAATTTATGATAAAAGTGATGCTTCTGGTGTAGCAAATGCATTAAGAATATTACTACATCACAGTAATCTTGATACTCGATCAATCCCAAAAAAAGTTTTTGACTTCTTTGTTTCCCAATAATCTATTTCCACATAAGCATAAAAAAAATCCCCTGAAGTAGGGGATTTTTGTTGGCGGGAAGTCTGGGACGAACTTGGAACTTATTTAACATCAAAAAATATATCCTAACCCATGCTCAATTATTTCACCAATATACAAAAGACAAAAGAAAAAAGGGAGTATGTTTATTAATAAATATCTTATTTTAGAAAATCTTTTCGGACTTAAAAAAAATAAAACTAAAAAACAAAAAGGAATAATAATTGTAGAAACAATATCCAATGTTTTAGGAAAAAAACTATCAATTCTATTTAAAAAAATAGATCTCAATAATATTTCGGTATAAAAAAGTATTATAGAAAATATATACATATAGAAAATTATTTTTGATATAGTTTGTTTCATCTGTGTTATTTTAACACTTCATAAAAAATCCCTTAAAGTAGGGGATTTTTGTTTGGCGGGAAATCTGGGACGAGCTTGGAACTTATTTAGAATTATCAGCTTATCTTTGAGCTTTTAAAATAGCTTTTGCTATTAATTCTGGAATCTTTTCTCTTGATTCAGTTTGTTCTTTAAAATGACTATCTCCATGTCCTTCTACTATAATTTTATTAGCTTCTGTCTGCTCAACAGAAACTACTCCTGACTTTTCATTATCTGAAAAACCATAACAATCTTCATCAAATATCAGATGAATAGCTATTGAATCTCCACTAAAATTAATTTGTGCTGGAGTATATGATTTAATTATTACTGATTCTTTTCTACTAAAAAGAGTTTTTCTTTCTCCGTAAAGAGGCCTTTCACTATATTTAACAACGCCACTATCTCTTAATTCTTCAAAAATTTGTGTAACACCAAGTTCTCCCATTACTTCCTTACTTTTTCTTAAAAAATATTCTTTTTTACTTTTTTCTTCAGTAGTCTGTCGTTCTTGTTGTTCTTTTTCGCCTCTAATTTTTAAATCTGCAATTTGTTTTTGATTATTAATCATTCTAATTATTGATTCTGATTCTTTACTCATATACCCATAATATACATCTAATTTCTAAAAATACAATATATAACCTAAAGTTAGGTTTTTATTAATATTTTTTTTAAAAAAATAGTATGGGATTAGAATTTTTAATCATAAAAAATCCCAAAAGATAGGGGATTTTTTATTTGGCGTGAAGTCTATAATAAACTTGGAATGTATTTGATACAATTTGAATATATAAGCACCATTCCTATATTGAATATATAGTTAATTATTAATATAATCAACATTATTCTTTAAAAAATAAAAAATGCCAAAGTGTGAATTAGAAGTTAAACATTATACAGATAAAGAAATTCCAGGTAAACAAAATCTTCAAAGAAAAGAACAAGAATTTAAACCAAGAAATAATTCATTGATTATTCTTGTAATTCCCACAGAAAATGTCCAAAATTGTACCTATGCTTATCCAACAAGCAAAGATTCACAAAGAGAAATCTTTTTCATAAAAGAAGTAGAAATAGATGACATAAGTCAAGAAACCATATTGCGTGGACATTTTCTTGGCGAATTTGAACATTCATCGAGTAATACTTTAACGGAGACAGACTGTACCACCAGAATATCTTTTCCAGAAGATTCAAGAATCGATGGATACGACGATCCAACAAAAGACGAAACACTCGAATTTATTATTAGAATACATGACCTCTCAAGACGAAAACCCCAATACTCTGAAGCTATCGAAAACATCATCAAAAGCCTCGGTTTACCAGAAATAAAAATAATGGATTTAACTCCACTATCGCCGGTACTATTGAAAATGGACAGATAATGCACACAACAATGCATGTCTACTCTTTTTCTTTGCTAAAAATTTAAATTATCATAAAAAAATCCCCTGAAATAGGGGATTTTTGTTTGGCGATAACGTACAATTTTGTAAACAAAACTTACGTTTCTACGACGTTTAAATCGCTTTGCGATTTATTACGTTGCGGGTCTGATGGGATTTACCCTAAAGGGCATAAACTTCTCATCCCATCTCACGTAATAAAAAAAATCCGCCATTTCGGCGGATTGTTTTATTAAGCGGGTCTGATGGGATTCGAACCCACGATCTTCCGCGTGACAGGCGGATGTGCTAGACCGCTGCACCACAAACCCATTGGTCTAATTATCTTGATACTATACCAAAACTTAATTCAACAAACAACAAATTGATTTTAATTAGAATAAATCAGAATTAAAGTAAAATGCTATACTGAAATCATTAGTAATTAAAAAATTCAAAATGATTCAAGCTATTGTTATTATCGCCGTTATCTTTCTACTTTTAGTTCTATTTTTTAATAAATTAAAGACTCTTCAAGTTCGAATTAAAGCCTCTATTCAAGAAATTGGTAATCAACTTAAACGTCAAGCTGGTTTAATTCCTGGTTTAGTCAATTCAGTCAAAGGTTATATGACTCATGAAAAGGGAATTTTTGATGATCTTGCTGAAGCCAGAAAATCTATTGAACAAGCTGTGTCTAGTAACGATCCAAAAGCTTTGGATAAATCACAAGAATTAGTTAATAAAGTTTTAGGTTCCATAAAAGTTGTTATGGAAAGCAATCCAGAAATTAAAGCTTCTACTTTAGTTGATAGTCTTATGGAAGAACTTCGAGATACTGCCGATAAATTAATGTATTCCCGACGTACCTTAATCGATTTGTCTGCTGACTACAACCAAGTTATTATGACCATTCCAGGTATTTGGTTAGCTCCACTTATGGGTTTTAAAGAAGAAAAAGGTTTATCTACTCCAGTTGAAGGTGAACACATTGAAGTCTCTACTGAAGAAACCAAAACTCCAAGCACTGAACTTTAATTATGATTAATGTTTATGAGCAAGTTGCTCAAAATAAAACTAAATCATTTGTAATTATTGGCCTATTTATAGGTTTTATCGGAGTATCTTCTTATTTTATTTCTCAAGCTTTAGGTTATGGCAATAGTTTATTATTTTTAGCTTTAGGTATTTCTATTTTCACTTCTGGAGCTAGTTATTTTTGGGGTGACAAAATTGTTTTAACCCTTAATCGAGCTATTCCTGCTACCCGTAAAGATTATTTTGATTTTTACACTGTGACTGAAAATTTGAGCATGGTTAACGACACTCCAGTTCCTAAAATTTATGTCATTGAAAGCCAAGCTATGAATGCTTTTGCTAGTGGTCGAGACCCTCAACATGCTGTAATCTGTGCCACCACTGGATTACTTAATAAATTGAACCGTACTGAACTTGAAGCTGTTGTTGCCCATGAACTTTCTCATATTAAAAATTATGACATTCGTTTAATGATGATTGTTAGTATTCTTGTTGGGACTCTTTCTATTTTAATTAATACTGGAACTAGAAGCAGATTTTTTAGTCGCGACAACGATAATGATAATAATATTGGAGCTATCGTGGCCATTATTGGTCTTTTATTAATGATTTTTGCTCCTTTAATTGCTCAATTAATTCAATTAGCTATTTCTCGTCGTCGTGAATATTTAGCCGATTCGTCGGGAGTTAAATTAACTAGACAACCTCAAGGTTTAATTGATGCTTTAACAAAAATTTCTCAAGATAGTAATAAATTAGAGACAGCTTCAACCGCCACTGCTTCTCTTTATATTTCCAACCCTTTTAAGGGTAATAAACTTGCTAGTCTTTTTTCTACTCACCCCCCAATAGAAGACAGAATTAAAGCCCTTCAGTCCATGCTTTAATCTAAAACTTTATAAACTTTGATAAACTACTAATATATGTCTTTCGTTCATCTACATGTTCATACTGAATACTCTCTTTTAGATGGTTTAAGTAAAATCAAAAAATTAGTTTCGGCTGTCAAAGATATGGGGATGAATTCCTTAGCTATTACCGACCATGGCAACATGTACGGTGCCATTGAATTTTATAAAACCTGTAAAAAAAATGATATTAAACCAATTATTGGTTGTGAAGTTTATGTTGCCCCAAATGGTAGGTTGGATAAAACTGCTGCTAATCGTCGTAATCAACATTTAATTTTATTGGCAAAAAATAACGAAGGCTATAAAAATTTAATGAAATTAGTTAGTATTGGCCATATTGAAGGTTTTTACTACAAACCAAGAATTGATTGGGAAACTTTAACTAAATATAAAGATGGTTTAATTTGTACCAGCGCTTGTATTGAAGGTGAAATTGGTCAATTAATTTTAAATAACGAATATGAAAAAGCTAAACAACGAGCTACTGAATTTCAACAACTTTTTAAAGACGATTATTATCTCGAAATTCAACGACATCCTGGTTTAGAAAATCAAGATAAAGCCAATGAAGGCATTATTAAAATTAGCCGAGAATTGGGGATTCCTTTAGTTGTAGCTAACGATGCTCATTACATTAAAAAAGAAGATGCTTTTGCTCAAGACGTTTTAGTCATGATTAATACTCAAACTACCGTCAACGACACCAAAAGAATGAGTATGTATGAAATTCCTGATTTTTACATAAAATCTCCAGCCGAAATTCAAGAACAATTTGCCGATGTTCCAGAAGCTATTGAAAACACTCAAAAAATAGCTGACAAATGTAATATTGATATTGAACTTGGTAGTTGGTATTTTCCAAAATTTAAACTTCCTAAAGGTAAAACTGCTGAGGAAGCTTTAACTGAACTGGTTTTTAAATCAGCTGAAGAACATTATGGAAAAATTACTCCAGAAGTTGACGAGCGACTTAAATATGAATTAGATGTCATTTGTTCTAAGGGCTATGCTGCTTACTTTTTAATCGAGAGAGACTTTATCCAATGGGCCGATGAAAATGATACTGCAACGAACACTAGAGGTTCTGCTGCTGGTTGTTTGGTGGCTTTTGTTTTAGGAATTACTTCTGTTGATCCTTTAATTTATCAACTCCCATTTGAAAGATTTTTAAATAAAGACCGACCTTCTCCTCCTGATATTGATTTAGATATCGCCGATGATAAACGACAAGGCATGCTTTATCACATCATCGATCAATATGGAAAAGACGCAGTAGCTCAAATTTGTACTTTTGGAAGAATGATGGCTAAAAACGCTGTCCGTGATACCGCTCGAGTTTTAGGTTTCGAATATGCTATTGCCGACAGAATTAGCAAACTCATTCCGACTGGTTCTCAAGGTTTTCCTATGTCCCTCGACAAAGCTTTAGACACTACTCCTGAATTAAAAAATCTTTACAATACTGATCCAGACACTAAAAAAATTATTGAAATTGCCAAACAAATTGAAGGTTGTGCCCGTCAAATTGGTGTTCATGCTTGCGCTGTGGTGGTCTCTCCAACCACTATCAATGATTTTTCGCCAACCCAAACCGAAACTGGTGGTGATAAAACTATTACTCAATACGAAATGCATGCTGCTGAAGATGTTGGTTTAATTAAATTCGATATCTTAGGAATTAGAAATCTTTCCTTTTTGGGTCAATCAGTTGTTAATGTTAGAAGAATAAAAAAACAAGAAGTTAATCTTCGAAAAATTCCTTTAGATGATAAAAAAACTTTTGAAATGCTTTCTCGTGGCGACACTATGGGTGTTTTCCAAATGGCTGGAGAAGGCATGACTAAATGGATTAAAGAATTAAAACCAAATCGACTTGAAGATTTAATGGCTATGGTGGCTCTTTATCGTCCGGGTCCAATGGCTATTATTCCTGATTATATTGCTCGAAAAAATGGGACCTCTGAAATTTCTTATTTCGATCCAAAAATGGAAAAGTTTTTGAAAAATTCTTATGGTCTTTTGGTTTACCAAGACGACTGTTTATATACTGCTATTGAAATCGCTGGATATACTTGGACGGAAGTTGATAAATTTAGAAAAGCTATTGGTAAAAAGATTCCAGAAGAAATGGCTGCTCAAAAGATTAAATTTATTGATGGTTGTATCAACAATGGTTATACCAAAACCAAAGCCGATGAAATTTTTAAATTAATTGAACCGTTTACTTCCTATGGTTTTAATAAAGCTCACGCTGCTTCCTATGGAATGTTAGCTTATCGTACGGCTTACATGAAAGCTAATTTCCCAGTTGAATATATGTGTGCTCTTCTGACAGCTGAAGCCGACGATACTGAAACTATTACCAGTGGAGTTCAAGAATGCCGAAAAATGGGAATTATTGTTGGTCCACCTGATATTAATAAATCCGCCAGTGGTTTTGAAATGGAAAAAAATGATCAATCTTTAGAAAAAATGGCTATTCGTTTTGGTTTCAGTGCTATTAAAAATGTTGGCATTGCCGCTATTGAAAATATTATTAACGAAAGAAATACCAATGGTCCTTTTTTAAGCTTCGGTGATTTTTGTCTTCGAGTTGATAGTCAAAAAGTTAATAAAAGAGTTTACGAAAGTCTTATCAAAGTTGGAGCTATGGATCAATTTGGTGAAAGAAACGCCATTCTTTCCGCCCTAGAAAAAGTCAGGTCTGATTGTGACAAATTAAATAATAAAAAAAATAACGGTCAATTCGGTCTTTTTGATAGTCCTACTGAAGATAATAGTAAAGTTGTTGCACCTCCAGACAATTTTCCTGAAGTTGCCCCTATGACTGAAGAAGGAAAGTTAGCTATCGAAAAAGAATTACTTGGTATTTTTGTGACTGAAAATCCAGTCAATAAAATTTTAGCTGCTTTTCATGATTTAGGTTTGCCAAAAATATCTCAAATTTTAGAAAAAGGGGATGGAACTCAAATTAAAATAGCTGCCTCAATTACTAAGTTTAAGATTATCCGTACTAAAAAAAATAATGCCAAAATGGCTTTTATTACTTTTGAAGACGAAACTAATAAAATTGAAGGAGTTGTTTTCCCTAAAATATTTGAAGAAATTGAACCAATTTTAGCCGAAAATAAAGGCTTTTATATTGAAGGTAAACTTAATCTTCGTGAAGGTAGTTTATCAATTCTTATAGACAGTATTAGTTTAAATGCACCTCAAAATTCAAAACGTTATGATTTTGTTATTACAGTTCCTAAAAATGCTTCTCAAAATCAACTAATGAACTTAAATAACCTACTTAAAAAAAATCCCAATGGTCATCGAGGTTTGATAATTCTTCCAAATGGAAAGAACATTCCTTTGAATTATGGGGTAAACTATAACCAGGAATTACAGCAACAAATTGACAACATCTTCTTGCCAAATAATAATTAGGTTGCTAGACTACCAAAGTTTCCTTTGATATAATTTCAAAGCACAAATTCAATATAAATATGGCATTCAAAATCACATT
>Ga0209467_1002640_pt1 | contig 12573 bp, 8 predicted proteins | sample Higcelwee11metaG_FD_187175 | JGI IMG/M metagenome (GOLD analysis project Ga0209467, IMG submission 187175) | Freshwater pond sediment microbial communities from the University of Edinburgh, under environmental carbon perturbations - High... | ecosystem: Environmental > Aquatic > Freshwater > Pond...
AGCTGTAGAGCAGGAGGGTGCTGCTGAAGCTGAGAAGCCTGAAGCTGTAGAGCAGGAGGGTGCTGCTGAAGCTGAGAAGGCCGAAGCTGTAGAGAGTGAAAAAGAGTAGATGTGGGTAGATTGAGTTCTATATAGCCATAGCCAGAACTAGATCCTACAGCTCTTTCTTTATTGATAGATGAGCCATCAGAAGCCTGAGATAACCCACAGGCCTGATGGTTTCATTTTTTAAAGGCTTATGTTTGGTGTTATTTTTATCGATTAAGCAGGAGTAGGTTCACGTGTCGCTATCTGTACCAAACCCCCCCATTGCAGTGTCCATATTCTTAGATTGATTTCTGAATATTTTGATATGAATCGCCAGCAGATAAAATACTAAAATATAGATTATCATTTTTCTGACAGTTTCACTCATTGGTAGAGCCTGTTGTGTCCATAGTGTAACAAAGAAGTCAGTGCTCAGAAAAAAAGTGAACAATAATAGAATATTTTTTGAACCCATCTTAACGGCAATGTATGAAGCAAGAAAAAGTCCACCAATAGTTACACCTGGAATGGCACTGTACCATAATGCAAAAGGAATATCCTGAAAAATAAAATTTAATACAGAACCAGAAAGAGACATTGCAGCCATAAGCGCAATACTTGTGACAATAGCAATGGCGGGGTTGATCCTAAAGATAATGGTCATGATAAAATAGAATATGGTATCAATACCAAATCCAATCCAGCCGCAAAGCAATCCACCTATGAATGCAAAACTGAACATAAGAGCGCTGTTTAGCGGGGTTAATTTTAAAGTTGTGTTGGGGTAGCGTGAATTTCTGATAAGGGAGAAGAATATAATCTGCGTAAACAGAAAGGCTATGAAATTGAAAATCAGAGTCAGAAGTTCTGGATTATTTATGGGAAAAAGGGCAATGCTCACAATTTCTCCCAGAAACCCTCCTGCAATGCATATTGGAAGAACATTGAAGATAAAAAGTTTTTTGTTGAACAGAAACCATCTAAAGGTACCAAGTCCCATTCCATATGCCTGAATTATAAGGTTGAACTGAGATACTGTAACTGGTGAAATGCTCAGATGAGTCAAGATTGGAAAATAGACAATACCAGCGGCAGCAGGTGTAATGTTCGCTACAATAGCTGCAACAGCTCCAACAAAGGGCATGTAAAATAGTTTTGAAATAAATATCTCATGAAAAAAAGGGAAAAATAACAACCATAAAATAGAGACAGTCACCAGAATTATTAAAGGGCTTCTATATTTTTTTTTCATTTTAGAACAACACCTTTCATCTCAAAATATCCATTGAGCTAAAAAAGAGATCATAAACTCTTCTGATCAGATAACCATTTTTGTGTCATATGTCGCAGTTTACAGATATCCCCTCATCTCTGTAAGTCTGCACTCTTACGGCAGCAGATGCTTTGAGAACTCCCACATTAACATCAACATAATCATAAATAAGCGCCATTGATTTGTCAGGAGCAGGACGCAGGATTCTGCCAATATACTGGATCAGCCTCCCTTTGAATCTTATGGGTGTCACTAGAAAAAGTGTGGAAAGTTTTGGAAGATCAAACCCCTCTCCAATCAACTGGCCAGTAGCAATAAGGGTGGAGATCTTTCCCTGATTTAGATCCTTAACAATGGTATCCCGTTTGTTTTTGGGGGTACTACCTGTCAGTACCCATGAGGGGATACTGTATTTTTCTTTCAGAAGGCTGTGAAGCAGTATGGCATGTTCTCTCCGGTCTGTAAGTATTAACTGGATACCAGCACTCTCTTCAGATGCAATGTCACTGCAAATGAGACTGTTTCTTGGTTCATCCTGTGCAATCTCCTTGAGAACTCTGGAATATTCCATACTTGCATCAAGGGTTGTATTAAATTGAGTTGGGCGGCAGAGAACCTCAGCATCACTGATATCGCCAGTTTCGATCAGAGGAGCTTTTTGAATCTGATATCTCTGTTCCCCCAGAGTCAGGTAGATCAGATCACCCAATCCATCCCTACGATATGCTGTGGCTGTCAGGCCAAGCCGATATTTGGCACACATCCCGGCAACAGCTTCGGTGAATGTCTTTGACGGGCATTTATGACACTCATCTACCACCAGATGTCCAAACAGCGGGTTGAGTGCATCAATATTTTTTCTTATGCTCTGATATAAGCCCACTGTGATCTTTTTCCCTATTTTATATTTTCCACCACCAATAACACCGCTTTCATTAGATGAAATATGGAGAAAGGTCTCAATTCTCTCCAGCCACTGGTGCATCAGCTCAATACTGTGAACCACAACAAGTGTCGGCTGTCTGCGTTTTGCAATTATATAGAGTGCAATCACAGTTTTTCCGCTGCCAGTTCCGGCGGAGAGCACACCGTGTGACTCTTTGAGGAGAGCGTCAGCAGCATCTGCCTGAAAATTTTTCAACTGACCATGAAAAAGGAGATCCACAGAAGAGAGTTCCAGCCTCTGGTCAGAAAGATCTATCTTTTCATGAAATTTCTTACAGATACGGTAGGCCTGGTCTGCAAAACCTCTGGGGCAGATAAGAGAACCATCCTTCTCTTCATAAAAGAGAATCTTTTCAGGAGTTCTTCCTGTCCACTTACCAAGACGGGCTAATGTTATGTATTCTGGATTCAGGTATGTCAATCTTGTCTTTATCTCTTTGATGCCAGACTCCTCAAGATCTCTCAACACTACTCTGTCATTTAAAATGAACTCCATTACCCCCCTCTTCATCAACCTTTAAGTTTTTGTGATTTTATCAGTATTATGCCATATTGCAACATAAAAGAGTGGAGTTCTGGCAGGGTGGTAAATCAAATGGAGTTTAAAAAAATCGAATGAAGTTGATATGCATGACCCTGTCATGGTAAATTTATAAAAACTTACCGAAAATCGTTACAGTGGAGATAGAACTTGGCTCTTGAGACAGAAAATCTGGTAAACATATAACTTCAGTTATTTTAACGGCACTATGAAACTCAAACTTGGCATAGCAAAAAAACTATCACTATTGTGTCTCTTCTTTATCCTGATCCTTTATGGAACAGTTCTGGATCTACTCATCAATATTCAGACCATGTCTGGCATCTCTGGCCAGATTGTGAGCGTTAACAATGAAATTGCATCATTATCAAAGCTGATGCTTGACAGCCTTATCAGTATGGATGTCAATGATAAGAAATACCGTCTTCTTAAAAAAAATATATACCTTACCTATTTTGAGACAGCCAGGAAGGATTACCTCAAGGCTCTTGACCATATTCTGGAACTTGATTATCAGGACTACAGACTTCCAGAAGTATGGATGCAGATTCAGAAACAATTTGAGCCCAACCTCCTACCATATCTCCAACCAAATTCAACTATTCAACCTATATCAACCAAACCCTCTTCTGAGAAGATAGCTGCATGGATTGAAGAACCCCTGCTCGAAGAGTGGATGAATGCCATCTCCAGCGCCAGAGATGGAAATGAGATGCAGATTGAACAATCTTTGATTGATATTAATGACAGAAGCCGTCAGAGTGTAAAGAAGGGTGTGATTGGATTTGGAGTTTCCATAGTTGTTGGTATCCTTGGGGTTTGGTTTATATCCAAATCCATGATAAAACCTCTCAACAAGCTCAAGAACGGGTTAAAGGGAATCGCTCATGATAACTATGACCATGTGGTAGATATAAAATCCAGTGATGAATTTGGTGAGCTTGCCTCAGTTTTCAATGATATGAGCAGACAGCTGAAGGAGAGCGAAAGTATCAGGTCTGATTTTATTGCCATCTTAAGCCATGAGATCAGAACACCCCTTGCCTCCATAAGGGAATCTGTCAACATGATAATTGAGGATGTGTTTGGACCTGTTAATGAGAAACAGAGAAAATTTCTTGAGATTGCAAGCTCTGAAATCAGCAGAATTACCGTCCTTCTGAACCATCTTCTGAATGTCTCCATGCTCAAATCTGACACAGAGAAGATAAACCCGGAACCTCTTGACCCCAACCAGTTGATCAGGGATGCCTCAATGGGGCTGATTGGCACAGCTAATGCCAGCAGTGTGGAGATAAAACTCCATGAACTTGATGGTGCACCCATGGTCATGGGGATCAGAAATGAGATTTTGCAGGTCTTGTTGAATATTATTGGCAATGCCATTAAATTTTCGTATAAAAACAGTGAGGTTGATATCCATCTGCTTCACAGTACAACCGGAAATGAGCTGATATTTAAAATATCTGACCAGGGGCCCGGGATTTCTGAAGAAGAACAGACCCTTGTGTTTAAAAAATATTACAGAAGTAAGGAGGTAAGAACGCATATGGATGGTGTAGGGCTTGGGTTGAACATATCCAAAAGGATAATACAGGCTCACGGCGGAACAATTTACATGGAGAATAACAGTGATAAAGGGTGTTCGTTCTTTTTTACTCTTCCGACAGAGACTGGCAGTAACTGAATCAGAGATGGAAGATTGAATAGTGGCACTGCTGTGTTTAAAAAGAGACCTTAAAAGATGTCATAATTTTATTTTGAAAGGAAACGGTTTGGAATATATATCATGGTTTTGTTTTAAAAATAATATATTAAAAACAGGAAGGTCTGTTGCTGTCTGTCATCTTTTTCTACTGTTATCTCTTGCAACCACCTCCACCGGGTGCTCTGTTCTGAAGTCAATAGATGGTCTTCAATCTGACAAAGAGATTATCAAAGCTGGAGAGGATGCCTTTATAAGGGAAAATTACCAACTGGCAGCGACTCTGTTTAATAAGGTGATAGAGAACAGCAATAATCCGAGGAGTAGAAATACAGCACTTTATAATCTTGCCTGTACAAAGCTTATAACTGCAAAGAGTGATTCTGAATTTCTTGAAGCAGCAGAGATGCTTGCTCACTGGAAACCATCAAAGAAGATTCCGATGTACTATGAAAATCCCAATCTTATTATAAGGGCTCTGCTTAACAGCACAGAGCTTTTCAAAGATAAAGAGGATGATTTCAAGGAGTTAGGTGCCATAAATGATATGCACGCCATTCAGGAGATTGATGCCATTGTTAAAGATACCAACCAGGTGAACAACCGGCTGGACAGACTTCTGAGAGAACAGGATGGGAAAATCAGAACTCTGAACAGTCTTGTGAAGAGACAGAATGAAAAGATCAAACTGCTGAATGCTATTTTTAAAAAAGAGTCAAAGACAAAAGAGCAGATGGAGAAGACCATAAAAACCCTAAAACACCAGATATCTGAACTTGAAACTATTGATCGGAAACTTCAGGACACAAGGAAAACGCAATGAAAGAGGGCTTTCGGATACTTATCGTGGATGATGATCCCAATATCCTTGAAGTTCTTGATGCAAGGCTTACTGCATCTGGCTTTCATGTGTTAAAGGCAGGAGATGCACAGAGTGCCATGCAGATACTGAAGTGTGAACCGGTTGACCTGCTCATTTCAGATATGAAGATGCCAGTTACAAGCGGAATGGATCTCTTTATTGAGATGCAAAAGACAGTGCCGGAACTTCCAGTCATATTTCTTACAGCCTACGGCACCATACCTGATGCGGTTCATGCTATCAAACAGGGGGCAGTGGACTACATTTCAAAACCATTTGACGGCAGAGAGCTGATAACTAAGATCCGTCAGGTACTTGCGAACAGACAGCAGAACTCTGTTACTGCAAAGAACAGTCTCTCTGCTCAGAACAGTGACGGCCAGGTGAAAATATCACATCAGGCTCCATCTGACAGATCATTATCATCAGAATCTGGCGCACCTCCAGGAACTGCATCTACACTGTCCACTCCTCGTGGATCTGCCATCACAAATATTGACTCTGGTGAAATGCCTTCACATGAAACTTTGATATTTGAAGATGAGTTCTACTGGGGAAAGACCCCTGCCATGCAGGAACTCTACCGCATGATCAGAAGAGTTGCTGCCACTAATGTCAATGTTATGATTCTGGGAGAGAGCGGGGTTGGAAAGGAGTGGATTGCCAGAGCCATTTACCGGAACAGCTCAAGAAGAGATAGCCCCTATGTGGTGGTTGACTGCGGTTCAACCCCTGCTGGAATTCTGGAGAGCGAGCTGTTTGGTCATCTCAAAGGCTCTTTTACCAATGCTGTTAAGGACAAAAAGGGGCTTATAGAAGCTGCTGATAAGGGCACGCTTTTTCTGGATGAGATAGGTAATATTTCCCATGATATGCAGTGCAGATTGTTGCGTTTTCTTGAAGATAAGAGTATCCGGCAGGTGGGTTCTGTACATGAAAAGATTGTTGATTGCAGGATCATATCTGCCACCAATGCAGATCTTACCGCTGATATTGAAGCTGGCACATTTCGGCAGGATCTTTATTACCGGTTGAAGGTGGTAACTCTCAATATCCCCCCACTTCGTGAGAGAAGGGAGGAGATTGCTGATTTTGCAAAGTTTTTTGTGGACAGATATACAAGGGAGCAGAATCTTCCAAAGGTGGAGTTTGCAGATGCTACCATTGAATTGATGGAGTCCCACTCCTGGCCTGGTAATATCAGGGAGTTGAGAAACGCGCTGGAGGCAGGTATTGTGTTATGTAAAAACAATATAATGCAGCCGTGGGATCTTCAGTTGGGAAATAACCAGAAGAGTCAGAAGAATGAGAAGCCTGATGAGAGATCATCTGCTCCTGATGAGACTGGATTTTCAATTGAAGACAGTGAGAAAAACACGATCATCAGAGCGCTTAAAGAGTCTAAAGGGGTACAGAAACGGGCTGCTGAACTTCTGGATATAAGCAGGCGTGCGATCAATTATAAGATAAAGAAATATGAGATTCAACCAAGGGATTATAAATAGTTTGGAAACAGTGCATAAAGAGGAAACTATATGCAGACAAAAGAGACTGAAAATATGAAAAAAAGTCAGATGGTATTGTGAAAAATAACAGTTATAATCTAAACAGAGATGTATTAACCATAAGGACATCCTTTGGGCAATACAAGTTTAAAATAGAGGATAGCGATCTTCTTGACAATGTTGAACGTATTGTAAGGCTTATGATCAGTGAAATAGATAACGCTGATAAGAAACTTAGCTCCCGTAAAGAGAGATCCGGTCAATATGCCAGATTATTGCTGGCCAATCTGAATCTTTGTGAAAAATACATAAGTCTTGAAGATAAATATATAAGTCTTGAAGAGAGATACAGTATTCTGACTGAAAAACTTCAGAACATAAATAGAAAACTTGACTCTGCAACTGTTTTACCTCAGTCACAGACACTTCTGTCGCAAGAGCTGGCTGTGCTACCTCAATCTGAACCTGTGGTAATAGAAGAGCCATCACCTGTGACAGCAGAAGAGCCATCACCTGTGACAGCAGAAGAGCCATCACCTGTGACAGCAGAAGAGCCATCACCTGTGACAGCAGAAGAGCCATCACCTGTGACAGCAGAACTGCCATCACCTGTGACAGCAGAACTGCCATCACCTGTGGCAGCAGAACTGTCAGCGCCTGTGGTAGCAGAACTGTCAGCGCCTGTGGTAGCAGAATCTGAATCAGCTAGAGCAGAGAGTGCACCTCAAACCTATATGGACAAGAGAGCCACCATTACCAGTTGGAAATTAAAGCACTCATATATTGATCTTAAAAGAAAAGCCATGGAGCGAGTGCTCCAGGTAAAAAGTGAGTCTCATACAGTTCTGGAGAGTGAAACTGAACAAGAGTCGCAATCAGAAGAGAGAGACGAGTCGCAGATTCAGGCTGACTGCCCAACTGAATCATTGCAGTCAGATCAGATCTCCAGAATAGTTGAGCCGTCTGTAACGGTTGAACCCGTAGTGATTGCGCCACATACAGCTATTGAGACCTCTACACCACTATCAGAGATGGCAGTGCCTTTAACTACAGCACTATCTTCAATTGAGGCAGAGCGATCAGAACTCTTATTCAAGTCAGACCAGGCTTTCATAAGAACTGACGCTCTTTTGCCAGCACCAGAGCTGGCAGTGAAACAGAACATGACAGTATCACACAGAGAGCCTGATGTACAAATTCCAGAACTCCATCCAGCTCAGACGGTGCGGCAACCTCAACCAGCCTACATTATTAACAGACCAGAACAGAGAGAGCACTATATCCAGAAACCCAAAGTTTATCGCAAGGGTGAGTTCCAGCTGCCCAACCTCTCTTTTCTTAAAAATACAAGCAAGAAGACAGAGGTTGACCACCACAGCATCAGACGGGATGCAGAGCTGCTTGAAAAGAAGCTTGGATATTTCGGAATCAAGGGTGAGGTGATGGGGGTCTCTCCTGGGCCTGTAATCACAACATTTGAATACAGACCTGAACCTGGCATAAAGATCAGCAAGATAGTAAACCTTGCCGATGACCTTGCGCTTGCCCTGAGTGCCTTCAGTATCAGGATTGTGGCTCCCATCCCAGGCAAGGATGTTATGGGCATTGAGATCCCCAATATAAAGAAGAGCCTGGTGCCATTTATCGACATTGTCAACTCAAATGAATTTATCAACAGCAGATCAAAGGTACCAATCTGCCTTGGTAAGGATATTATCGGCAATCCGGTTGTTGTGGAGCTTGATAAGATGCCGCATCTGCTGATAGCCGGGGCAACAGGTACAGGTAAAAGCGTGGGGCTGAATGCCATGATCACAAGTATTTTGTACAAGTCAACTCCTGAAGAGGTGAAATTCCTCATGGTTGACCCCAAACGCATTGAACTTTCATTTTACAATGACATTCCTCATCTTCTCACACCTGTCATAACTGATATGAAAAAAGCAACCATTGCCCTTCAGTGGATGGTCAGAGAGATGGATCGCCGTTACTCGCTTCTTGCAAAATCTCAGGTCAGACACATTGAACAGTACAACCAGAAGATCAGAAGTAGAGTTGTGGATGGAGATGGAGAGTCTGAAGAGTTTGAACAGCTCCCATTTATTGTAGTCATCATTGACGAGCTGGCAGATCTTATGATGACTGCATCCAGAGATATCGAGTTCTCATTGACCAGACTTGCACAGATGGCGCGGGCTGCTGGTATCCATCTTATCCTTGCCACCCAGAGACCCTCTGTGGATGTACTTACCGGAATTATCAAGGCAAACTTTCCGACCCGCATATCATTCCAGGTCTCTTCCAAAACAGATTCCAGAACCATTATTGACTCCAATGGGGCTGAAACACTTCTTGGTAATGGTGACATGCTCTTTGTTCCTCCTGGTACTGCGCGGCTCACAAGGGTTCATGGTACCTATCTGTCAGAGGATGAACTGCTGGATATCACCTCCTTTTTAAAGGCGCAGGGTAAACCTGAATATGTTCTTGATGTGATTACAGAGACAGATCAGGAGGCTCCCCAGGAGAGTATGGACGATGATTATGATGATAAATACAATGAGGCTCTGGAATTTGTTGTTGCAACAAAACAGGCCTCCATCTCAGGTATTCAGCGTGCACTCAGAGTTGGGTACAACCGGGCGGCAAGAATTATCGATATCATGGAGAAAAGAGGTATTGTTGGGCCATCTGACGGAGTTAAACCCAGAAGGGTGATTGTAGAAAATATTGAATATTAGGATGGCCTGGATAAGAACTTTACTAATCTTGCAAATCCATGATGATCACATTTCCAGCGGGGAATTTATATTTGGATAGTACACCGCAAAGTAACTCCAGAACAGATAGTTTACCTTTCAAGAGCGGAGCTGTTACTCCAAGCGCCTCTTCTTTGAGTTCTCTTCCTCAAGTTTCTGATTCTGATGGTTTTTCTTTTTTTACAGATGAGCTTGATCCTTTTTCTGATGATCTTCTTACATATGCTGTTAATGATAACAGAGCCCAATGGTCTGTTTCATGGTCAGATATTATGATGACAATGTTTATATTTTTTGCAGTTCTCTATATTTATAAGTCAGGAAATAGAGAGTTGCAATTCGGCCAAGGCCCTGGCGAAGAGAACATTTCAGATGGAGGATCAGGAGTGATCATGGAAAAGAATCTTGAACACAAACCCTCTGAGATCTATGACCAGGCACGCAATGCTCTTGTGGATAAGTGGGTCAATGAGTCAATATCTGTGGATCTGCTCAAGGATAAGGCGATCAGAATAACCCTTTCAAGTGATCTTTTTTTTGATACAGGTAAAGCAGACCTTAAAACTGAAGCCATATGGGAACTTCGACAGGTTGCAGAAATTTTAAGGAAGAACTCTTTTATCATAAATGTGGTGGGACATACAGACAGTGTCCCCAACCACTCTGTTCTCTTTCCAACCAACTGGGAGTTATCTACAGCAAGGGCATGCAGGGTGGCTCGCTTTCTGATAGAAGAGGAAAAAATTGAGGAGGGGCGTTTTTTCATCAGCGGCCACTCCTGGCATCAGCCTGTTGCTACAAACACCTCTGCCTATAACCGTTCGCTTAACAGGCGGGTTGAACTCCTTCTTATGAAGGAGATGCCGTATCAGGTATCTGAATTGTCTGGATCTGCCTCTTCATCACTATCAGGAGCAGCTGCAACAGCTCAGCCACCGATAGTACCCTCTTCAACAGCCTCATCACCACCAATAGTTTCAGAACCAGTGTCTCCATAACTGGCCACTTTTAACTTTCTTCATGGGAGATAACACAATCAGAAAAGAGCAACAGAAGGAGATTGACAGAGAGTCTCTCTGGAAGCATGGACATAAAAATATTGTTGGACTTGCCATCTGCATTATGATCTTCTGCCTGGGATTTGTTCTGGATGGCAATTTTTTGATGTATCTCAACCTTTCAGGCTTCACTATTGTTATTGGTGGAACATTTGGTGCCACCATTTTAAGCTACCGCATGGAACAGCTTGAAATATTGATCAAGGTATTGATTGCAGCTTATAAAAAGCCTCTGAGGAATCCTGACTCCATTGTTGAGATCCTCCTTGAACTATCTGTCAAGAGGAGACTCAAAGGGGTAATGTCACTTCAGGACGATGAGGAGGAGACCACCATAATTTTCCTGCGCCAGGCACTTGGGTTTATTGTTGACAACTACTCCCCTGATCAGATACGGGCGTCGCTCCATGCAGAAATGTATTTTTTCCGGATGCGCAGAGATGAGATGGTCAGGATATTGCAGACAATGGCCGATGTTGCACCAGCCTTCGGGCTTGTGGGAAGTGTTGTGGGGCTTATTGGAATGCTTGCAGGTGTTGGCGACTCTTCTGTCATTCTTGCAACAGTTCCCATTGCCCTGACCTCCACCCTTTACGGTATTATAATGGCTAATTTCATCTTTATCCCTTTTGCTGCCAATATCAGGGAGCGAACGGTTAAAGAGCTGCTGCTCCAAAAAATTATTACAGAGGGGGCAATTGCCATTGCCGGTGATCTTCATCCCCGTATGCTGGAGAGAAAACTCAAATCGTTTCTCACCCCATCCGCAAGAAGAGAGTCCATTATATCTATCAATAAAATCAGAGAGAAGTTCGGTTTGAGGGTAGATGACATGAATCATGAACGTTATGAAGTGGCAGATGATGAAAAAGAGGATCGCCAGGAAGATGATGCTTTCTATTTTAAAGAGAGATCTCCTTATGATCCGACTGACCCTGAAAGCTGACATGATAATATGAGATTATCTTATTAAACCTCTCAGAGCCTGCTGTATGATAATTTTACGATCGGGTTTGCAATAAAGGGGTAAGATTATGAATGACACTTCTATGAATCCAAAACAGTACTATTACAAATGGAGTGCTGGATTGATATCTCTTGTTCTTTTGGGTACCGCTCTGCTTGCCATCTGGACAATAGGGACAACTGAAAAGCAGATGCGCACTAATCTGCTTCGGCAAACCAGGATGGTTGCAGAGGCAGTCAATATCAGAAGGCTCAATGACCTTTCCGGCACAGAAACAGATCTTCTATCACCAGCATATTTAAGGTTCAAGACCCAGTTCGCCTCTCTGTGCATAGCCAACCCAGGATATCGCTTCATCTACCTGATGGGACGTAAAGATGATGGAAAAATATTTTTCTTTGTTGATAACGAGCCTTCATGGTCAGAGGATAGCGCCCCGCCTGGAACGGTTTATGGTGATTTTCCAAAGGAGTTTGAGACCGTATTTGAGACAGCTCTTCCAGCAACGGCAGGCCCATATAGAGATAAATGGGGAAGCTTTGTGAGTGGTGCGGTTCCAATCCTTGACCCTGAAAGCCGTGATGTGCTGGCTGTGCTGGCAGTTGATATTGAAGTTGTTGAGTGGCAGAAGGAGCTGTTCTGTTCCATACAGATACCTGTTCTGGCAGGTCTGCTACTTGTCATCATAATAGTTACCGGCCACATGATTATTGTCAGGCGTGCCACAGAAGGGAGAGAGCACATTGAAGCCATACTTGCATTCTCTTTAGGGCTGACCCTCTGCCTGACCGCTGTATGGATTGCCAATCAGAATGAAAAGATCAATTATGATGGGAGTTTCTATGAACTTGCTAAGACAAAGACCACCTATATTGCCAATGCATTTCTCAATCTGCGTGATATTGAACTGACCGGAATGGCACGTTTTTTT
>Ga0209467_1002641_pt1 | contig 12572 bp, 11 predicted proteins | sample Higcelwee11metaG_FD_187175 | JGI IMG/M metagenome (GOLD analysis project Ga0209467, IMG submission 187175) | Freshwater pond sediment microbial communities from the University of Edinburgh, under environmental carbon perturbations - High... | ecosystem: Environmental > Aquatic > Freshwater >...
CTTCGGCCGATCTGATGAAACGAAATCTCGAGAGTCGAGTCGAGGTCTGCACGCCTGTTGAATCTCCTCGCCTGCAGGCCTTATTGCGGGAGATGCTCGATATCCAGTTGAACGACAGGCACAGTTGCTGGGAGATGCAAAGTGACGGTAGCTATGTCAAACTGCAGGCGCAACAGGGTGAAGATACGCGAAGTTCTTTTGAACTCCTCATTAAAAATGCGGAAAAGAGGCTGAAAACGACATCCCGGATGGTCGTAAAGAAAGGAAAGACTAAGTTACAGAAAAATAGACTTTCTGAAGATATGTAAGCTATTTATGATTGTTTTCTGTGATTCCTTTTTCGAGGCCTAAGTTGTATGCATCGTATCGTTACCTCATACAGGATCAGGGAACCAGTATGGGGTAGCCTGTTGTCGAGAGTTCAATATTGACCTCTTCGTGCCGGCCAAAAAAATCACCGTCTAACTGCACCGGCATAGGATTTTTACACTGAATGGAAATTTTTTTGCCTTTCAGGTATTGGACTCCTTTTACGGAATGCAAATTGCCAAAGTAAATATGGGCCATATAATTGATCAGGTCTTTGGCCCGGGTCTGGGGCAGGACCACAACATCCAGCACACCTGTATCTATGCCGGCGGTATCGGCAACTGTGCAGATACCGGCATAAGTTTTTACATTACTGACCAGAACCATGGCTCCTTTGGCATAATGGGTCTCATCCACGAAAACCTCGTAAATCCGAGGCAAGTCCCCCAGAGCTCGAAATATTGGCAGCAGGTAACTGAAGTTGTTAACTTTACCCCGGCGATTTTTTTTCATTTCTTCCGTGACTCGGGCACCGAACCCCACGTCAGCCACCATGATAAATTTTGAGCCGTTCATTTCAGCCAGGTCCGCCTGAACGATTTTTCCATTTTCCAAAAGATCTGCCATGACACGGCAGCTCGTTGGCAAATTTAAATCTTTTCCGAGAAGGTTGGCATTCCCGGCAGGCAGTTGGGTGATGGGAATGCCAAGATCCATAGGAATTCCGTTCAGCACTTCATTAAAAGTGCCGTCACCCCCCACAACCACGACTCTGTCGATCGTGTTATCGATGCTGGACATTTTATGCCTTGCATCTCCTCTGTACCGAGTCAGATAGATCTGCGGCGCGTGCCCCCTTTCCTCAAGGAGGACCGCAAGTCTGCGGGCTGTTTTCCGGATATCTACGCCACTTGAAACCGGGTTGGCTATGATCAGGATATTCATAAAAACCTTTGTTATTTTGGTCCGGATTGTTATTTTTAAAGAATTAAAGGTTTGTGTGGCATTTGGATTTCATGTCAATTTATACCATTCCTTTCGTGGGGATACCAATGATAAAAACGGTTTCGGTAAAGATAAGTGATAGGACATAAATTTTCCCCTTGAATTTATATTTGGAATTGGTGTGGGCCAATCTTAAGGCTGCAATGCGGTTATATTGAACAGTTTCTTGATGTATTTGGGCTTGCGGTGGGAGGTGGTGTAGAGTCCTATCTGCCAGTCATGAGTCCTTAACTGGACCACGAGTGCTAAACAATCCAACGGCTGCATTTTTCTGTAGCGCCCAACCCCCTAATCATATTCTAAGGAATGCGGATTTAATAACATCCTAAATGCTAATTGCCGTAGGAAGAGCAACATAGTTCCATTGCGGTAAATATTCATCAAACTGAATTCTCATATTTTTTTTAAAATCGTCCGCTACTTTACGACCAGTTTTAAAATTTTTATCAAGGATAGACGTAAAAACCTTCAACCCCGTAGATGTTTTTGTTTTTGCTACGAAATCATTCACAACCTGGTGGACAAAATCATTTTTGTGATCCCTGCCCTAAAAGAGGCGGTCATCGACATCGTAACAACAGCCCGTCTGCGCAAGCTGCAGCTTAGCCGCAAGGATGAAGAAGCCATGATGAAACGGGTGGAAGAGCTTCGCAACCGCACCATGAAAGATGCCATCCTGGAAGCTAAAAAATCCGAAGGGGATTATGCTACCAAGATCGCCCTGCTGGTCTCCATGAAAGATACCCTGGTACAGATCTGTGATGAGGGTAGAAAAATCGTTGAAGAAAACCGCAAAAAACGTGTGGAAGCGATTGAAAGTCTTAAAATCGTCAAACAGGAGATGGAAACAGCGTTGCGGAATAATGCCGTTTAAAAAAATACTGTCTGACTAAAGGAAAAATGTCGATGCGAAAAGAGCAAATAATAGGTACTTGAGACCAGTATTACAAGATTGTTGCGCCGGGGGCCAACAGGCAGCGGCTCAATTTTACGCCCCCTTTTTATGGCCATTAAGGAACCGGTCCTAAGGATAAGTTTACTAACGGATCTTTATCAATTGATAAGTGATCTGTAAAAAAGGTGTGTTCTATTTATTATAATTTGGGAAAGATCAACAGCACCAAAAATATAGGAATAACGCTAAAAGATACCAGTCCTATAATAGGGAGGTTGAACAAAACACTTGATATTATCCCTCCAGCAGCAATCCAGAGTCCACCATATCGCTTGATTTTTTTATTGAGGCTCTTGATTCTATACCGTTTTAATAGCACTATGTCTTCCTCGTCTATCTTGGGGTCAACTCTTTTAGCCATAATACCCCCTATTTTTATGAACTAATTTCATATGAGAAAAGGGTGAGCCTGAAGCATTCCTTTGCTGACGAATATGCAAGAGAAGTAGGTCGATTGATGGTCAAGTCCGTTCTCTCTGTGGCGTTGAAAAAAGGTCAAATCCAATTTTTTAGATCTTCTCAGGATTATTAATTACATGAGTTGTGTTAGAAAAACATTAAATAAATATTAAATTTAACCGCAAGTGATGAATAATTTTAGGCTTTTGTTAAACTCATTTATGCAGGTTGACCCAAAAGCCGGTTCCGTCTTAAGCGTTTGAATAAAAAATATATATGGAGATGATCATATGAGCACAGAAAAGGATGCGGGTGTCACCCCCAGGTACTTTAGTGACCGCACGAGCTTGAAAGAGCGAAGTCGCTGGCAAAGTGACCAGATAGACGAGGTCATCACGGAGTTAAGCCAGATCCGGGCCGAGATGCTCAACAAAGAATCCGCTTATGCTGAACAGCTCAAGGCGATTCCCTCTGAAAGACATCCCAGTATCCGTAATCTGCTGCATTATATTGCATTGCGCAGCCGAGACATCACAACCCTGCAATTGAAACTTGCCCGATTGGGACTCTCTTCGCTTGGACGCTGTGAATCGAGTGTGATTGCCACCATCGATTCGGTATTGTCCATCATGCAGGAAATAACGGGAAAAAAGGTGGCATTGCTCGCCGAAGAGGCTAAGCCCGTTACGTTTTCCAGCGGTCGGCATTGCATGGAGAAAAATACCAAAAAGCTTCTTGGAGAACCGCCGGAAACCATGGCGCCAGCCATCATGGTGACCATGCCTGCTACAGCTGCGGACGATTACAGCTTTGTGCGCGACCTTGTGGATGCCGGTATGAATATCATGCGGGTGAACTGTGCTCACGATAACCGGGATGTCTGGTTGGCCATGATTGATAACTTAAGGAAAGCAGAACGCGAACTGGGACGGCATTGCCGAGTAGCTATGGATCTATGCGGCCCCAAAATACGGACCGCCGAGATTGAACCCGGTCCCAATGTGCTTCGGTGGAAACCCAAACGAGATGAACTGGGGCGTGTGATTCTGCCGGCGCGAATCTGGATCTCCTTTTCCGGCACGTCTGTGGATGAGGCAGGCCTTTTTCCGCAAGATTCAAATACCGTACTTCTTCCTGCTACCGGCACGCTTTTGCCAACCCTGAACCCGGGAGACAGATTGCGATTTACTGATACCAGAGGACGGAACCGGGTGCTTGCTGTCACCGCCAAAAACGATCATGGGGTGTGGGCTGAATCCAGCAGCACGGCATATGTCATTCCCGGAATACAGATGCATCTTGAATCCGGAGATAATAAAAGAAAAACGGGAAAAAAGCTCACCGTGGGCAATGTGCCTGCTAAACAACGCTCCATTGTCCTTCGCAAAGGCGATCTCCTTACTGTAACCAATACGGATATTCCCGGCCATCCGGCCCGTTATAACGAACAGGGCAAACTCTTGATCCGCTCCAGCATCGGCTGTACGCTTCCTGAAATATTCAAAGACGTGCAGATCGGTCATCGGATTCTCTTTGACGATGGCAAGATTGCCGGGGTTGTCGTAAAAACAGCCGAAACCCACCTGGTTGCCGAAATCATCAGAGCCCAGGAGCAGGGGGACCGTTTGCAATCGGATAAGGGAATCAATCTGCCGGACACGGAACTGCATTTACCAGCTTTGACCAAAAAGGACATCGAAGACCTTGAATTTATCGCCCGGCATGCGGACATCGTTAATTATTCCTTTGTCAGACGCAGAGAGGATCTTGAACATCTGGCGCAGGAACTGCGGCGATTAAATCGAACGGACATCGGTATTGTGCTGAAAATCGAAAATCGGCAGGCAGTTGACAATCTTCCCATGCTGCTGACCATGGCGCTGCGCAGTCCTGCATCAGGCGTAATGATTGCTCGCGGCGACCTTGCTGTGGAATGCGGCTGGGAGAGGCTTGCCGAGGTTCAGGAAGAGATACTGTGGATGTGTGAAGCGGCTCACATGCCGGTTATATGGGCCACACAGGTGCTTGAGGGGTTAGCTAAAAGAGGATTGCCGTCCAGAGCGGAAATCTCTGATGCCGCTATGGGTGCCCGTGCCGAATGTGTCATGCTCAACAAGGGGCCTAATATCGTCGGAACCGTCCGTTGTCTTCGGGATATCCTCAGTCGCATGCATGCGCATCAAGTGAAAAAACGCTCCATGTTCCGGCGGCTGGAAATGGTTGACAGTCTCCTTGACCAGCCTGTTGAAAATTGACGCGCATTACAATGGACTGCCATTTTCGCCCGTAATGAAACAGGATGGTATTGATATCTCAGGAAATCGGACCAAATTGGTTAATGAGTTTCTGGATGCCGGTGTAGAATTTGATTATGTAATCACCGTGTGTGATGAATCATCTGCAGAGCAGTGCCCTGTCTTTTTTGGAAAGGCAGAGCGAATACACTGGGGCTTTGAAGATGCTTCTGCGCTTGAAGGGTCTTTTGGTGAAAAAATTATTAGGGTGAAACAAATCCGGGATCAAATTCGATCCGGGATTCACAAGTGGCTTGAAAAATGAATCTTTTATACCGGACTTTTGCCTGTTTCTCACCGGGAGGACAACAGCAAGTGCGAGTGTTCTCTTACGCCTGCTTTTTTTTCGGGGAGAGAACTTCTTTATGAGCAAAGGTTTTAATCTGGTTCGGTGACGCGGTGACCCACTTTTCCACCATGACCATCAGTTTTTGCGGGGTGATGGGCTTGGACAGGTAGTCATTCATGCCGGCATCCAGGCATTTCTCCCGGTCCTCTTTCATTGCGCTGGCCGTAATTGCCACAATGGGCAGATCAGGGCAGGGAATGTTCGGATCCGAGCGGATGATCCTTGTGGCTTCGAGTCCGTCCAGTTCCGGCATATGCATATCCATGAACACTATATCGTAAGAAAATTCGCGTACGGCTTCCACGGCTTCTTTGCCGTTGTTGGCTATATCCGCATCATATCCCATCTTATTCAGGGACATGACGACCACCTTCTGGTTGATTGGATTGTCTTCCACCACCAGGATCCTGACATCCCTTTCCGGGTCCACCGAACAACTGTGCCTGCCGATAAGTGCCGCATCCTGATCCGATGAATCTTCCGATGTATAACCGGGCACGCAGCACCGGGCGATACAGTGAAAAAGATCCTGCCTCTTGATGGGCTTGACCAGAAAAGCGCTAAAACCTGTGGCTTTCATTTTTGCCGTGTTACTTCTCAGTTCCCGGGTGGTCATCAGGATCATGTGAGTATCCTTGAAGGCAGGATCGGCCTTTATCTGCCGGCCCAGAACATCTCCCGACATTTCAGGCATCATGTAGTCGATGATGACGATATCAAACGGCAGGTTTTCCTCCATAGCTGTCTTGATCCGGGACAACGCCTGGTTGCCATTTTCCGCCAAAGCAAATCGGCACCCCCATGTTTCAAGATATGCGCTGAGCAGGCGTCTGTTGGTGGCATTGTCATCCACGACCAGCACATGGTTCCGGGCGACCGCTTCCTGTGCCCCGGCCGTATCCTGATATTGGAGCGGCTGCCTAGCCATCGGCAGGGTAAACCAGAACACAGCGCCGGGAGCTTGGTCACAATCCACACCGATCTCACCGTTCATCAGGTCCACCAGCTGCTTTGAGATGGCCAGCCCCAAACCAGTGCCGCCGTGTTTTCTCGTGGTGGAGGCGTCCAGCTGGGAAAATGCCTTGAACAGGCTTTCCGCACGCTCAGGGGGGATGCCGGGTCCCATGTCTTTTACCGATATTTTTATCCAGACGGTTTCCCCGGTCTCATGAACCCGTTCTACTGAAATTGAAATGCCGCCTTTGGGGGTAAACTTGACGGCATTGTTGATCAGGTTGATCATAATCTGCTTGATCCGGCCGGGATCCCCTTTGACCAGGGAGGGAACTTCAGGATGGATATAGGAAGTCAGTTCAAGGCGTTTGCTTTCCGCGTGGATGCTCATGACATCCGTGGTCTCTTCAATCAGATCCCTGAGATTGAAATCCAGTACTTCCACCTCCATTTTTCCGGCTTCAATTTTTGAAAAATCGAGAATGTCGTTGATAATGCTCAACAGGGAGTTGGCACTGGATCTGGCGATCTTCACCAAATCCTTCTGATCCCTGTCAAGCGGGGTATCGGACAGCAGAGACAGCATCCCTATAACCCCGTTCATGGGGGTCCGTATTTCGTGACTCATATTGGCCAGAAACTGTCCTTTAGCCAGACTGCCTGCCTCTGCATCGATCTTGGCCTGCTTGAGCTGCTTTTCGGATTGCTTGAGTTTGATGACCGTATCGTTAAACGCACTCAACGCCCCTGCCAGGGACCCCACCTGATCGGAGCGGCTCTGGTAGGGGATCAACGGAGATCCACCTTTACGGATTTCACCGATGACACCGGCAAGTTTTTTTAACGGCTGCTCCACAATGATCCGGGTGAGGATAAACAACACCAGTGCCGTAACGATCACGGTGATGATGCTCAGCCTGATGAGTCGTTGTTGCAGCTGAGATTTGAGTTCCTGGAGCCGGCGAGTCTGTTTTTCGATCTCATCGATCCTGTAGAGGATCAGAGTGCGGTCTGTTTCTGCGCGGATGCAGTCGTCAATCAGGGACTGGGTCAGGCTGATGATTTTTGATTCCAGGTCCTGCAGACTGTGTGTGCGGTTTTCAAACATGGGCATTTGATCTCGAATAGCCGCCACCGCAGATACAGGGTCATTTGCGGCAAGTGTCCAGATCCGGGTAGGAGCGTTGATGGATGGAGCGGTATCGGTAATCCGGACCGCCACAATGGGACTGCCGTCCCACAATTTGATGATCAGACGGCCCTGTTCAAGGTCGCGTCGCTCCTCCCTGGAAAATATATCCTGCACAAGCTCATGTTTGTCAACTATATCCTTTGAGATGACCTTGTACCAGCCCAGGATCCATTTCAGCTGGGCGGATACAGGACTGAACTCGAAGTAATCTGAAATGGCCAGGTATTTTTTTTCCATTTCAAACACCTTGTCTCTCAGGGTAGCCAGCACATCGTCCTTGATCTGCATCAATGAGTCGGTCTGGGCACTGATCTGCTTTTGTGTGCGCCAATTGCTGTAGATCAGAACCCCCATGCAGATATTCACGCTCAAGACAAGGCCAAGGGTCAATTTAACGCCTACCGTCGCATATTTGTGATACCCGGTGCCCATCCCGTCAATAATGCGGGAGGGTCTGAAGCAGGATGGGTTGGAAATGGTCATACGACATGTGTCCGTATCATCAATTTAAATTTTTATAATCAATACGTTGGACAGTTTTTGAAAGTCCGGAAGACCCTGTTATCAAGGTTCTGAAATTTGCCCTGGTTGGACTCTCTTCGCTTGGACGCTGTGAACCAAGTGTTATTGACACCATTGATTCGGTATTGTGCTAAAAATAGGCTTTAGCCAGTGCCGGTTCAATTTCAGGTGCATCTATTTTTGTTTCCATAGACTGTGCCTGCATCCTCTTGTCGTGCAAGACCCGGATTATGCCGTCGGCAAGGCCCTGCATGGGGACATGGATTTTTTTACACCGTCCCCAACTCATGGCTTTAATATAGATCCGTGCACCCGGGATAATAACGTCTGCCCGGTCAGGTTTCAAATAAAAGCGCTTCATGCGTTCTTCCAGGGGATAAGCAGCCAGTTCATCCCGGATTTTTTTTATTTTTTTCCGGCTTACCCATGTCCCGGGCCGGCCCTTGGCCAGCTTAAACAGCTGGTTGATGTTCCCGCCGCTGCCAATGGCCTCTACAGGTTCGTGTCCCTGGGTGATCTTTGTCAGCCAGGATTTCATAAGATCCCAGTCCTGCTGCCGTGCCCGGTTGTTAAGCAAACGGATGGTGCCCAGGTTAAAGGAACGGCTGTCCTGGACCTTGCCGTCACAGAACAACGTGATTTCGGTGCTGCCGCCACCCACATCCACAAATAAAGCAGCCTTTTCCGATGAGGTCATTATTTCGTGGCGGTTTTGGAAAAGATACCGGGCTTCCTGTCTGCCGTTGATAATTTCGATGTCAATCCCGGTCTGTTCCTTTATTCTGCGGCATACCTGCCTGCCGTTTTGGGCGGATCTCATGGCTGAAGTGGCACAGGCCTTGACCGCCACAGGCTGGTACGCATCAATGAGCTTTGCAAAACCACCTATGGTTTTTGTTAGTTTATAGGCCCGTTCATCCGAGATCGTACCCCGTAAAAAGGCGTCTTCACCTAAACGAATGGGCATGCGCATCCAGGAGATTTTTTTTACCCGAAGTCCGAACGCTTCTTCCGATACCATGGCTAAAAGCAGGCGGACGGCATTGGAACCGATGTCGATGGCGGCATATTTTGTCATTGAATCCATAATGATTGACATTCTAATTGAGTGACGTCATCATATCAAGGTGTAAAACAAAAATTAACAAGGATCTAACATGGTAAAAACTAAAAAGGTGAACACTTCTTTAAGGCTGGATAAAAAAGTGCTCAAGGACCTTAAAATCCTGGCCATTGAAAAAGAGACCAGTGTCCAGGGCATTATTGAAAAACTGATTCTTGAATACATTAAAAAGAATAAGGAAACATCGGAACAATGAATCTTCCTTCCCCACAAATTTTTATGCTGCCGGCCGGTATCAATGTCAAAAAGATAAATGATATACTCAAAGATGAAAATATCACCCTGGCAGGCAATACATGTGAGCCTGAGGAGGGGACGATTCTGGATAACTTTGATGCGGCGGTTTATAATTCGGGTGCCCTTTTAATCCAGGCTGAATCCGGTCTGATCAGGGTCTGCTGGTCAGGTGATTTAACGGTCCAGGCTGCACCGGAATCTGAATGGCGATTTGCCCGGGATCTTCCCCAAGGACCAGTCAGGGACCTGCTTTTGAATCTGTCTGCTTTGCGGGCATTTATGCCGGCAGGGCAGGTGACTATCATTCGGGATACATTAAGTGTTTTAGACGACGAGCAAAAAACCTGCTGCCGCGTTGAATCAATCACGTTGAGCCGTGGCAAGAAGGTCTGGTCCTGGCTCATGACCCGTCCCATGAGAGGCTACAGCGACAGCCATGCGCTGATTTGCGGTGTTTTGGAAAAAATGGAAAAAGCAGGGCTTCCGGCAGATGTTCTCAAACTCAGGATTTCAGATTACACATCCAAGCCGGATATTCACCTGTCTGAAAATGCCCCTGCCAGGACAACGCTTTGTACCATTGTGCAGAGCTTTTTGCAGGTGACACGCCGCAACGAACCCGGACTGATAGACGATATTGACACCGAATTTCTTCATCAGTGGCGGGTCAGTCTGCGCAAGGTACGTTCCGTGCTTACCCTGTTTAAAGGCGTGGTGGCCACCGAAACCCTTGACCAACTGAAACAGGATTTCAGGGATATTATGCAGGATACCAACATGATGCGGGACCGGGATGTTTATCTTTTATCCAGGGACGATTATTTTGCCCTGGTTCCCCCCCATGCCCATCCGGGCCTTGAACTGCTTTTTGAACTGCTGCAACAGGATCGGGATGAGGCTTTTGGAAAGGTTACGGCCATGCTTACGTCCAAGGCCTACAAAAAACAGATAAAATCTATTCAAAAGTTATTTGAGAATCCCCAAGACCTGCCCAAAGGCCCCAAGGCCGATGCCCCGTCAAAGGTTTTTGCCGCGGACCTTGTTTTGAAACGATATAAAAAGGTATGCAAGCTTGCCGGAACTATCACCGAAAAGACCCCGGATGAGACCATTCATGAACTGCGCATCCAGTGCAAAAAATTGCGATACCTGATTGAATCGGCCCAGCCCTTATTTGACGATAAACAGGTAAAGAGTTTGCTGAAAACCCTTAAAGGGTTGCAGGACCATCTGGGAAGTTTCAATGACCAGTCTGTCCAGCAGGCCACCCTCGCGCAGTGTCTTGACCGATATCCGGGGACCGGGCCCAATGCCAAAGCCCTGGCCGAAAGCATCGGGGCGTTGACGGCCATGCTTTACCGCAAACAGCTGGAAGAGCGCCGGATGATTATTGAAAACCTGTCTCAGCTTTACAATCCCGAGACACAGGGTGCCTTTAAGGCCCTGTTTGATTTAAAGCGCATTGCGGCAAACCCGAACCCTGAAACCGGTGAGCAAGACAAAAATCAGGTTGATTCATACGGAGATAAAAATTTATGAAACTTATTGCCTGCTATTCAAACAAAGGCGGTGTGGGAAAAACCGCTGCCTCGGTCAACCTTGCATATGCCAGCGCGTTAAGCGGTAACCGGACACTTTTGTGCGACCTTGATCCCCAGGGTGCCTCAGGTTTTTATTTTCGTGTGAAACCGTCGGAAAAACTCAAAAGCAATACCTTTTTTGAAGATACCAAAAAGTTTGCAGAAGCCATCAGAGAAAGTGATTTTCATAACCTGGACCTTTTGCCGGCCAACATGAGTTTCAGGGATTTTGATATTTTTCTGTCGCGGATGAAAAAGAGCCGCTCCAGGCTGAACAAGGCGTTGAAGCCGGTTGATGGCGAATATGACATTGTTATTTTGGACTGCCCCCCCAATATCTCCCTGCTTTCAGAAAATATATTCAAGGTGGCGGACCGCATTATGGTGCCGGTGATCCCCACCACCCTGTCCCAAAGAACCCTTGAACAACTGTATGCGTTTTTTAAAAAACAGGGATATAAGTCATCCAAAATCTTCCCGTTTTTTTCCATGGTTCAGCAAAGTAAATCCCTGCACCTTGAGATCATGGCAGAGATCCGGGCCGGACATGAGCAGGTGATGAATACCTGGATACCTTTTTCCACCCATATTGAGCGTATGGGTGTCCACAGGGCACCGGCCCTGTCCTATGCCGGGAAAGAAGAAGCTGTGGCAGCCTATGCACAATTGTGGCAGGAAATTCAGGTTTAAGGGAACAGCGTAAAATGAAAGAGATAGAACGAAAGTTTCTGCTGACAAAGATGCCGGAAATTGTTTTGAAATCCACAATCTGTATCCGGCAGGGCTATATTTCCAAATCCCGGGATTCTGTTGAGATCAGACTTCGCCAGAAAGGCGATGCATTTTTCATGACTTTTAAACGGGGCCAGGGACTTGTGCGGGATGAAGCGGAAATCAGGATCAATGAATCGGATTTTCATCATCTGTGGCCGTTGACCCAGGATCGCCAGGTGGAAAAACAACGGTCCAAAGCCATCCTTGAAAATGGCCTTACCGCAGAAATTGATGAATTTTCAGGTGCCCTTGAAGGCCTTTTTTTATGTGAGGTGGAATTTGGTGACGAAGCCCAGGCCAGGGACTTTGTTCCGCCCCAATGGTTTGGACCGGATGTGACGGAAGACAGTCGATATAAAAATAAAAGCCTTGCCGAAAACGGCATGCCCTAACCGACGCCTTCATTTTTCTGCCGGTTCAAGCCCCGGGCCATCTCTATTGCCTGGCCTTTTACCACAAATTCCTTCATCTGCATGGACGCATCTGAAAAATTCACATCCAGGGACGTGGTTCTGCCTGCCGTAACGGTCACATTTTTGATATGTTAAAAATTTTTGATTGCCTGTGAAGTTTTCATAGGGTAAATATGTTAATACAATTCTTATTTTCTTAGTTTATATTTGCCTTAGGTTATTAATTCTTTGAAAAGTTATTTTTGTAACGTTAGGTAAAATAATTTGGAGTACATCATGTTCCCCGATGAACAAAAAAATTCCATAGAACGTGAGCCGACTCCGGCAAAACAACAAATGTCCACGCAGTTTGACCTGGATTCTTCGGAATTGTTCCTGAACAGGGAGTTGACCTGGCTCGAATTCAACCGTAGGGTCCTTCATGAAGGACAGGATTCACGGACCCCCCTTCTGGAACGTGTCTTCT
>Ga0209467_1002642_pt1 | contig 12568 bp, 10 predicted proteins | sample Higcelwee11metaG_FD_187175 | JGI IMG/M metagenome (GOLD analysis project Ga0209467, IMG submission 187175) | Freshwater pond sediment microbial communities from the University of Edinburgh, under environmental carbon perturbations - High... | ecosystem: Environmental > Aquatic > Freshwater >...
TGTACATCGTCGGCGGGGTGATTCCGCGCTTTTCGGCCTTCTTCCAGTCCAGCGGCTTCGCCAAGAGCCTGCGCAGCAAGGGCTGCATGAGCCACTACCTCGAAGGCGTGCCGGTCTGGCTGGTGACAGCCGAATACCCCGGCCTGGAAGGCGCCGGCGTCGCCCTCCAGCAGATGCTGGAACCGGCCGACGCCGCCTGATAATGGTTCGCTCGCAGGCTGCGCCGGCGACGGGGAGCAGGCGCCCCCACCGGCGCATCCGGCAACGGCCGCCCCGCCGCTAGCGCTTCACCAGCCGCAGTTTCGGCGGCTGCTGCGCCGCCGGCGCGCGGGACTCGGCGGCATTCGCCCGGATGACCTCCATCATCGCGTAGTGGCAGGCATTGAACAGCGGCCCGTCCCTCCAGCCGCCGCCCCGCTGCTCGGCGCTGTCCTCCAGCCCCTCGACGAAAATCACCTCCAGAAATCCGCAGCGCTCCGCCCGGTGCGCCTCGTGGCGGTGGCGCGGGTTCACATTCAACAGGTCGCACAGGCCGTCGAAGCCCAGGGACTCGGCCATTCCCTCGCGGTCCTGGACCAAGATGCGTCCAAGGCTCGCCAGTGCCTGGCACAGGTCCTCCACGGCGTCGCTCCGGTGGCTGACGGCCTGTCGCTCCAAGTCGGCCACAGCCAGCCGGGTGAACGGCAGAAAGGGCCGCAGCTTGCCGGCCTGGCGGCGCAGGGCGCGACGCTCGGCGCGGATGGCGTCCAGCTCCCGGGTGAACGCCCGGCACAGCCGGCGGATCGCGATCAGCCGGGTACGTGCACTGGCAGTCGGTTGGGCGGAGAGGTCGGCAAGAATATGCAGGTGTTCGGCTTTCATGGAATCGACTCCATCCAGAATGCATGGCCGTATGCGACACCCGCCAGGCGGACGCTGGCCGCCCGGCGGGTTTTCGGGAATCCCTTCGGCTCCGGCTGCCCGCCTCGCGTGCGGACCATCGGGTAGCGGAAGGCCACCTCAGTTTCAGTCTTGTACCCAAGTCCGATTTCGGCCAGTGCGCCGCGTGCGATCCATCGCCTCCACCCTCCCTGCCAAGGTGGCGGGCAGGCGGAAATCCGCCTTCCAATGCGGGATTTTCTCCCGGCGAATGGCGACATTTCGCCACATGACGACCTGTAAATGACGATTGCTTGCTTTAGGGCATGGATTTTTGAATTTTTCGTGAAGATGGCATGCATCCTGCTCGGTTAGTCCTGCGATGCAGGGCAGCCCTGCATCCACGGACGAAAGCCTTCCGGATGCGAAGGCTCGCGCATCGACGGGTTCGCGCCTGACAAGGGGTGTGCGACGCGAGCCCCTGGAGCGGCACGTCATGATTGCCCTTTCGCGAACGACCGCAGCCGCTCTCCGGCTGCCCGGCAGCCCACCCGCGGGACGATACCCCGGCATCGCGACGGGGACCGGCGACGCCGCGACCGCCCGAACAAGAACAACAGTTGATCCGGATGCGACAGCTCCACCGAAAGCAGCGGCAGGCGCTCGCCCGACCTGCCGGCGACAGGACGCATGAAGGCGGCGTTCCGCCTCGCCCCTGCCACACCTCACAACATCGAAAGGTCCGTCTTATGAAAAAACTGTTATTGACGCTTCTGTGCTTCGGCGTGGTCGGCTGCTCCAAACAGGACGACGCGGAGAAAACCGTGGATGTCCTGCTGATCGGCGGCGGCATCATGAGTGCCAGCCTCGGCACCTACCTCCAGGAGCTGGAGCCCGACTGGACGATCGACATCTACGAGCGCCTCGACCAGGTCGCCGAAGAAAGCTCCAACCCCTGGAACAACGCCGGTACCGGCCATTCGGCGTTCTGCGAGCTGAACTACACCCCCGAGAAGCCCGACGGCCACGTCGACATCAGCAAGGCGGTGGCGGTCACCGAATCCTTCGAGATTTCCCGGCAGTTCTGGGCCCATCAGGTTCAGCGGGGCGTGCTGAGCAACCCGAAATCCTTCATCAACGACGTGCCGCACATCAGCTTCGTCTGGGGCGACGAGAACGTCGCCTTCCTGAAGAAACGCCATGAAGCGATGCAGCACAGCTCGCTGTACCGCGGCATGGAGTACACCGAAGACCACGCGACCATCGAGCAATGGGCACCGCTGGTGATGGAGGGCCGCCCGGCCGACCAGAAGGTCGCTGCGACCCGCATGCCGATCGGCACCGACGTCAACTTCGGCGAGATCACCCGCCAGCTGATGGGCGCGCTGACCAAGCACGACAACGTCACGCTGAACCTCAAGCACGATGTGCGCGACTTCAAGCGCAACGACGACGGCACCTGGAGCGTGACGGTCGCCGACCTCGCCAAGGGCGGCGAGGAAAAGACCATCAAGGCCCGCTTCGTGTTCATCGGCGCCGGCGGCGGCGCGCTGCCGCTGCTGCAGAAGACCGGCATCCCCGAGGCCGACGGCTACGCCGGCTTCCCGGTGGGCGGCCAGTTCCTCTACACCAGCAACCCGGAAGTCGTCGAGCGTCACCTGGCCAAGGTCTACGGCAAGGCCTCCGTCGGCGCCCCGCCGATGTCCGTGCCGCACCTCGATACCCGCCTGATCGACGGCAAGCGGGCGATCCTCTTCGGGCCCTTCGCCACCTTCTCCACCAAGTTCCTGAAGAACGGCTCGCTGCTGGACATGCCGCGCTCGCTGAGCACGGACAACTTCATGCCGATCATGCACGCTGGCTTCGACAACCTGCCGCTCAGCACCTACCTGATCGGCCAGTTGATGCTCAGCCAGGAAGAGCGCATCGAGGAACTGCGCGAATACTTCCCGCAAGCCAAGGCCGAGGACTGGAAACTGCTCACCGCCGGCCAGCGCGTCCAGGTCATCAAGAAGGATGCCGAACACGGCGGCGTCCTGCAGTTCGGCACCGAGGTGGTGGCCGCCGCGGACGGCAGCATCGCCGCACTGCTGGGCGCCTCGCCGGGCGCCTCCACCGCCGCGCCGATCATGCTCACCGTGCTGGAGAAGACCTTCAAGGACAAGGTCAAGACGTCCGAGTGGCAGGCCAAGCTGAAGGAAATCATTCCCTCCTACAGCCAGAAGCTCAACAACAACCTCGAGCTGACCAACAGCGTCCGCGCCATGACCAGCGAGCGCCTGCAGCTGAACTTCATGCAGGTCGAGCCGGAAGCCGCCGAGGCCCAGGCCGAAGCTGCCGCTCCGCAGCCCACCCAGGCGGCCCTGTAAGCCGTCCCGCCCCGATATCCCCCTCGCCCTGAGGGGGATGTTTTTTCGGCCTCCCGAAACAGTGATTGTCCGCAGGCCAAAGGCCCGCAGGGAAGCCGTTGCACCATCCAGAAGGAAACTCCCGATGCGCCCCCTCCATACCCTCCTGACGTTGCTGTTGGCCTTCCTCGCGGCAGGCCTGCAGCCAGCCCTTGCCGCGCCCGCGCAAGAGCAGACCGGCCGGAAACCCAAGGTCATCTTCTTCGACGTCAACGAAACCCTGCTCGACCTGGAGTCCATGCGCCAGTCGGTCGGCGCCGCCCTGGGCGGCCGGCAGGACCTGCTGCCGCTGTGGTTCTCGACCATGCTGCACCACTCGCTGGTCGAAAGCGCCACCGAGAACTACCACGACTTCGGCACGGTCGGCACCGCCGCGCTGATGATGGTGGCGAAGAACAACGGCATCGCACTGACCGAGCAGCAGGCCCGCAGCGCGATCGTCACCCCCCTGCTCAGGCTGCCGGCCCATCCCGAGGTGCGCGAAGGCCTGCAGGCGTTGAAGAGCCAGGGCTACACCCTCGTCACCCTGACCAACTCCACCCGCCGCGGCGTGCAGACCCAACTCGAGAACGCCGGACTGGCGGACCTGTTCGCCGACAACCTGAGCATCGAGGAGATCAAGCTCTACAAGCCGCACCTGCGCACCTATCGCTGGGCCGCCGAACGGATGGGCGTCAAGCCGGAAGAAACGCTGCTGGTCGCAGCCCACGGCTGGGACGTCGCCGGCGCCAAGGCCGCCGGCATGCCGGCGATCTTCGTCGCCCGCCCCGGCCAGAGCCTCTATCCGCTGGCTGCCGAGCCCGACCGCACGGTCAAGGACATCCGCGAACTGGCCGAGGTGCTCGGCAAGCGTCCCTGAACGGATCGGAGCGGGCGAGAAGCCCTCAGGCCACCCCGCTCTCCTCCACCGTCACCACGCAGCACGGATCGAAGACGACCTGCTCGCCCGCGTAGCCGCGCGGATTGGAGATCACCCGGGTGCCGGCGACCTGGTAGTCGACCGCGTAATGGGTGTGGCCGTGAATCCACAGGTCGAGGCCCTCGCCCATCAGCTCGTCCCAGGCGTTGACGAAGGCCGCGTCGAGAGGCGTGCCGGCGTAGGGATGGCCGGCGATCGAGCGCAGCGACGGCGCGTGGTGGCTGATCACCACCGTGGGTCCGGCGAAGGGCTGCGCCAGCGAGTCGCGCAGCCAGTCGTGGGAAGCCGTGGCCAGGGCGGCGAAATCCTCGGGCATGGGTTCGCGCGCCTCCGCGCCCCAGCGGATCTGCCGGAAATCCGAGACCCGCCGCTGCGCCACCTGCCGCGCCGCCGCCTCCTCGCCGGTCGCCCGGTAATCCGTCCAGGCGGTGACGCCGAGAAAGCGCACCCCGCCCAGCACCACCTCGTCGAAATCCAGCACCCGCACCTGCTCGTCGGCCGCCCCGCGCAGCTGCGCCAGGGTCGCCTGCAGATCGCCGCCGTAATACTCGTGATTGCCCGGCACATAGAGCACCGGGCAATCGAACGCCCGCCGCGCCCACGCCACCCCCCGCGCCCCGACGTCGATATCGCCGGCCAGCACCACCACATCCGCCGCCACCAGCGCCGGGGTGAAGGGGGACAGTTCGTTGTGCAGGTCGGAGAGGATATGGATGCGCATGGGACTGTTCCTCGAAGTTTCGAAGGACTATAGCCGGGCGGTGTTGCGGGGAGACGGCGGCTACTTACGCGAAGTCGCCGCCGCTCACAGCGGCAGAGCCGCCGACCCCGCTATCGACGAACACATGCCGCCGATGCCAGGCGACGAAGCCGGCCTCGGGCCAGAAGCGCTCCGGCAGCTTGATCGGGCGACCGGCCAGCGGCTGCAACACCTGGCACACGAAGGGATCGGCATTTCGACGCAACGGCTCGGCGAGCAGGATGCGGTACTCGTCGTCCAGGCTCAGCAGGCCCTGGTCGAAGGCCCGGTCGTGCAGGGCCGAAAGGCACAGGCCATTGGCGGGGTTGAGGCGGTTCGCCGGGTCCTGGCACCAAGGGACGATATGGCTGGCGACGAGCAGGCCGGGCTCGGACAGCCCGGACATGCAGCAGCGCCCGGCATAGCTGCCGAGCACCGCACGGCGGAAGAACTGCTGCTTGATCCGCTGCTCGACCAGCACTTGCCGGGTCGCGCCGGTGAAGTCTTCGGGCATGTCGACCGCCTCGTCCGCTTCCTCGCGCGGAAGGCCGCGTTCGGCACGCAAAGCCTGGCGCAACTGCGCGCACTCCACGGCCAAGCCCTCCCAGTCAGTCTGAAAAAGCTCCCAAACCTGTCGATCCAGCCGGGAGGCCCCCGCCAAGCCCTTACGCCCGCTGGCGACGATGGCGGGGTCGAGGCTGGCGAAATTGCACAGCTTCATCGCCACCGCCGAAGGCGTGCGACCGATCAAGCCGGCCAGTTCGACAACCTCAGGATTTCCCTGATGCAACTGACCGAAAGACAAGCGGCAATACAGGTGAAAAGCCAGCTTGAGTTGGTCGGTAGTCCAGCGCTTCGAACTCATCGCTTTTCGCTCCTCGTCACGCCACCTCGAATACCACGCTCATCGGCCCGCTGCCGCTATGGCTGCGATAGCGTACCGGCCCGTGGTAGACGAAGGGCGCGGCCTTGCCGTTTTCCAGTTTGTTCTCCCGCACGAACAGGTGGATGGAGAGGCCGAGTTTCTCGTGGTCGGCGATTTCCCGGCCGCGCTTGCTCTGCGGGGTGGTTTTGTTCTGACTCTGCCAGTGGAAGTTGCGCTCGTCGATCCAGCGGTCCAAGTAGCGGTGCTCGTCGGCCTTGCCCTGTTTGTTCAGCGTGACCAGCAGCACATGGGCCTTGGCTTCCGGCAGGAACACATGTCCGACATTCCAGTTGCCCGGATTGAACGCCTCGCCGAACAACGCCGGAATCTCCTCGCGCAGCAGCCGCTGCCCGACCGCCAGTTGCAGCGGGTCGAGCACCGCCTTGAGCCGGGCGAAGGTGCGCAGTTGTTCGCGCAGCTCGTCGGTGACGGGCATATCGGCGTAGTCGGGGTTGTTGGCGCGCAGCAGGTAGCTGCCGTCCGCCGCCTTGTGGATCACCCGCAGGAGGTACTGGTTGTCGCCCGCCTCGTCCTGGCGCTCGATGGCCAGGGTGGCGCCGGTGATGGCGCCGGCGCTGTTGGGATTGATCTGCTCCAGCAGCAGGTAGTCGCCGTCGCGGATGGGGTGCTTGCCGCCGTTCATCGAGTTGCCCGAGGCGCGGGCGATGAAGTGGCGCGCGGGGTCGAGGCGGCCGAAGCCTTCGCCGAGCAGACGGTATTCCTCGCCATCCGCGCGGCCGGTCTTGAAGTGGCCGCAGGCGATTTTCAGGTTGGGGAAGTACGGCAGCTCGGTGCCCGTGCGCGGGACAACGGGCAAGGCGGCCACGGGCGCGGCTTGAGTGGGCTGGCGCACCTCATAGGCCGCCAGGCGGTAGTCGACCAGCTCCTGCACCCATTCGGCGAAGCGCTCCCGGCCCTCTTCGGCTACTCGGAAAAGCGGGACGAAACGCTCGTCCCGAGTGGCGAAATAGAGTTTTTCAGCGGCTTTGCGGTTACCGCCAGCCCAAGCATTGATCGGGTTCTTCAACCAGTAACCCAGCCACTGCGACTCGCGACCGTCGACCAGTTGCGCCTGCTCGGCCGGCAGGTCCGCCAGCAAGGGCCGGCGCCGCTGCAGCACCTGCCAGGAGCGCTCCGCCAGCTCGGCGAGCACCGGCGCCTGGCACCAGCCGTCCAGTTCCTGAAAGGCCTCCAGCAAGACCATCTTGAAACTCTTGGTCAGGACGGTGATTTCCAGCTCGCGCAGGAACGCCCGATGGGCCGCGAATAGCGCGCGCTCCGCTTCGTCGAGGTCGCCCATGCCCTCGACCAGAGAGAACCAGTCGCCGTACTGCTGGCGCGCCTCTTTGAGGCTTGCCCCGGAGCGGTAGAACTCGCTCAGCGTGGGGCGCCGGCCCAGGCTTTCGCGCAGGGCCTGGTAGTCCTGCTGGAGGCTGCCGCCGTCCAGCGCCTTGAGGAAGTCGATCAGTTGCAGGTCGTAGTTGACGAAACAACCGTCGGGCAACGCCAGCCGGCGCTCCTCGGCGGCGCGCGCGTATTCGGCCAGTTGCCGGTGGTTCATGCTCCGTCCCATCAGGGCCTGGGGCTTGTGCAGGAAGCTCTGGTGGTTGCCGATGAAGTCGAGCACCACCAACTTCTCCTTGCCCGTTTCCGGCGACTTGCGCAGGCCGCGGCCCAATTGCTGCAGGAAGAGGATTTTCGACTCGGTGGGACGCAGCAGCATCACGGTGTCGATGGCCGGCAGGTCGACGCCCTCGTTGAACAGGTCCACCGAAAAGATCACCTGCAGGCGGCCGTCGGCCAGTTGCGCCAGCGCCTCGCCCCGCGACAGCTCGGAATCGGCGTAGACCGCCGCCGCCGCGACCCCGTGCTTGCCGAACTGCTCGGCCATGAATTCGGCATGGCGGACCGACACGCAGAACGCCAGGGTCTTGCGCTGGGCGTGTTGCCGCCAGCTTTTCAGGGCGTGGCGCGCACGCCCCAGGGTGGCGAGCTTGTGGGCCAACTGCTCGGGGTCGAAGCGGCCGTTGCGCCAGGGAATCTCCCGGTAGTCCACGTCCTCGTCGAAGATTCCGTAGTAGTGGAAGGGCACCAGCAGTTTGCTTTCGATACCGCGGAACAGATGGGTCTCGAACACCAAGTTGTCGTCGCACAGCGAGAGGATGTCCGAGCAGTCGGTGCGGTCCGGGGTCGCCGTCAGCCCAAGCAGAAAGGCCGGGGCGAAGTGCTGGAGCAGGCGGCGATAGGTCGGCGCGGCGGCGTGGTGGAATTCGTCGATGACGATGTAATCGAAATGCTGCGCCGCAAAGCGCTCCAGATGCGCGGCGCGGCCGAGGGTCTGCACCGAGGCGCAGAGCACGTCCGCCTGGCTGTCGCGCTGCTGGCCGCAATAGAAGCCGACCCGCCAGTCCGGGCGGATGCGCAGGAAGGTCTCCGCCGCCTGGTTGAGGATTTCCTCGCGGTGGGCGACGAACAGCACGCGCCGGGCGCCAGCCTGGGCGGCGTCGAAGGCCGCCAGCCAGGTCTTGCCAAGGCCGGTGGCGAGCACCACCAGGCCGCGCAGGAAGCCGTTCGCACGGGTTTGCGCCAGGGCTTTCAGGGCTTCGCGCTGCACCGCTGTCGGCTCCGGCAACGGCTCCAGCTCCTGGCTGCCCGGCGCGACAGCACGCGGCGGCGGAGCGCGCCGCGCCTCGTAGGCGTCGATCCAGGCATGGCTCAGCGGCAGGGCGCGGGGCTGGGCGAACAGCTCTTCGAAACGGCTGCGCGCTTCGAGAAAGCCCGCATCGCCGGGATAGTCGATGCGGTAGTTCCACTCCAGGCCCTCCAGCAGCGCCTGGCGGCTGATGTTGCTGGAGCCGATGAAGGCCTGGCCGCGCAGGCGGCCTTGCTCGTCCTGGCCGGCGAACAGATAGGCCTTCAGGTGGAAGCTGCCGCCGGCGCACTCAAAGATGCGCACCTGAGCGCCCTGCTCCTGCAGCAACATCAGCCGGCGCAAGGCGTCCGGGTCGGTGACGTCGAGGTAGTCGCTGGTGAGGACGCGCACGCGGGCCGCCGAACCGGGGCAACCATCCTCGCCCGCACGCTCCAGGACAGCGAGCAGATCCGGCAGGAGCAGGCGCAGGCCGGTGCTTTTGACGAAGGCCACCGCCAGGTCGATCTCGTCGGCACCGTGGATGGCGCGGCAGAGGTGCGGCAGGAAGGGATTGCCTTCGCCCCCACTGACCAGGCGCGCCACCGGGGCGACGGCGCGACGGATCAGGCCATTGAGCCATTGCTCGCCTCGCTCGGGACGCCGGTCGGCGCTACGCCAAAAATGGACGTCGGCCACTTCGTCCAGGGTTTCCAGCCAGGCGCTCAGCCGCGCTTCGTCGGCATCGGTGAAGTGCCGGCCCGACTGCTCGCGCTCGCCCCGGCCCAGCTTGAAGCTGCAATAGAACACGCCGCCCGGCTTGAGCGCCCGCCACAGACGGGCCAGGGTCTCCGGCATCTCGGCCGGAGGCACATGCAGCAGGCTGGCGCAGGCCCAGATGCCGTCGTAGAGCGCCGTTTCCTCGACCTCGGCGAAGCGGCGCACGGCCACCGACTGGCCCAGGTGCTCGCTGGCCAGCCCGGCCAGCGCCGGCGAAGCATCGAAGGCGGTGACCCGGTAACCGCGCGCGAGAAATGCCTTGGCATCGCGCCCCGAGCCGCAACCGGCGTCGAGAAGATGGCCGCCGGCGGGGATGGCGTCGAGAAAACGCCGGTGGAGTTCGCCCATCTCCAGCCCCACGGTTTCGGCGAAGAACTGCCGGGCCTGGGTCTCGTAGTAGCGGTGCGTGTCGCTCAAGGCTGTGCGTCCTTATCCATGGAGGGTTCAGCCGCCGCTCAAGTCCGGGTGCCGCGGCAGTCCGGGTAGTTCGAGCAACCCCAGAATTGCGTGCCGGCCTTGCTGCCGCGCTTGACCGTGCGCCGCACCATGGGCGCGCGGCAGAGCGGGCAATTCCGGGGCGTGGACGCCGACCGGCCCGACACGCCGGAGATCCAGTAGTCCAGGGTTTCGCCATCGATCAGGGTCAGCTTGCAGCTGGCGGCGAACTGCCGGGCGTCTTCGGTGAAATGCCCGGAGGTCACCACGAAGCCCCCCGCCGCGCCCTGCGCCGCCACCACCCCATAGAGTTCGCGTACCACCTTGACGCCGACCTTGAGGGCGCGCCACTGCTTGCACTGCACCAGAAACCGCTTGCGGCCCTTGCGCAGGACGAGGTCGACGCCGCCGTCCGGTCCGGCGGCCCCGGTTTCCTCGACGGTATAGCCCTGGCGACGGAAAACCTCTCCGACCAGGCGCTCGAACTGCTGCCAGTCGATCCCATCCGCCGCCGCCCCCGGATCGCTCAGCGCCTTGCGAAAAAGTTGGCTCCGCCGGCTGCGCCTGACCACGGAGACCAGCGCGCCGATGCCCAACAGGCCGGGCAGCAGATACTGCCCGCCCCAGGCGGCGACCGTGACGAGCGGGTCCAGGGCGAGGTCGGGGTGGCGGGTCAGGTTCTGGACCAGCTTTTCCAGCTCCGCCAGGCTGTCGAGGGTGGCCAGGCTGCCCAGCGTGGGCAGCGGCCCCTGCTCCGCCAGGGGATGCAGGAACCACCAGGCCGCGACGCCGGCAGGCAGGCTCAGCCACCAGGGCAGCCAGGCACAGAGCCGGATCAGGCCGGCGACGAACGAGCTTTTGCTTCGGGGCAACGAGGGGCTCCTGTCGGGCGATGCTGCGCCGCTGTTCAGGAGCCTTGCCAGGAGAACATGCGGTGCGGTGGGCGACGCTGCGGTCGTCCATCCTGCCGCCGGTTCCCTGGCAGGCGAGGCAAGCGCTGGACTGAATCACGGTCCGCGGGAGATCGGGCCGCAAGATTACTGCAACATCACGGCCATTGACCACAAAATCCCCGGCCAGCCAGGCCGTCCGCAGCGTTTCATCCTATTTCGCCGTCCATTGGCGCAGCAGCCTCAGCTGCATTTCCAGCCGCTCGCTGCGCGCCCGCTCCGCACGCAGTTCCGAGCGCAACGCGCGGCACGTCAGCTCCAGGTCCAGTTCCCTGAGGCGCAGGCGCTCCAGGGAAGCCCGGACCTCGGCGAACCTTTCCTTCAGGCTGCGGATCTGCTGGCCCTGCAGCAGCAGGCCCGGCACCGACAGGCTGGCCAGCAGCACGCCGCCCGCTCCCCACAGCTGCCACATGTATTCCATTCCTCTCCCCTGCTCCGGCAGTACGTCCCGAATGAAACGGGGACAATCGATTGCCCAGGTGCGCTGGGATCTGGCATTGCGCTATCGGCTGATCGAGACGGTTGCCTGGTGGGAGGGGCGGCTGACCACGCAGCACCTGATGCAGAGCTTCGGTATCAGCCGGCAGCAGGCATCCAAGGACATCAACACCTACATCGTGGAACATGCGCCCGAAAACCTTACATTTGACTGCTCCCCTCCCTGAAGGAAGGGAATTCCCAATTCACCGAGAACAGGACATGGATACTTGACCCATGCCGCTTACGTTCTCTCCAAGGGCTAACACCGCCAGCCCGGCGGCTTTCTTTAATGTTGATCGCGGCGTTCACGTCGCGGTCATGCTCGGTTGCGCATTCCGGGCAGCTCCAGCGGCGAACATCCAGCGGCAGGCGCTCAAGGGTATGCCCGCAGCAGGAGCAGCGCTTCGAACTGGGATACCAACGGTCGATCTGGACGATCTGCCGACCGGCCCACCCGCCCTTGTATTCCAGCTGGCGAACGAATTCACCCCAGCCTGCATCGGCAATGGCTTTGCTCAGTTTCGGATTGCAGATCATGTTCTTCACGGCAAGGGTTTCGGCGCAGACCACTTGGTTCTCGTTAATCAGTCTGCGGGACAGCTTGTGCAAGCCGTCCGCTCGGCAATCGGAAATTTTCGCGTGAATACGGGCCACTTTCCGTCGAGCCTTGGCGCGGTTCTTCGAGCCGAGCTGCTTCCTGCTCAGCCGGCGTTGGGCTAGGGCCAGACGGGAGGCGTATTTCGCGGTGTGGCGGGGGTTGCCGAATCGTTCGCCCTCGCTGGTGACGAACAGGTCTTTCAGCCCCAGGTCGATGCCGAGCGTTTTCGGCACAACCGGAAGGGTTTCAGGTTCGAACTCGCACAGGCAGGACACGAAGTACCGCCCCGCAGAGTCCCGGGAAATCGTGACCGTGGAAGGCTCGCCCGGAAGTGGCCGACTCCAGCGGATCGCCAGGGGCTCGTCGCACCTGGCCAGGAACAACCTGCCGTCACGATAGCGGAAGGCCGAGCGGGTGAACTCGGCGGACTGCCGGTGCCGTTTCTTCTTGAAGGCCGGGTACTTGGCCCGGCCCTCGAAAAAGTTCCTGAACGCAGCCTGCTGGTGACGAAGGCATTGCTGCAGCGGCACCGAACTGACTTCATTGAGAAAAGCCAGCTCCGGCAGCTTCTTGATCGCCGTCAGCCGGGCGCTGGCCTGCGTGTAGCCGACCTTCTGCCGTTCCTTGAAGAACGCATCGGTACGCCAGCGCAGGATGCGATTGTAGACGGAACGCACGCAACCGAACGTATGCGTCCAGCCCAGCCACATTCCTTCTGAACACGCCCGCCGGCATTCTCTGCACCATTCCCACGCAGAGAGAACTCCATGGAAACGATGCACGCACGACGGGCATTCTGGTCTGCACATGTGCAGGCTTGGCGCGACAGCGGTCTGACCCAGGTCGC
>Ga0209467_1002644_pt1 | contig 12557 bp, 9 predicted proteins | sample Higcelwee11metaG_FD_187175 | JGI IMG/M metagenome (GOLD analysis project Ga0209467, IMG submission 187175) | Freshwater pond sediment microbial communities from the University of Edinburgh, under environmental carbon perturbations - High... | ecosystem: Environmental > Aquatic > Freshwater > Pond...
CGCTCAGGATGATCTGGGGTATAACCAGAAAAGGGATCAGAATATATATCGTAACAACGGTCTTGAAGCTGTCGGAGATAAGCAGTCCCATCATATTTGATGTGGCCCAGCAGCTGAAGAGTACCAGCCAGTATTCGAGCCACATCCCCCTGACTCCGAAGATAGAGTTGCCAACGATGACGAAGGTGGCGGCCTGGATGGCCGAGATTAGGAATTGCACTCCAATTTTCGAAAGCAGGTAGCTGTTCCAGCTCAGGTTGAGGAAGGCTTCACGCCGTAGTATCTTTCTGTCTTTTATTATCTCTTCTGCACTGACTGTCAGCCCCATGAAGATGGCAACAATGACTGACATAAAGATATAAACTGGCAGGTTGCTATTCTGGAGGAGTGTGTAGGAAGGAATGCTGACACTCTCATCAAAGTACCGGATTATATATGCAAGGAAGAGAGCTAATACCGGTGCCTCCAGCAGGGTTATGGCAAGATACTGCTTGTCAGACAGCTTAGCCAGGATATCCCGTGTGACAAATACAAGGAACTGTTTAAATTTGCCGGGAGTCTTCAGAGTTATCTCCGGGATGCCGATGCCAGACCCGGGATGCGGGGGAGCCTCCTCCTTACGGGAATTGTAGAAAACGCTCCATTCAGCCGGAGAGACCTTTCGGATGGAGGTCGGCCGCCCGAATTCATCCAGCACCTTTGACTCCACAATACTGAAGATCTGTTCCGGGTTTACATTTCCGCAGGAATGGCACTCACTGTCATTGTATTTGGGAAGCTGCATCCTGTCCTTGAAATACCCGATTGAGCCTACGGGGATGCCGTAGTAGATCATGTACCCTCCTGTGTCAAGAAAGATGAGCCTGTCAAACATTTTGAAGATGTCCGAGGAGGGCTGGTGTATTACAACGAAGATCAGCTTGCCCTTGAGCTTAAGGTCGTTGAGGAGGTCAAGAATATTCTCCGAGTCGAGGGATGACAGGCCGGATGTAGGTTCATCGAGGAAGAGGATAGACGGTTCCCTGATAAGTTCCAGGGAGATATTGAGTCTCTTGCGTTGGCCTCCCGAAATCTTCTTGTTGAGAGGAGTGCCCACCTTCATTTCTTTAATATCATAGAGCCCGAGGCTGTGAAGCACATTCTCGACCCTGATTGTTATCTCCTCATCTCTCAGGTTGCCGAAGCACAGCTTTGCATTATAGAACAGGTTCTCAAAGACTGTAAGTTCCTCTATCAGGAGGTCGTCCTGTGATACGTATCCGACAAGACCCTTTACCTTATCGGCCTCATTATGGATGTTGATTTTGTTGATCAGAACCTCACCCCGGTCGGGTCTGTTTGTGCCGTTCAGAACACTCAACAGTGTTGATTTACCGGCTCCTGAGGCTCCCATTATACCCACCAGCCTGCCTGATTCTTCTGCGAAGCTCATGCGGTGTAGTCCCACCTGGCCACCCTTGAATTTGTATTCAAGGTCTATTACCTCATAGACGACCCTCGAGGCCAGAACGCTTTCATCAAGGAACTGTCGTATTACCTCGGAGTAGTATATGGGCTTGCTGCTCATGAACTTGAGGGAGGCGCCCCGTTCAAAGAGATAGACCTTGTCTTCATGTCTCAGCTGGCCGCTAAGAAGCAGCTCTCCTGTGCCAAATGACCTGACAAAGAGCATGTCAGCCTGGAGCAGGTTCAGAACCCTGACCTGTCCCCTGAATGTGTCATTGACAATGTGATGCGTCTTTTCGTACCGGCTGGTGCGGTCGCTGTCGATAACCAGCACCTGTGAAGATTCAGGTACCTCCGACCGTTTCGACAATACGAACTGTTGTACAAGCTGGTAATCGTCAGGGTTAACATTGAATCCTTCTGCGGCAGTGATAATGAATTCAAGTTCTGTACCACTCACCTCGGAGCCGTCAGAGCGGCAGTACTCAAGGAGCTGTACCAGCACAATAATCTTCTGGTTAAGGGTGAGCTGGGCCCCAATGTCAAAGCATATCTTGATGATCTTGACCGAGATGGCTGCATTCCTGCGGGCTTCCTTACCTTTTTTCAGTCTCTCCTGGGCTTCACTGTAATATGCATCAAAAATCCTGAGATAAGCATCAACACCCTCCTGGTTGAGCTGTGGCCTGAGAAAGGCTTCAACAACCCTGCGCCTGTCTGACTCATTGCCCTGTGCAGGCGCAATGATGGCAAAGAGATGCATCAGGGTATTAAGGATCTTCTCATTCATCCCTCAGGGATTTGGTGTACTTGTATCACAGTATCTGAATGTATAATAACGAAGCGCGATGCCCTATATTATCCGGATTCTGTCAATATGACATGAATTTCAGAGTATGAGTGTTATGGCAAGAAAATTGACCGGTAAGGGAAAACCAGTAAGATGAATTTTGAGAATTTTACCATAAAGGCACAGGAATCGGTGCAGAAGGCATTGACCGTTGCCGGGGGCAAGGGTCACCAGGCGATTGAGAGTGGTCATCTGCTCAAGGGAATCATGACTGAAGCTGAGAGCATTGTTTCATATATCATGTCAAAGGGAGGTGTCAACGCCGCAGCGTTCAGCAAGGCGCTTGACGGCATAATTGAGAGCTATCCCCGTGTCAGCGGGGGAGAGCCATATCTTTCGCCCGGGTCTTCATCGGTACTGACACGTGCTGCTGACTATGCCTCCAGGATGCAGGACAGGTTCGTCTCTGTTGAGCACATAATGCTTGCCTTGTCAGGTGCATCAGACAAGGTCTCGGGGCTGATGAAGGAGAACGGCCTTACAACTGAAGTCATACAGGCCGCTGTCAATGACCTCCGTAAGGGGTCGAAGGTCAGCAGCCAGACCTCGGAGGAGACATATGACTCGCTGAACCGTTATGCAATCGACCTTAATGACCGTGCCAGGGCAGGTAAGCTTGACCCGGTAATAGGAAGGGATGAGGAGATCAGGCGCGTGCTGCAGATACTCTCAAGACGAACAAAAAACAACCCGATACTGGTCGGTGAACCCGGTGTTGGCAAGACTGCAATTGCCGAGGGACTTGCGCACCGGATTGTGCGGGGCGATGTACCGGAGGATCTCATGCAGAAACGTATCTATTCACTCGATATGGGAGCCCTGATAGCCGGGGCAAAATATAAGGGGGAGTTTGAGGAGAGACTTAAATCAGTTGTTAATGAGGTAATTGCCTCGAACGGTGATGTTATCCTGTTCATAGATGAGATACATACCCTCGTTGGCGCCGGCAAGGGTGAGGGCGCCATGGATGCCGCCAACATCCTCAAGCCCGCTCTGGCCAGGGGTGAACTGCGAGCCATAGGAGCGACAACCCTGAATGAATACCAGAAGTATTTTGAGACAGACAAGGCACTTGAACGTCGGTTCCAGGTTGTGCTTATCAGCGAACCGGACAGGGCAGACGCAATCTCAATCCTGAGAGGGCTGCGCGAGAAGTATGAGACGCATCACAAGGTAATAATCAGGGACGAGGCGATCATCTCTGCCGTGGACCTCTCATACCGGTATATTACTGACAGATTTCTTCCTGACAAGGCAATTGACCTCATCGATGAGGCAGCTGCCAGGCTCAGGCTGGAGATGAACTCCGTGCCCGAGGAGATTGATACCGCCGACAGGCAGATAAGACAGCTGGAGATAGAGCGCGAGGCGGTTCGTCGTGATGGTGATACTGCCAAGGAGCAGGAGCTATCGCGTGAGATAGCCGACCTGGCGGCAGAACGTGACGCGCTTAAGGCGCGCTGGCGCTCGGAGAAGGAGCTGGTGGAGAGCCTGCAGAAAAGAAAGCAGGAGGCAGAGGAACTCAGGTTTGAGGCCGAGCGGGCCGAGAGAAGCGGAGACTATGGGAGGGTGGCTGAGATACGTTACGGCAGACTTGTGGAGAATGAGACAGCGGTAGCTGCGCTGCAGAAGGAGATAGACGAGAAGCGGAACACAGGCTCAATGGTGCGCGATGATGTGCGATCCGATGATATCGCTGAGATAGTGGCGCGCTGGACAGGCATCCCTGTTTCACGTATGCTTGAGAGCGAAAAGGAAAAGCTCCTGAGACTGGAGGAAGAACTGCATAAGAGGGTGGTCGGTCAGGATGAGGCAATAGCAGCCGTCTCAGATGCCGTACGCCGCTCAAGAGCAGGCCTTCAGGATGAGAAGCGCCCGGTGGGGTCATTCATCTTCCTCGGCACAACAGGAGTGGGTAAGACGGAACTGGCACGGGCCCTGGCAGAATACCTGTTCAACAATGAGAACCTGATGACCCGCATTGACATGACTGAGTACCAGGAGCGGCACAGCGTATCACGACTGATAGGTGCCCCTCCCGGATACGTGGGATATGATGAAGGGGGTCAGCTTACTGAGGCAATAAGACATAAACCCTATTCAGTAGTACTGCTTGATGAAATTGAAAAGGCGCATCCTGATGTGTTCAACATACTGCTGCAGCTCCTTGACGACGGCAGACTCACTGACAATAAGGGCCGTACGGTCAACTTCCGTAATACAATAGTGATTATGACCTCTAACCTGGGCTCATCACTCATCCGCGAGAGCATAGGGGACAGTGATGGCGTTCTGTCAGATGAGCAGGCTGATAAGCTCAGGGAGGAGCTGGTGCAGATGCTCAGGGGCACCCTCAGGCCGGAGTTTGTCAACCGCGTTGATGAAATAGTCTTGTTCAGACCGCTGACGCTTGAGCAGATCAGGGAGGTGGTGGTGATGCAGTTCGGAAGGGTGTCACAGATGCTTGAAGAGAAGGGGATCAGGAGTGAGATCACCCCCGGGGCGGTGGCATGGCTTGCCGACAGGGGATATGATCCGCTGTTTGGTGCAAGGCCTGTAAAACGAATTATTCAGAAGGAGATAGTCAATGAGCTCTCAAAGGAGATAATTGCAGGTAACATTGATAAGGAGAAAACAATCAGGATCGATGTGAAGGCGGGCAGACTGGTTATGACGAACGTCTAGGAGGGGCCGCTGTGGCTGAAGCTCTCCACACAGCTGGCGCGGTCAGGGTAGATGTCAAGCGACTTGTGAAGCTGGAGAAGCTCAAACAGCTCACGGGCACGCGGGGTGAGCCCGCACAAACGGAAGGTGCAGTAATTTGACCTCGCCACCCGGAGAAAATGGAGGATCATGGCAAAAGCCGTGCTGTCAAGCATGTTTATCCCTCCAAGATCAATCACAACCCTGGTGTAGGGTACCTCAAACATCTTTATGATGGCAGGCCTTATGGCATCTACATTCAGGGCATTAATCCTGTCCGTATTGAAGCTGATAATCTCAACCCCGTCAAGTCTCTCAGAATTAACCATGTCAGATCACCTGTTTTTGCTGAGATAATCGTTAATCTCAGTTATTACCCTGTTGGCGTCTTTCTCGAAATCAGCGATGAAACCTTCATAACGTTCCTTCTGGTCACCGGTCTTGGCGAGAAGTTCAAACTCCTTGAGCATCTTTGACGTGGTATCCATACCCATTACAGTCACTGAACCCTTGGCCTTGTGTGCCAGCAGCCCCAGGTCAAAGTAGCGGGCCTCCCCGTAGAGCTTCTTCATCTCTGTAACAAATTCCGGGATCTGGCTGGTGAAGATACCGGCAATCTCCTCCATAGTGGCCTTGTCTCCGCCGGTGATATTCACCAGGTATTCCGGGTTGAATGTTATATATTCCATCTGCTTGGATTTGATTTCGGGTACAAATATAAAAATATTGATCCCATCAGACTATGACTTATGTCTGAAAGGGTGATTCAAAAATGACTTATTGCAGGTTTTTATCGGCCGAAAAATCCTACTTTTGCTTTAAATCCAAAACTTTTCAAAATGAAAAATACGCCGTTTCTTAAGTACCATCAGGCCCTGGGAGCCAGAATCATTCCGTTTGCCGGTTATAACATGCCTGTTGAGTATGTCGGGATAACTGAAGAGCACATCACAGTGCGTGAGAAGGTGGGGGTTTTTGATGTTTCACATATGGGTGAATTCTGGGTCAACGGTCCGCGTGCCCTCGATTTTCTTCAGTATATTACCTCAAATGATGTTTCAGCACTTACCGACGGCAAGGTACAGTACACATGCTTTCCCAACGGTAATGGGGGGATAGTGGATGATCTCCTTGTTTACCGCCTGACGGCCGAGAAGTACCTGCTTGTTGTCAATGCGGCGAACATAGAAAAGGATTGGGAGTGGTGCGTTAAGCATGCTGCCCGTTTCGGTATTGAGACCGGGCCCGGGAAGGCAATGCATAATGCCTCTGAATGGACAGCACAACTGGCTGTACAGGGCCCCCTGGCCCTTGAGGCCATGCAGAAACTGACGGATGAGCCGGTTACGGATATGGAATACTACACCTTCAAGGTGCTTAAATTTGCCGGAATAGAAAACGTTATATTTTCCACCACCGGTTACACCGGTTCCGGAGGCTGCGAGATCTATGTCAGGAACGAAGACGCACCGCGTCTGTGGGAGGAGGTTTTCAGGGCAGGAGAGGAGTATGGCATCAGGCCGGTAGGCCTTGGCGCAAGGGATACCCTTCGTCTTGAGATGGGGTTCTGCCTCTACGGTAATGATATTAATGATACAACATCGCCGATTGAAGCCGGCCTGGGCTGGATTACGAAGTTTGTACCCGGAAAGGACTTCATTGACAGGGACCTGCTGCTCAAACACAAGGAGGAGGGAACGGAGAGACGGCTGAAAGCCTTTGTCATGATTGACAAGGGCATCCCAAGGCAGCATTATGAGGTTGTTGACGGGGCCGGAAATATAATAGGAGAGGTGACTTCAGGCACAATGTCACCGATGCTGAAACAGGGCATTGGCATGGCATACCTGGCCAGAGGATTCTGGAAAACAGATACTGAAATATTTATCCGCGTAAGAGGCAGGGACCTTAAGGCTAAGATTGTTGCTCTCCCGTTCTACAAGCAGTGATCTGCGCCTTAAAACAGTTCGCGTGATGACAGTAAGGGACCTTGAAATATGCTTTTCTCCCGCAATTTTCGATGCGTATGCCGACAGTGATGCTGTCGTGGTCGTCGTTGACGTCCTGCGTGCCACAAGCTCCATCTGTACTGCTTTTGCCAACGGAGTAAGCGAGATTATTCCCGTTGCCACAGTGGAGGAGGCCAGGGAGATGAAGGAAAGAGGTTATCTCCTCGCAGCCGAGCGCGACGGTTTCGTACTTGACTTTGCCGATTTCGGAAACTCGCCGTTTAATTTCAGCCCAGAGAAGGTCAGGGGAAGAACCGTGGTCTACAGCACCACCAACGGGACGGGTATAATGAAACGGGCCTCGGAATGTCATGATGTGGTCATAGGCTCGTATCTGAATTTTACTTCGCTCTGCGTGTGGCTGGAGAAGCAGGACCGGAAAGTGGTGATTGTGTGTGCCGGCTGGAAGACCCGTTTCAGCCTTGAGGATGCCGTCTGTGCAGGAGCCATAGCTCACAGGCTGATCAGTGGTGGCAGGTTCACAACTGTCTGCGACTCGGTGCATGCTGCAACAGATCTTTGGATGGCTGCAAAGGCTGACCTTCCCGGCTATATCGAGAAGGCCGCACAGAGATCCAGGCTGAGAGACAAAGGGCTGGATGACTGTCTGGAATATTGTCATACATTTGATGTGACGGATGTAATACCGGTAGTGAGGGACGGCATGCTGGTAGCCATGATGCAAGGGCCGCACGGTCCGGAGACACCTTCTCTCCCCGGGGACGGAATAACGGAAACAAACTAAACAAAATAAACTTTTAGAACATGAAAAAGCACAATTTTTACGCAGGACCTTCAATCATGCCTCAGTATACAAATGAGAAGGTGATTGAAGCGATCAGGGATTTCGAAGGAACAGGCCTCTCAATCATGGAGGTCTCTCACCGCAGCAAGGAGTTTGTGGCTGTTATGGATAGCGCTGTAGCACATGTGAAGGAGCTTCTTGAAGTCCCGGCCGGATATTCGGTCATCTTCATAGGTGGCGGAGCAAGTCTCCAGTTTGCAATGGTACCGATGAACATGCTTGAGAGAAAGGCAGCCTACATCAACACCGGCGAATGGGCAGGCAAGGCCCTGAAAGAGGCTAAGCTGTTCGGTGAGGTCGTAGAGGTTGCTTCCTCCAAGGACCGTAACTTCAACTACATTCCAAAGAACTATGTTGTTCCGGCTGACGCTGACTATTTTCACATCACAACCAACAACACAATCTTCGGGACCGAATGGAAGAAGGATCCTGACGTGGCCATCCCCGTTGTGGCAGACATGTCATCGGATATTTTCAGCCGCCCGTTGGATGTATCCAAGTATGCAGTCATCTACGGCGGAGCCCAGAAGAACCTTGCACCTGCCGGTGTGACCTTCGTGATCATCAAAGACGATGTCCTCGGTAAAGTCACCCGCCCCATCCCGACGATGCTTAACTACAAGACCCATATCGAAAAGGAGTCTATGTTCAACACACCACCCGTTCTTCCGGTGTTCGCAGCTCTTAAGACCCTTGAATGGCTGAAGCAGAAAGGTGGAGTAGGGGCTATGCATAAGATCAACCTTGAGAAGGCTGCCCTGCTTTACGACGAGATTGAGAGCAGCAAGCTGTTCAAGGCCACCGTACCTGATCATGAGGACAGGTCAATTATGAATGTATGTTTCGTCATGGCTGACAGCTATACAGAACTTGAGAAGGAGTTTGCTGCATTTGCAAAATCAAAGGGCATGATAGGTATTGAAGGTCACCGCTCTGTAGGAGGTTTCCGAGCCTCTCTCTACAACGCTATGCCGCTGGAAAGCGTCAGGGCGCTGGTTGATTGCATGAAGGAGTTCGCGAATAAATATTAAAATAAGAGACCATGAAAATTCTTGTAGCCACAGACAAACCCTTTGCACCCGTCGCCATCACCCAGATACGCGAGGTGGCTGAGAAGGGTGGGCATACACTGGTCCTGCTCGAGAAATACAAGACCCCGCAGGAGCTTCACGCTGCGGCAGCAGATGCCGACGCCATGATAGTCCGTTCAGATATCATCGATGAGGCCGTGATAGCTGCAGCACCCAGTCTCAGAATAGTTGTAAGAGCCGGCGCAGGCTATGACAACCTTGACCTCAATGCATGCACTGCACGCAACGTTGTGGCAATGAATACACCCGGACAGAACTCAAATGCTGTTGCCGAGCTGGCATTCGGCATGATGGTTTATTCAGCCCGCGGAGGATTTGACGGCAAGACAGGATCAGAGCTTGCGGGAAAGAGCCTTGGCCTTCACGCTTTTGGCAACGTAGGAAAATGCATGGCACGGATTGCTACAGGTTTCGGCATGAAGTGCTTTGCCTTTGATCCGTTCGTTGACAGGAAAGTCATGTTGGACGCCGGGGTGACACCCGTTGAGACGCTGGAAGAGCTCTATACCGCCAGCCAGTATGTATCACTACACATTCCTGCCAACGACAGGACGAAGAACTCCATCGGTGAAAATCTGCTCTCTCTGATGCCACAGGGAGCCGTGCTGGTGAATACCGCCCGCAAGGAGGTCATCAATGAGGCATCGCTTGTCGGGATCATGGAGAAGAGGAGTGATCTGAAGTATCTTTCAGACATCGCCCCGGACAATGCGGAGGTCTTTGCAACCAAATTCCCCGCACGCTTTTTCTTCACCCCTAAGAAGATGGGAGCCCAGACGGAAGAGGCAAATATAAACGCAGGAGTGGCTGCAGCCAGGCAGATTGTTGCTTTCTTTGCAACAGGTGACGAAACCTGCAGAGTAAACAAACCCAAATAGAAAACAGAATTTCAATATATGGCTGTTGTTAAACCTTTCCGGGGGCTGAGACCGCCGGCCGGTATGGCGTCGGAGATCGCCTGTCTGCCCTATGATGTGATGAATTCCGAAGAGGCCGCCGTGATGGCGCAGGGAAGTGAAAAGTCATTGCTTCATATTACCAAATCGGAGATAGACCTGCCGGAGGGTACTGATGTGCATTCCGAAGAGGTCTACCGCAAAGCCGCGGAGAATTTCGCCGAATGGCAGAAGCGGGGATGGCTGGTTCAGGACAGCGAGTCGCACTATTACATCTATGCCCAGACAATGGATGGCCGTACTCAGTACGGAATAGTTGGCGCAGCATCAGTGAGCGATTACCTCTCAGGGGTGATCAAAAAGCATGAGCTCACCCGCCCTGACAAGGAGGAGGACCGGATGGTACACGTCAGAGCCAATAATGCCAATATCGAGCCTGTGTTTTTCGCATATCCTGCCGTTAAGGAGCTTGACAGGATTGTTGACCGGATAGTCAAAAAAGAGAAGCCGGAATATGATTTTGTTGCCGGGGATGGCATAGGCCATCATTTCTGGGTAGTATGGGATACAAAGACAAATGCTTCAATCGAAAAGATCTTCTCTGAAAAAGTGCCCTTCATCTATGTTGCCGACGGTCATCACAGGACCGCAGCAGCCGCTCTTGTAGGGAAGGAAAAGAAGGAGAAGAACCCCGCACACAGGGGTGACGAGGAGTATAACTTTTTCCTGGCGGTTCATTTTCCTGACAATCAGCTCAGTATAATCGATTATAACCGTGTGGTGAAAGATCTGAACGGGATGACAGCCGCACAGTTTCTTGCAAAGCTGAACGAGTCCTTCGAAATAAGTGATAAAGGGACAAAAACCTACAGGCCCCGGAAGCTCCACAACTTCGGCATGTATCTTGACGGCCGGTGGTACAGTCTCAAAGCAAGGAAGGGCACCTATGATGACGCTGACCCCATCGGTGTACTCGATGTAACAATACTCACCAACAAGGTACTCATGCCGCTGCTTGATATCCAGGATCTCCGAAGGTCAAAGCGTATTGACTTCGTTGGAGGCATAAGGGGCCTTGGCGAGCTAAAGAAGAGAGTCGACAGCGGGGAGATGAAAGTGGCTTTTGCGCTTTATCCCGTCTCGATGAAGCAGCTGATAACCATAGCTGATACGGGTAACATCATGCCACCCAAAACCACGTGGTTCGAGCCTAAACTGAGAAGCGGACTGGTGATACATAAACTCGACTGAAAAACAGGGGAACGCCCTGATGAACAGCATCGCGGAGAACATACAAAAGCTGCTTGCCGAACTGCCCCCGGAGGTTAAAGTTGTCGGTGTGACAAAAACACGGACCACTGAGGAGGCTCTTGAGGCATATAATGCCGGTCTTCGCATTCTGGGAGAGAACCGTGTCCAGGAGATGGCGATAAAAAAGAACCTCCTGCCTCCCGGCATCTCGTGGCATCTGATTGGCCACCTTCAGTCGAACAAGGTTAAACAGGCAGTTGCCACAGCCTCGGTCATTGAATCAGTTGACTCCCTCAGGCTGCTCCGGCTGATTGACCGGGAGGCTGAGGCGCAGGGGAGGGAGGTAGGTTGCCTGCTTCAGATACATATAGCCACCGAAGAGTCCAAGACAGGGTTCGGGCTTAACGAGGTTCTGGAATCAGACTGGACCGCTGTTGCAGCATCACTCAGGTCAGTAAAAATATACGGTTTGATGGGTATGGCCTCCTTCACCGATGACACGGCAAGGGTAAGGGCGGAATTTAAAACCCTGGCCGCGACTTTCAGACAGATGCGTGAGGCACATTTTGCCGGCTGCAGCTATTTCAGGGAGATATCAATGGGCATGTCAGGCGACTGGCGGGTGGCTGTTGAGGAAGGAAGCACAATGATACGGGTAGGAACACTTATATTTGGAGAACGAACAAAAAGATAAAATGAGTACAATAAACACACGTTACCTGGGGCTCGACCTTAGCAGTCCCGTTATAGCCGGAAGTTCAAATTTTACATCCAAGGTTGAGTCGATAGTTGAAGCGGAGGCAGCCGGCGCAGGTGCCGTGGTGCTGAAGTCCCTGTTCGAAGAACAGATCGTATCTATGGCCCACTCGATGGCTGCCAGGGAGTCTTACCCTGAGGCTGATGACTATCTGCATTATTATACCCGGACCAACAGTGTGGAGACCTATCTTGACCTTGTTGCAAAGGCACGCAGGAGCGTAAAGATACCCGTCATTGCAAGCATAAACTGCTTTTCGCCTAAGGGATGGATCGATTTTGCGGTAGAGATAGAGAAGGCCGGAGCAAGCGCCCTGGAGGTAAACATATTCTTTATTCCCGTAGATAAGCATCAGAGTAGCAATGATTCTGAGGCAGTGTACTTTAAGATCATCGATAACCTCCGGAAGAAACTGACGATACCCGTTAGTGTGAAGATAGGACTGCGGTTCTCCAACCTCCTTAATTTTACCTGGCAGATGCATAATCACGGTGCTGCCGGGATTGTCATGTTCAACAGGTTCTATGAGCCTGACTTTGACATTAATAACCTGAATGTGGTGCCGGCCTCCGTGCTTTCAAACCCTGTGGAACAGCGGTATGTGCTGCGCTGGGTAGGTATGGTCAGCTCGCAGGATATGAAGATGGATATCTCTGCCTCTACAGGTGTCTACACCGGGGAGGATGCCATCAAGTACCTCCTGGCCGGAGCGACAACGGTGCAGGTTTGTTCAGCCCTGTACAAGCGCG